>Ga0105052_10006760_pt1 | contig 11505 bp, 2 predicted proteins | sample FRY03_FD_78094 | JGI IMG/M metagenome (GOLD analysis project Ga0105052, IMG submission 78094) | Freshwater microbial communities from Lake Fryxell liftoff mats and glacier meltwater in Antarctica - FRY-03 | ecosystem: Environmental > Aquatic > Freshwater > Ice > Glacier meltwater ... | reverse complement strand
GCATGCGTATACAGAACGCATACGCAGCGACTGATGGATAAAGATTTATATCTATCTTCTACACCTATAATGCACCTGACATTCTTTCCGGGTGCACGAATCTGCGACAGCAGATGCTGGGAAGAGCCCCGCCAGGCTCACGAGAAGGGAAAAGTGATAGAGGGCATCCCGCCGCGAGCCGATAGGGGGGGGCGATTGGGCGCGGCCCTGGTCAGAAACGAGCCCGCGCCCCCCCCTCTTGCCGCTGGAGCCTTCATCTTCGCCCCCACACCACCGCAGCGAGCAGCGAGCAATGGCGTGCCCAGAGCGAGTAGCCAACGAGGGCACGCCCACAAACGCCAAGGCCACATCGGGCAGCGAGCAGCAAACAACGATCATGACGAGCACCTTCAACATCTTTATTCTGCTCGCTACTGTACTCTGAGTTGATCTCCTGCAATCTTTTTTTATCCTGTACTCTTTTCCCACTCCTCGATTTGGAGTGGAGTTGTCTATCGTTGGTCTATCGTATGTAAAGCCTTTTGCTTGAATGGCGGGAAACTAGGAAAGAAAAAAGCATCGTTTTGCACCGAAGTGGTGCGCACAGCGGCAGAGATGCGGTGTAGAGGGTCGCCCGACAAGTTGCGTGGAGGCGATCTGCACGTAGACATGGACGAGCTTCATGCGCACCGCCGTGCCAAGAATGCTCTCCTGCTACATCAACACCATATGTTTCGACAACACAGTACATTTTCGCGTTCGGCTGCTGTCATCAGGGTGATGGGAAAGTGCAGCACACCACATGGAAGGAAGCAGCACCACAGTTGCCTCACAAGTTCTTACCTGTCCACCGCTGTGCCTAGTCTAGCCTGGCGCCAGCGGACTCTCTTTCACGCAGACAAGGCTAGAGCCTGTGCTCTGCCGCAACACCACGGCCGATTACGATGTGAGCCAGATTTAGCTGAGCAGCTGCCGCGGTCACATGTGCCAGCCAGTTCTGCCGACGAGGCAATAGCCACAACCATTTGTGATCATAGACGCAGCGTCGCCAGAAGTGGTCGGCTTCGTCTCTTTTCTACGCCATCTTCGCTCGCCCTCTTTTCCCGGGCGTTGGTATTATTATTTCTCCTTTCACCCGTCTGCGGGACATCTGCACCACCGGACACAGCCACCTCAAAACAGGGCAGCAGCAGCTCAATAAGCTCCAGCATCAGCACTGACCAGTTTGAATCGGTGGGCGCGTCAAAAACACGGACACATTCGCGCCCTGCTCTCATCATTGCAAAACACCTGGGTACCTTGACCCCAGAAAGCATGAATGCGTCCATGGTCGTGATGCCAGGCGCAGTCGCACGGGTGCCCTTCGACGTGCAGCCCGAGATCCAGGTACCGCTTGACCATCAGGAGGCGCGTGATGGTTCCATCATTGCTGTCGACTTCGAAAACAACCCCAGCTGCGGCAGCCTCGAGGGTACTTTATCTGCACCTATTGTTGATGGTGTTGCAAAATTTACCGACCTCGGCATCAGCGAGCATGGCCGGGATTATTCTCTTAGATTTTGTTTTGGCGTTTGTCGAGGCACGTCCGCCGACGGCTTGACTGACATTTTGACAAAGGACATCCTGGATGTTGTCACGCCGCAATTCGGTGTGCGCTATGGCAGACTGCTTCTTCTGCAAAGCGCAGAGCGTGCCATCGCAGGGTACCCGTTCGAGGTTCAACCAAGCATACGTGTTGAGCGCGTGGTCGACGGGGAATTCGTGCTCGCCCACGACTACAACTATGCTGTGATTGCGCATTATTATAGCCGAGGCTGGAACGGTAGAAGCACAATGTGGGCAGATACAGGGATCGTACATTTCACTGACCTCGGGATTGATCGTGCTGATCCGTTTACAGTTATACTGTTTACGGCGTGTGCTGGCGCGCCATTTGAAGATTGTTTTGAGGGCGCTCCAGACGCTATGACTGCTATCACTCGTGTGTTCAACGTGGAGCATAATATTCCTGCCGCAACCATCATAGTGCAGCAGCCAGATGTACTTACAACGGGCGGAAACCCATTAGGAAGCGAATGCAAGCAATTTCTTGGTGATGTTTGCAAAGTGTTTGAGGTCGTACGACCGGTTGAGCTTGAGCTGTTTGATGCATACCAAAACTTGGTGGGAACTGAAAAGTACGGCAGTATCGTCGCGTGCGCTACGGTCTATCAACACGGTCGCCGTAGTAGCTCGGCCAATCTTGTTGGCGCAAGCACAGAGTTGTTTGTGCACGGTGTAGCCCGATTCACAAATCTTGCGTTTACCAAGGTAGGAACCGGCTATACGCTGAATATTTCTGTTCATATTGACACGTGCGATTCTCATCCAAGTGCGTTTGTTGTTACCCGCGAGATTGAAATTGCCGCGACAATGATTACTCAGCTTGCTATTGTGACTGCGCCCGGTGCGGTGAATGAAATAGCAGGCCAGAAATTGAAATCAGCACCCGTGGTTTCGTTTCAAGACTTCGACGGCAATCCTGTTCTAGGCAGTACTAATCTCACTATATTTGTGGAACTGCATACCTATGTGAACGTCAGTTTACCGCCTCCAGGCGATTGGTCCGACTTGGCTCGTAGTCTAGGTTACGTGGCAGCGGACGCTGCACCCTTGATGTACTCTTCGGCATGCCTGGGCGGTGTGTCAAAGTCGTGCATCCGCAAGCAGCTTTCTCTCGACAGTGTAGGCGTTTTTGCTGATTTGAGCTTTCGAAGAATGGGATGGTACACCATGCGCTTTTACGGTTGGGTACACGTCGTGGTTACGCATCCGTTTTATGTTGCAAATGCCAAGGCGCGCACAGTAGTGACCTTAAGATCGCCACTCGACTCGTCATGTACAGGCGAGTCATCCAAAATATTGTCTAAATGTCCTCGCGTCTGCTGTGTCCTACTTGTATCAGTCTATCCCTTCTCAATAATATGTTTTGGGCGCGCGGTGGCGAGAAGCTGCTGCGCGTCAGATTAGGTCTCAACTTATGAGTGGAAAAATTTGGAAAAGTTGTGCGTGCAGCGGCGGAGGGGTTTCACCCCTAAGGCTGCTGCGCGCCACCAGAAGTTCCAGCTCTCAGACACCATTTTCCCTCTGTTTCTGGGTGCCGATTTTTTTCAAGTCGCTCAAAATTGGGGTTGTTTGCCGAGCACTTGCAAGCGCGCAGAAAACCTCGCAGAATCCCGCTAAAACACCGATTTTCAAAAAATCGGCGGATCGACGACACGGAGTTCCCCAATTTTTGTTCTGGGGGAGTTTATTGGGGAAAATGATGAGTGAGTTTGTGAGGAGTGAGTTTGTGAGGAAGGGTTTACCCCAATGACACACTCCCCTGATGACGCACGGCAGCTTCTGTGCTCACCGCCACGCGCCCAGTACGTGTTTGAACAGCAGTCTGCTGACTCCTATGACATGTATGTGTTGTGCATCATCATCTCCCAACCACGTACAGGTATCACAATGGCTTCTAAGGAATGCCGTTTGGGTGGTATATTGCACCCGCAGCCTATTTTTGGAGTGCGGGATGAATTCAACAATTGGTATATCGATGACATCAATGGACAACGCATGTTCCGTATAATTTTGTACACTAGCACGGGAGCTAATGCCAAGTTGATTTGCCAACAAAGGTACGTTGGAACAGGGGTAGGCTCGGCAATTGATTCATGTCAACAGAGGAGTGTGGGTGGATATGTAGTTTTTTCCGATTTGGCCATTGATACAACCGGACTCAACTACTATTTTCGTGTCGACTTTGCTGACCAAGCGCCACTGCCGGATAAAGCATTCACCAACGAATTCGATGTCTACTCGCCCGAAGGTTTTGTAGCCACAGTCCACCCACCATATGCTGGTTCATCTGCTTGTCTTTTCACCCCACAGCCCACGTTCAGGGTACCTGGAGTCCGGGAACTCAACCCCGTTCTCACATTTAATCAGATTCCAGTGTATGGAGCAATTGCAACAGCAGCAATAGTTAAGTGTGTGCGCACGTTTTCAGATATTTTGGTGCTCAGCCAAGAAGGGGGTCTGGCCAACATAGTAGCCAACTTTATCCGCGACGAGGCACCCTTCAGCGGTCGCCCCTCGTATCGCAGGAGTGCAGCCTTGGGCGCACCTCCAAGATTCGTCTATTTTTGCAGCAACAATGAGATGCTGGACCGCTCTACAGTCGACGTGCCATGCACACAGCCTTTTTGGGCAATGTCAGCCCGCTTTGGTGTCTGTTCTGTGAACAGGGGCACTGGTAACGTGGGTACGACGGATTTGCCATTGTTCTATTCTTGTCAAAGTCTGTACCGACCGCATGATATAGATCGGTTTGGCTGGCATTCTACTAGAACATCTGCCGTAAAGCCTACGGTCCATGTGACAAGGAAGAAGGAATCATGTCTTGGGGATTCTGGGGGTCAAAGGGGCTTCCTTGGCAACACGACTGCAAACATGCTAGCCGGGGGTATTAGATTCACAGATTTGGCCATCGCAGTGTCCGGTGAAGTAACAGTACGGTATTCGCTTGCATTTGAAGCATCTTCGCACGTATTTGTAGTGGAAAGAGATTTCTACATTTCTGAGAACGATTTCAAACGTGGCGTGGTGGTACGAGAACCAACAAATACTTTTGTAAACGGCACTATGCCTCGTTTTCCGATCCTCCAGTTGATTGATCACAACGAATACCCAGTATCAGGTTGGAACTGCATGATAGGATCGTGCAATAGTGAGGGTGGTCACATTTCTGTCACTGGCAGAGTTGTTTCAGTGGATGGCGATCTTGTTGTCATCCAAAGAGCTGCTTTTTTCGAGCTGACTGATGCACGTGCTCTCGAATTCAGATTTGTACCGCTCACATCAGGTCGAGCACTTGTGGTCGAGTTCTTGGTAGAGTTCCAACGAAACTGTGGCGTGAGCGTTGAGACCTCTAGTTCTATCGTCCGCACTCAAGTTTTCCAGGTCTTTGGTAGTCAGCCCGCAGATTTGCGCATGTTTGACCAACCTCCGTTGGTTCTACCTGCCGGTGTGTCTTTTGCCATCTCAGCCATTTTTTATGACGGGTTCGACAATGCGATCCCAGCTCTGTCCGCAGCAGCAGGCATTGAAATAGCACAAGGCCCCTCCAATGCTGTTATACACTCGACATGTGGCGTGCCTCTTTTGCTGATTGGAGAGTGTTCGAGTAGCACGTCGGTCACTATTGGACAAAATGGAAGTATCGAATATCGCCAGCTTACACTCACCGTTCCAGGTGTTTACCAACTTCAAATCAATTCAGGAGGGTTCGCAGCCATAACACGCTCTTTCGAAATTTTGTCTGGGAGACTGGCGTACAGTTCTATCCGCATAGCTATACAACCTCTCCTGAATGTTAGAGCAGGCTTTGTTCTCGACCCTCCACCTGTTTTTGAAATCCTGGATGAATTCGGCTCAAGAATCACCAATATTACGAATGTCACAGTAGATGTAATCTGGAAGAACGTTGAGCTGGTCGGGCTGCCCATCCTAGTGATGGGTGGATCTTTACTGGCAGTTCCCAACATCATACTCACTGACAGCGACACGTACGCAAAAAGAGGAAAGATTCAGGTGGCTCTTCCTCAGCCGTTGATGCTTATTGCTAGAATCCTTATCGGTGAAACCCAAAATGAGACGCATACAGCCAGTGCGTACACGAGTCCAGTTTCCGTCGAAGGTGGCATGGCGACAAGTTTGGAGGTGCTCGAAGCTCCCTATTCTGTTCTTGCTGGCGAAATATTCTACTCGCGTGTTGGGGTTGTTTTCATCGACAGGTATGGAAACCCGGCTTTGGACGTAAATTTACCTCTCATTGAGGTTGAAACGTGCCAGCGTACCATTACAATGAATGCCTCGTGCGATTATACGTTTTCTTCGGATGTCTCGAACGGCATCGCCTACTTTACAGATATGCAGATCAGGCTGAAGGGAAGCGTGAACTTCTTTGTGTATGTATTACTTGGTGTGAAAATGCTCGAGGTACAGTTGCCTGTCATCACTATCACTGCTGGCAAACCGGACCACTTGGAAGTCGCTAACCAGCCGGTGACAAGTATATCAGAGGAGTCGTTGTTGTTTGAGAAGGAAGGCGGCGGCTCACAGCCTTTCACTCTAATTGGTATCTATGACAGTGAAAGTAATATCGTGGGATACGAGATTCCTGTTGACGTGGCGATGCAGTGCACTTACACTTCACAACTCAGAGGTGTCACGTCGTCAACAGGTGTTAGTGGTCTTGCAACGTTTATCGATCTTATCCCTGTACTCATGGACCCCATTCCTAATGCCACTCTCGTGTCGTCACGTAGACTCCTTTCAGCCGATGCGACAACACCAACAATTCCCGATTCCGCACCCATGTGGACTGCTCCGATGTGTATGCTGAATTTTAAGTGTTCTACTTCACAGGAAGTGTCTTCGCGTGCATTCTATGTGCGTTTGCTGTCGAGAGTGGAAATTCTCCACCAACCTACAGACGGAGGGAACCTAGAGGCGATGAAATTTGCAAGAGTGAAAGATGGTTTACGTGTTGACACGCTCAAAGTTGTACTCACGGACTCAGCAGGGTTTGTGCTTCCGTCAATCCGATTGGTGCGTCTTACCATAAAAGATATCAATCCGGCTCTCGGCATCAGTTCTGGCAATGCATTCTGTGTGTGTGGTGGTGTAGGCTGTTTTGATCTTCCAGCCATGGCTGGTGTCGTCGAGTTTGCAGGGCTCTTCTCTACCACTCCAGCTCTTGCACGCCAAGTGGTAGTCAATGCCACTGAGATATACCAGAGTGTAATCTCATACAGTCAGTCGTACAAGGTGTCGGCGCTGCCAGCGTTACTGATTACACCCGCGGATAGTGACATCAACACATTTACTCCGATTCGAGCTGTTGCTGGCGAATCTTTTTTGGTCGAGGCTCGGATAGTCGACAAGTATTATCGTGCTGCTTTGGCTGGAACCACTGCCTCCATACAACTAGCTTGTCCAGGCCCTTTCGCCTGCGTGGGACCTGTGCCTGGTTTGCCTATTTTGCACCTTTTTTACATGACTGGCCCAGAGCCGGGCACGGGCTTAGTCAAATTTAATCTTTCTGCGACAACGGCAGGCCACACCAACCTTCAGCTACGTCTTTATAGTGAAACGTTGTCTACTGCGGGCACTACACTTGAGGCTTTCATCAATTTCAGTGTGGTGCCTAACGAGGTGAGTGAGGTCATGTTTGTGTATCCACCAAACCAAGCGTGGAAGCATGGGTGCAACCTCAAGCAAGACTGCCTGCTGCCTGATTTGCTACTCAAAGATGTACAGGGAAATGTTCACGTGGACGATGTGTGGGTACAAGTCAAGCTGTTCAACTCGCAGACAGATGCTGAAGTGCCCTTGTCTTCTGGGCTAGGCTCACTGGTGCCGGAAGCACATTGTGATGCAAATTCATGCATGATACGCTCTGATCATGGCACTGTGTTCTTGGAAAGTATTGCCCTCCCGAGTGCTGGAACCTATAAATTGCAGTTCCATGTCGATTCTGCCACTAGTTATTATCACTTTGCTGTACTGCCTCTTTTCAAATTCGAATCTGATCTCGTCAAAATCAATACAAGTGCCGGGACAGTGATTGTTAATCCAGGCAAGAACAACATCTCGCTGTCCTTTATGAAGGCCATGAATGCATCTACTGCGGACTACTATGTATCGGCTATCGATAATTCCACAAATGGGGTGGCAGTGAAAATAAGTGTGGAATATGTGATGGCTGTTGAAGGAGCCCAACCAACAACAAGCCAATTGTCTTTGCTGCAGGGTGGCATTTGTGCGTTTCAGGGGTTTCCAGAGTGCATGGTGTGTGGATTCACAGACGAATATAGCTCGCAGTGTCGTATTGGCGGATGCCAGGGTGGTTGCAAACTCACTCATCTATCAACCTCATCAGACAGGTCAGATGCCCGAAAGTACTGCCTCAATTCTCCTGGGTGTATGCATCACTGGGATGGCAATGGATTTCCTATAAGTGGGCTGGGTAACCGCGACTGGTGCTCAAGATCCTGCGGCTATTTCCATGGTGGTGTAACACACTTCACGGATCTCAGGGTCGATGTTGCAGGACAATACCGACTCAAATTTGAGTCAGTAGATTTCTCTTTCTATCCCGCGTTTTCAAGCGGCAAATACAGGCTTGTAAGCCAGACGGTAGGCTACTCCTCATCATTTTACATCAGCCCTGGAATTATGACGCATCTGGATCTTAAAGTGCAGCCAAGCGATGCCAGGGTGCATAGTTCGACCAGTGGCTTGAAAGTGTCGTTGCTGTTATCACGACAGCCACAAATTGCTCCCATCGACCAGTTTGGCAATGGCATAGCAGACATTGACGTAATCGTGTCGTTGTCAATTAAAGGCAGGGGCACACCAGATCTCGGAACATTTTGTTATCCTATTCGACAACTCATCTCCCGAGTAGTCGGAACAACCACAGAGACATCCAGCAATTGGATGCTTGGAGGTCGTTCTGTTTTCACAGATCTATACGTTGAGACAGAAGAGGATTCAGATACTACATTTCAACTCGACTTTTCGGCTACGTCTGACGGAGTGACAGTTGTTCGCACAAGTGACGTCTTTTTTGTGACGAGAGCTGTGCTGTTCGTTAATGGCCAGCTCAAGCGCCGCCTAGAAGCTGGCGACACCTTTACTTCTCGAGTCACCATACATCAGGCTGGAAACGGCACTGGGCGCGTGACGAACACTTCGAGCACCATGCTACTGCAAGTGGTTGAAGAATTGCCTGGCGTTGGGTTTAAGAAAATCCACAATGTTTTCATGGAATTGAGTTCGGAGCCTGGAAATGGCAGTGGCGTTGGCTGGGGAGAATACTCTTTCGGGCCAACTCAAATAAAGGAGACGAAAGACAAACTGTTCTTTCGTTTTTCCTTCTTGGATCTTTCGATGGATACTGCGTCTTTCGAGGTTTTTGCTGCTGCTGTTCACCATCTGCAGATCAATGAAGAGCCGACAAATGTAGATGTATACACGAGCATGAAACCCAGTCCTCGCGTCCAAATTTTGGATGTTTACGAGAATGATGTCATGGTTGTACAACCGCAGGATAGAATGCACGTGACGTTAATTGTGTGTCTGGGGACTGAGGTCAACTATGGATGTCAGTCAGGCTTGACAAACGACAACAAGGTATACGAAAGCATGCCTGGCGGTGTTTTAAGCATGCAAGGCCGGGTGTGCCAGAATGACAATTGTGCAGTGAATCATATCAACGGCATTTCTGGATTCTTCAACTTGCAAGTCAACGTGACAGGATTTCGATTTGCACTACACTTCCAAGCAGCGGGGGTTCAATTGCAGAGCAGCTGGTTTGCTGTCACGCCTAGAAGGCCCTTCACTATCTCTTTGAGATCTTGGCCCATTGAAAGTGTGGCAGGCAACGTGTATGGAGATTTTTATAAACCCGTTGCAGTGAACGTCTTTGATACCTTCGGACGGCACGTCATCTTTGAAGAACTCGGCGCCGTTGTCAATGCCTCCAATGAATACATCATCTTGTCAAGTTCTGCAAGAATGATCGACAATTATTACAGAGGAATGTACCTGCAACTGATATCGTCATCTGGAAACCTCAAAGACACCACCTTGCGGTTAATCACTGCATACACAGGCAAGGACAAGATTGCCTATGTGAATTTCCCTGGTGATTCGCCGAAGGTAGGCGATAGGTATCGAATTGTCTACGCCTTGCACGCCACGATTTACCCAGAAATGGGAAACCAGAATGCTCGTGTAACAGGCAGCCTCTTAGCACGTGTTGTCACCCCTACACCGGCCTTCACGCCCTTGGGCGTAGCAACTTTCACAGATCTAATCATCTTTGACGCTCAAAATTATCTTGTAAACCTTACGTTTGGGACTTTAGAAATTGAAGGCAACGAATGGTATGAAGTTTTCAGTCAGCCAAAACAGCGTTTTCGGACTGTGTGGAACAATTTAGTAAGCATGTCAACCAAAATTCTTGGCGTACAACCATCATGCCCACAAAAGAGTTTGACGTGTCCTTTTGCTGAGTTGGTCGTTGTGGCATCACAGGCCATCAATCCCATTGAAGTTACCTTGCGTGATTTAGCGGGAAATCGCGTGCGATCAATTCGTGACCCTCAAACTAAACTTGAGAAGCCGACAGACCTGAATTTGACAGCCATCATTTTTCCGGACAGGCACGTGCAGTCGGGCATGTCCTGCAAGAGATGGCAAGGCAATACCTTGTGCCAGTTCAAAGAGGGTGTGTGTACTTTTACAGATCTTTGGGTGTATGCTGCCAACGTGCCGGTGCGCATCATATTTTCAATGCGACACGAGGGCAAAGACTATACAAAATACATGAATTGGTTCAATGTTGAGGCAGGTGGTCCGGTATCCATCAGCATTGTCAATTTGCTGCCTATGCCGTCTTACACCCTGAGACTCGAAAACAAAGGCTTGCTGCCAAATCAACCTGCAGTGCTCATGATTGATAATATTGGGAATGTTGTGCCTCGTGTATGCAAATGCTTTTTATATCAGGTCAAACCATTCTATCCTTGCCCAGGTCCAAATTGCCTATACACACCAACACCTCAGGCATGGAACTGGAAAGTATTCACAGAATGGCGTGTACGCCCTACAAAACCGCTGGCCAATGGCAAATGGAACATCTATCGTCTGTCATTCCATGGTGCGGACGGCCGCAGCCTCATTTTCCCCGGGCAAGGACAGGTGATTGTCTCAGGCAGTGCATCAGATGACAGCCACGGGAGTTTCGCGGGTTACGACTATCATCAAGCACTCTTCAAACCAGCTCCTGATGACGACAGCTCAGCTGGATATGGTTCAACTGACTACAGCTCATCTGATTTTGACAGTTCCTGGGCCGGTCGGCCGCTGCTGAAGGATCGCCAATGGCAAGGGTCGGTGGCCGGCGAAATATATCTGGGATGGATGTTTCTGGATATGGTCCAACTGCAGCAGGTGCAAATTTTGCAAGCATCACCTCTCAACTCTTCCAGCGGCGACTTCATCTCTAGCATCGACATTGATGGGCGCAACGCTGGAGAAGACTGGAGGAGAGTATTGACAACAGAGTTGGGTGATCCGCATGCCACCCACATTATAAATATTGATCCACCCCAGCCACTGACTCTCATAGGTAATAATCTACTGAACACAGATGCCACACCTGGCACGGATTTGACGATTACCAAAGCAGGCGTGAACTACATTCTCTGGATCGATTTCTTCTCGTTCCGGTCAGGACGAATGACAGACTGGTCTAACCCATTCACCGTCTTTGCTGGGCAGCCAAGCACCTTTGGGGTGAAGACATATCCCACATGCGACAACAAGGGAATCTTGCCGTGTGGTGTTGCAGGATCAGCGTGGTCTCCGCAATTTTCTGTTGTTGTCATCGATGAGTTTAGCAATGAGCTTGAGGCAGGATGGATTCCT
>Ga0105052_10006740_pt1 | contig 11517 bp, 8 predicted proteins | sample FRY03_FD_78094 | JGI IMG/M metagenome (GOLD analysis project Ga0105052, IMG submission 78094) | Freshwater microbial communities from Lake Fryxell liftoff mats and glacier meltwater in Antarctica - FRY-03 | ecosystem: Environmental > Aquatic > Freshwater > Ice > Glacier meltwater ... | reverse complement strand
CAACTCCTGTTCGACCTGTTCAACCGAATCGACGACATCCTCTCCAATTTCGTTTTCTAGTATTCCGAGAAATACCAACCCGAACTCAATTTAGTTCTCCAGACTCTTCAGTCCGTTATGACCACCAAGTCCAATAGATCCCTTTTTAGGTCCTTGGATAGGTTGGCTGCTATACTCAGAATCACTGAAGATTTGTTGACCATTCAGTATGTCTTGAATATTGTCATTTTCTTCTTTATTAATAGGGAGGGTATATAGAAGGATTATGAATATTTTGATGATTAAGTCCCCGAGTTGTTAAATCTTGTTAAAGTCTTTTTATTGCATAGAAATATCAATTCCAAATAGGAAATTAATTTGTGCGATTATTTTAAGGATGATGAAGGGTATTATAGGTATTCCATTAACGTCAAAAAGGATAACAAGGAAATTGATATTGTTTATGACAATAGTTTCCAATTTGACTTCATTTACCCAAGTTATTAAACCCAAAGTTATTAGACGAAAACTACATCTTAGTTAAATTTCCAAGAACCGTAAATAATTGAAATTTTTTACCCCAATATAAATGTAAATATTCGTTAACTATTAGGTCTTCCAATAATAAAGTACAATTAATATCACAATATAAATTATTGAAAGCTTAAATCAATAGCATTAAATTAACCTTGTCTAGAATTCACCTCTTTTTGACGGCATAAATTATAGAGTTAAACTTGCTTAAAAATTTCATTAAATATAGTTTAGAATGCAGATTGTTAAAACCTGTATGATTGCCCTATAAGCTTATGGTAATAAAATATCTTAATTAGTGATATTGAGAAAGATTTTCGAAGTTTCCAAAGCGAACCTTCTAGAATAAATATTCCCATAAGTACCAGACTATCTTCTTTCTTTTAAAGACATCCTGCAATTGTTGTTTTTTAATTTAGAACCTAAATTCCATATCGGAATTCTGAAAATATCCGCCATGATTCTCCAAGTTGATGAAAATTTTGACTTCTCAGTTTTCATGTCAGAAATCACCACCAATTTCCTTTTCGTTTAAAAAATATACAAAGACTGCACACTGCTCCAATACAATAACGGCAGTTTGTTAGCCATTAACCCCTAAGTCCTGAACCATAAAATCGCAGTTCAGCACGAATTCTTACACGAATTGCTAGTATTCTTCAAAAAAGCTTGCAAAAATATAATTAAAGAGGATCAGATATAGTCTTTGAATAATTCTTTATACCAAATCTCGACAGTTATGAACTCCATTCTGAAGATTATAGAGACCAATTATGTTTAAGATTATTATTCAATTTTCACTTTTGAGAATTCAATACTCGTGGTTGATATATTATCACTTTTGATGCCAAAAAGTTAGGAGATTCTCCGAGATTTCAACATTATAGAAAAAATAATGTCCAGGCTTACCTACGATCTTTAGATCCTCTTATCGAATAAATAATTATTAGTTTTCAAAAATGAGTTTTTGGAACCAGTGAATGGCAAAGATCAATTGAGATTTGTGTCTTAGATGCTGAAATTAATTTCGCAGCCTTTTGTGAGGAAAACTTAGAGTAATCATACGAATACTGCGCCTACTCTTGCCAGGAAAATAGCTGATTCGTAGATTTTGATCTAGTGTTCGTAGTTGATTAAGAATAAACATTAGGACTATGATATTCTGCTATTAAATTATATGACTCTTGTCGGCGATCTAATGTATTTCCCTTATTAAATCTCCCTAAAGAAACCCCCATTTTATATAATCCTTGAATATTTTTGCAAGGCAAGAAGTCCCTTAACTAATTGACAATTTCATCGAATCCTCCATCCTTCCCTCCATCCTGGAGGAGCTCTCCTTCCAGATTCCGCTGGACCTCGACACAATCCCAAACATAATCTACTTCGTGAATATGTACTGCTTAATGGAGTCTGGTCGAAAACTGGAAACTTAATACAATATTATTGGGAGGATTTTGGAGGTTATGGTAAAAAAGAGCTATATTGAGGTGTTGGGAAGTAGTAAAGGCCTCTTGAAAGGTAAGGGGTTGGATTCAATTGCGATGGAGTAAAGATTTATTTATGAAAGGATTTGTGAGATGATTAATTATGTGGAACATTTGAAAGAGCCAGTGCAGAATAGTATTATCAAAGTCACGTAGAATCTTTGCGAGATTACATAAGATTATACGTAAAGGTTACTCCATTTTGAACTTACTTAACAACAACTCCCTATTACTTAGGAAGATTAATTTGAGCTGTCCCAATACGAGCAACTTTTAAAAATGATATCAAATTATTCAAAGTTCTTTTCAAAACTATTCAATCAACGTTCAGTCCTCGTAAAAGGCTTAATTGAAAGTAAAGCTCTTCTCCATTTCATTGAAATTATTAACTCCCCTGTCGTGATATTCTCGGATTAGTTTAAGACGATCTGGATGACAATTAGGCCGATCGTGCAGGAATCGAAATATGTCGAATCGGATTTAACATCCATTGTGCATTAATAGTTTACGGCATAGATTTAATAGTTGGAATAGTTTATTGATTTGGAGAATTAGTAGGATGTTAATAAGGTTGTGCCCATTGGAGATTTAATTTATTTGAAGAAAAATGGAATTAAGACTCTTTTGGAAAAACCTTCTTCTTTCAAAAAAGATGCTGCTATTTTATAGTCTCTTTTGACTAAAATAGAATTTTATATAGATTTCTTATGCATGATAAAATAACTCAAAGATATTAACCAGATATTAACCGTATTAGATAAACTCAGTAACTTATACATAATGCTCATCCGTCAACAATATTTCGAAGAAAAATATCTAAGTGAAAATAACTTAGCTTTCGATTTTAAAAAATACAATTTATAAAACTCAATCCGAAAATATTTCGTCTCCAGTCTCAAAACCACACCGATTCTAAAATAGAAAATAGATTCTTTGACAATTAAATCATTTGCGAATTTTTTATCAACCTTATTGACTCATTTGGGTCCAGAGAATAATAAACTGTCTTGTAAATATATTGATAATATACATGATTTGATGATATCGTATTATGAGATGTTTAAGAGGACGGGTAAGATGAATCCTTGGATATCTATTATTTTGCATAAATAGAGGGCGTATGATAAGTTCATAACCTATTTTGGTTCCTTTTTGGACAATTATGAAGAAAGTTAAAGCCAAACGCTGAATAGCCTGAGTCAAATATTAAAACTATTATTTTTTGTTCCTTAGGATACTACAATCCCGATCGACATAAATGAGAAAACAGAAAAATTGCAATCCCTAGATCCATATCTCCATACCATCCACTGTGACCATATCCAGAAACTTTAACAATTGTTACAAAACACATTGGAAAAACAAACTTTCAAAGGCCATTCATTCCGTGCCTTCTTTGACGTAGTTTTCGACCGTCTCAAACGACTGAATTTACTGCTGCAGGATACCGAATCCACCTTTAAGTCTCCTAAATCTAAACTGGATCAACTTTATCATGGCCTTGCGCCGGAGATGACCTCTATTATAGAGTAATTGCTGGATATGGGGTTTACATAGAGTTAAGCCGAGTTGGCAGTTTCGTAAATCGATTTCCCCAATATTAATCTAGCGACAGAGTGGTTGTTGACCCATCCAGATGAACCTGTAAAACAGTAAAGTACAATCATGGAAGTGGAAAGTTAATAAAAATAGTCTATTTAATTGGAATAAACTTCCAAGGAAGATTTTAAATAAAATGCACTTACTAGTCTGAATTTTATAGGTAGAATGTTGATTTATTAAATTTATGAATTGGAGGCACATTCGTTATAGGTTGGTGAATTTGTATTGAATTTGATATGTTTTTAGCCTAATTTGGAAGCTAAGAAGACATTGTTCTAAGAACTATCATACATAATTATGGCGAGTATAAAGCAAATCGTCAGCAGCAAGAAAATGAAATTCAAAATTGGCTTAAAAGGACGAAGTGAGATCCACTAACTGTTAAAAGAGAAAAAACTTATCCATGAACTGAACACCACTGAACCTGACTCCTTTTCAAACAAAATAAAGAAAATAAATATCCTACTATCTTTATTCTTGAGGATTTGTTAGTTATCGGATCCATAGGTGAAATCTACGGTTCTGAATAGCAAGATCGCAACGGAATTCACCAAATTTACTGAGCTGTAAATTTTGGGTTAGGAGAATATAGAGGAGAATTAAAAAACGTTTTTTTTGTTAGTTTTGAAATTACTTCATCAAATATTATCGAGTTCGGATGTGGATCAGAACTTTCATGGGAATATTATTTAGTTTATTATCAATTTTTTGCCCAAATTATCCACACATTAAATACTGAGTAAGCAGAGTTTAGAAGGGTTGTTGTAAATACTAACTCTTTTGCTCCAGAAATCTAATGATAATATTTCAACTTTCTTGAAACAAAAAGGGTTGCAACTGTTGCTGTAAGTTCAATCGAGTAATATTTACCCTGGCTTCTTATAGAGTTTTTACCTACTTTTAAATGTAAAATATTATTATTGTAGATTATTGTGGAAGATCCTGAGATAATTTAGTTGACAATAGAAAATGAAATAAGATTTTTATTTTAGCATAATAAGAGTTAAATAGAATTTGAGTAATTCATAAAGTTGTTTTTCAAATACTCAAAATCCAAGAAATTCCTAGAAATAATTTAAAATCTCTGCCTGATAACAACCACAAAATCGACCAAATTTATTCAACTGAAAGAAAAACTGCCTTAATCCACAATAAAATATAAACCAAAACCCCTTACTCAGGAGATCCTGACTACGCTAATAGAAACAATACTTTCCGACCTCCACTCAACTCTCGAATCCAAAGCTCGCTCCATCTTCTCCTTCAACCTTTTAATAAAAGCACTGCATGTACTTATAAGATAGTATCCGGTGCTCACTAAGGCCATATTAGGGTATAATTGTTAGAAGTTTGTTAAGAAAATGACCGGATTTAGTTTGAAAGGGGGAAATAACACTTTTTTATCCGTTTTGATTAGGACCATGGTCTATGTTACAGGGGATAAATTGAGGAATTTGCTATTTGAAGTCTGTTTGGATAATAGTATCTCATAAGGGAATAATACCAGGATTAAAGTTATTTTAGAGATTTAAGAAATATTATAAACGGAAATCCAATCACCAAACTTCTTGAAAGATCAGCTTAGTATTCATGTATTCACCACTTACTCTAGCCTCCATTTCTTTTTATTACCCATTCGTGAAATAACCAAACTAAGTCTTCGGGAAGAAACTAATTTCATTTAACTTTATACCGAAGCCTTCTTAAAATTTCAATTAAAAAGCTTTTACAACCTGGAATCTGTTATGCCCTTCATCCTGGAACCTCTTAGCGTCTTGCAACAATACGCTCTCTAAACAGCCATTAGTAAACTTGAGAAAACCAATGAAAACTGGATCTTGAACCAACTGATCCCCTCTAAACTGCTGATAAAGCATCAAACAATGGTTGATGACTGGGTGGGTACGATTAAGAACCCATAGGCCGAGGAGGTATTCTACGAGAATATCATTATGCAGGGCTAGGGGATGGAAGAGGAGGAGAATTATGATGAGTATGATGAGGAAGAGGATTTAATGTAGGATGAAGAGGAGGATAATTAGGAGGAGAGTGAAGGAATGGAAGATTAGGAAATATAGATTATGAGTGAATCTAGCTCTGGATCAGGTATTTATCATATAATAATCCATTTCATTTTAAATATTTCTCTTCAATAATGTAATAGAAAATTCGTTCGACATGGAAGAATCAGAACATCAATCCCACACCCCTTCCCTCTCAGCGCACTCGCATTATTCAAATCCCTCTCACTCGCACTACTCGAACCCTTCTTAAAACTCCTCGGAGATCGATCTTGACGAGATGGATCAGATAAACGACATGGATGACGAGGATAATGACAACGAAATTGACGACGATGATGAGGACGATGAGGAGGACATAGGGGAAGATATGGAGGAGGATATGGACGGAGAAATAATGGAGATCATAGAGGAGGAGTATAACAGCGAGGATGAGGCAATAGAGTAGGAGATTAAGGATAGGTAGAGAGAGAAGTTGGAAAAAAAGAAAATTGAGTAGGATTTGACTTAGATTGTTAATCTTGTCTTCTTGGCGTAAATCGATTCGGAGTTGACCAAAATTAATGAGAGTTTCTAGAAATTCTTTTAAAAAACTTATCAAACTACAAGTGATAACCCGTTTGTAACTTTAATTGCCAAAATAATAGTAGAAATAGATGAGTAAACCTCAATAATCTTGTAAAAACCAATAGAAAATCAATGGTTCCAATTTGAAACTTCGCCTTTAGGCCCTCCCTAAACAACTTTGGTACCCCTTACCCTTCTTATATTAATTTAAGAATCGAACTCTGTTTGCACCTGAAACCGAAGACGAACCCCTGGAGATAAACATGCAGCAATACATCGTAAACAATCTTGACAACCCCGAAGACATTCCTTTCCAAATAACGCAAGTGATCCAAAACGCTTTTCGGAACACTAATATCCGGTTGATGGCTTCCTCGACCGAGTAGCCTGCCAGACTGGATTCGCGGTTCTTCTAGAACTAGCAGCTGATTAGATAAAGGGAGTAGGAGGAGCAGATTAGTTTTAGGAATGCCTTGTTGAGTGGGATGAGTCAGCAGGAGATATAGGATAGAGATTAGGGTTAGTAGTCTTAATAAGGATAACAGATTTAATTAGGATTATAGGCTTAATAAGGATAATAGACTTAATAGAATTAATAACCCTAGGAATTATAGTCATTAAATTAGATGCAAATTGAATAAAATCTTGAAAATTTATAAAATCAAAATCAAGTTTCATCGTTTGAATAATAGCAGTAAGATTAACAGCAAAATTAATAATAGCCTATATAAAATCAATAAATTAATGAATATAATCAAAATATTCCTCTATAGTAAATACCATAAGAGTAAGTCCCTCAATAACAATAATAAATCGAATAAATCCAATAACAAAGTTAATAAACATAACAACAATTGTCCTTTTAAATGGATATTGAGCCCCAAGGAATAAATTTCGAAGAACTGGGAATCCGTCCAGATTTTTTGGAAATAAACAACATCGACCCTTCATATTTTAACGCTCTGCCTGAAGACCAGAAAATGGACATAATCCTTCAATTCCTTCCAAAAGACGATAACCCTGTTGTGCCTTCGACCTCCAATCTCGACATGGACAACCTGGCCTTCATAAACTCCTTACCGCCGAATCTACGAGAAGAAGCCCTACTCACTTCAGACGAAGTGTTCCTGTAATCACTTCCTGACGATATTTAAAGGGAGGCATTTTAGTTACGGGAGTAGAATTTCTTAAGGGCCAATAGGTTCAGTTATTTCGAGTAGAGGTAAGGAGATAGAGCGGAAGGAGGTGCAGGATTTAGAGGGGCCAATAGAGGTGGGGTGAATAGACGCGCTGGTGCAGGCAATAGAGATAAGCAAAGAAAAGTATCCAAAGTGTAGATTGAGACACAGAGGAATTTGTTGAAGTAGAAAGAGAGTGGAAAATTAATGGTTGTTGATGATCAGATGATCGAGAAGTTGATTAGTTTACTATATCTTGATGATTTGAGTTTTGGTAAATTTCCGTTTGAATTATTTAAAACTTTGGTATAACATCCATCAAACGAATTTAGAATGTTAGATGCATTAACCTTCTTGCTAAAACCTTAAAATCAATAGATCGAAGGATTCCCAATGAACGTAATCTTGGGCCGTGACACTATAAAACAAAATCCAGTCGAAGTTTATTAACAAATCTGCTTAAAAATCTTATACATATTTAACAAATGTTGTTCCTAAAACGCTTTAACATATTTCCTGGAATCGACAGAGAACAAAAAAAGCATGTAAAAGATCGAACTTCTGAAAACGACTAACCGTTGCAACACCCCTTTCATGCTGCTGAATGAACTATTCCGTGAATCGCTTCTAATCAGCAACGAAGAGAATCTGGAATACCTGGTAACTCTGCTCCACAACATCGTGAAAAAAGCGCTGAACAACAAAGAGCAACTGACATTCAAGTTCCAAATGGACGCAGAAAGAGTGAGCTCACTTTGCAGCATTCTATCCGGGAGTGATGATCAGGTCATGAAGAAACTTAGTTATATTATCAGTGTCTTTTGCTATGAGAGGGAGAATTTAGATCTCTTTATATAGGAGTTGTAGTAGTTGATTGTCAATATAAGTTTGTAGATGAATTAGATTTTGCTTAGCAATATTCAAAAGTTGTAGAATAAGTAATTGGAGGATAAGGATGTGTAGAATTAGGTTATTCTGTTGGTTGCCAAAATAGAAACAGAATTCGAAGATGAGATCAAAATCCAAAAAATATTCAAACTAATAAAATAGCTGCTCGAAAATTACTCGGACGAAACCTCTAAAATTTTGGAAATTCGTTAAACCTTTGAATCCCTAATCACCGGTGACTAACTGAACAACCTGTGGATAAACGTATCGGAATTCCTGCTTTTGCTGTCGCAGTTATTCTCTCACTCTATAAATATAATAAACCCTTTAATCTACCGTTTAACTCCTGTGCTGGAGTGTTTCTTCATCATATACAAAATAGCGATCGAGGAGGAACAGATAAAGGGGAAGGAGAAGGTGGGAATTGTGATTCAGGAGATTGGTGAGGAGGTGAAGCGATAAGAGGTAGAGAGGAGTTTCTAGGAGATGAGGGGAGAGAGGTTATGCTTGGAAGAATTCTTTTAGTTGATTAGCGAGAAGAATAAGAAGTTTATTAACCTTATGGTCAAGCAGAATATTAATTTGCTTAGTGATTCTCTCAGTCTTATCGTACAAAAAGCTCCTCATTTACTTGATTTTGATAACAAGAAACTTTTCTTCAAAACTAAATTGAAGTAAAATAGAGCCAAATAATACGCAGTACAAATAAGTATCAAATAAATTAATTTAGGAATTAAGGTTAGAAGGAATGAGATATTTAAGGACAGTTATTCCCAATTGTCAAGTAGAAAAGCTTAGGAAATGCATGGGAAGTTGCATATTGAGTTTTCAGGCGAGGAGGGTATGGATGCTGGAGGGTTGAGTAGAGAGTGGTTCCTACTATTATCAAAAGTATTTTATATTATATTATTTAAATATTTATCTTAATGGATTTTAATTTAAAAAGGAAATATTCAATCCTAATTATGCCCTTTTTCTTCCTTCAGCCAATGGAGTAACTTTTTAACCTAGTCCTTTCTCTAAAATAAATCCTGATCATTTAAGGTTCTTTAAATTCGTTGGTAGATTCATCGCAAAAGTAATATATCTTAATATTAAAATTCGCCCTAAACTTACTATAATAATTAGGCTCTATATGATGGGTATATGTTGGACGCGTATTTTACTCGTGCTTTTTATAAACATATATTAGGATAGCCTCTTAGTATATCTGATATGGAGGATATTGATCCTTAGTATTATAAGAATTTGAATTGGATATTGGAGAATGACATAAGTGGATTTGAACTAACATTCAGGTAAACTATACAACTAATCAATAATTTAAACAAATAATATTTTAGTTACGAATCTGACGAATTCGGATACCACCTTATAAAAGACTTGATCCCGAACGGATAAAATATCGCTGTTACGGAGGAAAACAAATACGAATACGTGAAGCAGGTGTGTTACGCTCGAATGGGGAAGGAGATCGAGTTGCAGTTAAAGGCTTTCTTGGAGGGCTTCCATGAGTTGATACCCAGTAGTCTCATTAGCATTTTTAGCAGTAAAGAGTTGGAGTTGATGATTTCAGGCTTGCCCGATATAGACAGTAAATATTATTTTTTATTGGTGTTTTGTTTATAATAATTGTATAGTTTAGGATTTGAAGAACAACACGGAATACAACGGCTACACCCAAAATTCCCCTATTATTCGTTGGATGTGGGAGATTTTAGAAAACTTCGACAAGTAAGAAAAAGCTGCTTTCATTTAATTCGTGACTGGAACCTCCAAGGTGCCTCTCGAAGGATTCTCCCAACTAAGAGGAATGGGAGGGGTTTTATAAAAATTCATGGTGCATAAGGCCTTTGATACTAACAAGCTACCGACTAGTCATACATGGTAGTTAATTATATTTTTTGGTGTTTATTTTTAAGTTTTAATTAATTGGATTTGCCAAATTATCAGACTAAGAAGATTCTTTTTGATAAGCTTATGCTGGCGATTAATGAAGGTAAAGAGGGATTCGGATTTGTTTGAGTGAACTATTATATAATTATAATTATTATATCAATCTAAGTAAAATATAAAAATCTATTTTTCCGTAGCAGAATAACCCAAAAAATTACTATAAATAAGTCAAAAACAGAGACATTTTTAATGATCCTTGGTTAAATTGTCCTCGACGACCATTCTCTCTAGATAGACCACCGCAGTTCCCAATATCCCTATATCCCCCTTCCATCCCTCCTTGTATCCATCTAATTTCACGTATTCCTTGGTAGGATCATGGTATCTGATGAATTAGCTATTACTCAGCAAGTAGATGTAGTTATCGTGGTTTTCGAAATACTAGAAATTGTATTGCGAACGGTCTTCAGAAGAGTACTCGATTTTCTTGAATCCAATATTTATATTTTTGAAGCTTATGCAGAGTTCAGGGATTTGGAAGGAAAGAGTCTCATTTGTTTCTGAGCCGAAGAAGATTATTCCGTTTTCGCCTTGATTGACAACAGTGTTTAGGCATATCGCATAATCATATAAATTGAAATTTATCTAAATCAATTTCCACTGATTCTATTCTTAGTCATACTATTCAATACTATTCATGTACCTAGTTTAATAATTCAGGATTACTTAATTCCTCCTAAACAGTTCTAGTACCCACTAAAAACGTATACTTTATTGTTGATTACCTTGGCTTATGCGTCATAACGAGCTTTATTTAAAGGGGCTATTTTTTCCAATTTATTCGTGATTAGATTAATCTTCGACACCGTATTAAAAGTCTTCTACAACGTCTCATCCTCCTCGCATTTCTACTCCGAATTGCCACCCACTATAAATATGCCAAACTCATGAAAAACTATCGCAAACTTATACCTGATTGGCTCTTCTATTCCGCCCATCTCTTTTGTCTCCAATTTCTGCAAACTGACGATCTGACAACTCTTCGAGTCCGTGAGAAACAGGTCCCCGTGTGTCGTATGAACATATTGGGAGTTTTTGATCAGTAGATGGCTTTGGAAGGAGGAGAAGGTACGGGTGCACCAAACTGCGGAGTGGAAATCAAAGAGTTGAGCTAGAAGGGAGTAGAAAAATTTATTAGTTTTGGAAGAAGATTCCAGAGTGAACGGCAAGTTTTTTTTGTAAGATAGCAAACACAGGAAATTCTTGTTTAGGATTGGCTAGTTTATCGAGTCTTACATTTTTATATATTTATATTTTAGGCACAGTTTTTATAAGCGGATATTAAATTGTTAATTATTTATTTTT
>Ga0105052_10006724_pt1 | contig 11535 bp, 9 predicted proteins | sample FRY03_FD_78094 | JGI IMG/M metagenome (GOLD analysis project Ga0105052, IMG submission 78094) | Freshwater microbial communities from Lake Fryxell liftoff mats and glacier meltwater in Antarctica - FRY-03 | ecosystem: Environmental > Aquatic > Freshwater > Ice > Glacier meltwater ... | reverse complement strand
TTTTTTGGCCACTGGCACGCAGCTTGCACCGCCATTGGTCATGGATGTCAAAAGCCTGATGATCGATCACTTGCAGGACCATTACGAGCTGTATGGCGAGTTCACGGGCGTGCGCAGTGCGCGCAAACACATTGGCTGGTATGTGCGTACTTTGCCGGGTGGCGAGATATTTCGTGCGCGGATGAATGCGCTGGTGGATGCCGAAACGCAATTGCGTGCTGTGGCTGATTTTTTTGATGGTTTGAGTGATGCGGCAGACCGCATGCCTTTGGCATCTTTGGCATCTACGGTTGACAATAAAAATGAAGAGGAATTCAGCGTATGAGTAAAAAACAAATTGAAGAGTGCATACGCACCAGCCTGGACGGCTACTTCAAAGACCTGCGCGGCACGGAGCCTGATCGCATGTACGACATGATGGTGCGGGTGGTTGAAAAACCGCTGTTGGAAGTGGTGATGCAGCAAGCCGCACAAAACCAGTCACGCGCTGCCGAGTGGCTGGGTTTGAACCGCAACACATTGCGGAAAAAGCTGGTTGAGCACAAGCTCATCACATAAATTTACAACAACAAAAAAGAGAAAGACAAAGAAAAAGACAAGCATGAACGCACTGATTTCCGTCTCTGACAAAACCGGCATCCTCGAATTTGCCCGAGCCCTGCACGCACTTGGCATCAAGTTATTGTCTACCGGCGGCACAGCCACACTGCTGGCGGATGCAGGTCTGCCTGTCACCGAAGTGGCCGACCACACAGGTTTTCCTGAAATGCTTGATGGCCGGGTTAAAACCCTGCACCCTAAAATTCACGGTGGCTTGTTGGCTCGGCGTGACTTGCCTGAGCACATGGCCGCTATCAAGGCCCACCAGATCGAGACGATTGATCTGCTAGTCGTCAACTTATACCCGTTTGAAGCGACAGTAGCCAGGCCAGGCTGCACCCTTGAAGACGCAATTGAAAACATCGATATCGGTGGCCCGGCCATGGTGCGCAGTGCGGCCAAAAACTGGAAAGACGTGGGCGTGCTGACCGACGCATCGCAGTATGCTGGTGTACTGGCCGAGCTCAAAGTCGCTGGCAAGCTCACCAGCAAAACAAAGTTTGCGTTGTCAGTCGCAGCGTTTAACCGCATCAGCCAGTACGACGGCGCAATCAGTGACTATCTGTCTGGCATCCAGCCTGACGGCAGCCACGCACAGTTTCCCGCGCAAACCAACAGCCGTTTCATCAAACTGCAAGACCTGCGCTACGGCGAAAACGCGCACCAACAAGCCGCTCTGTACCGCGACCCGCATCCAGCGCCGGGCTCGCTTGTCATGGCCAAGCAGTTGCAGGGCAAGGAGTTGAGCTACAACAACATTGCCGATGCGGATGCAGCATGGGAATGCGTCAAGAGTTTTAGTCAGGCTGCCTGCGTCATCGTCAAGCACTCCAACCCCTGCGGCGCGGCCGTCGGCAGCGACGCGCTTGTGGCCTATAGCAAAGCCTTTAAAACCGATCCCACATCGGCTTTCGGCGGCATCATCGCGCTGAACTGCACGCTGGATGAAGCGGCAGCGCAGCAGATTTCAAAACAGTTTGTTGAAGTGCTGATAGCCCCGGCCTTCACGCCGCAAGCCCTTGAAGTGTTTAAGGCTAAAGTCAACGTCCGTATATTGCAAATTGATTTGCCACCGGGCGGAGACAGCGCGTGGAAGCAGGGCCGTAACGCGATGGATGTCAAGCGTGTGGGCTCAGGCCTGTTGATGCAAACCGCTGACAACCACGAACTGGCTATGGCCGACCTGAAAGTCGTCAGCAAATTGCAGCCTACGCCAGCGCAGTTCCAAGACCTGCTGTTTGCCTGGAAGGTAGCCAAATACGTCAAGTCCAACGCCATTGTGTTTTGTAAAGACGGCATGACCATGGGCGTAGGCGCAGGCCAAATGAGCCGCCTGGATTCCGCCCGCATTGCCAGCATCAAGGCGGGCCACGCCAGCTTGTCGCTAACAGGCACAGCAGTGGCCAGTGATGCGTTCTTCCCGTTTCGCGATGGGCTTGATGTGGTGGTCGATGCTGGCGCGACCTGCGTTATCCAGCCCGGCGGCAGCATGCGCGACGAAGAAGTGACCGCAGCAGCAGACGAGCGCGGCGTGGTGATGGTGTTCTCAGGTGTTCGGCACTTCAGGCATTGAAAACTGCACTTGCCAACCATTTTTAGGCGCTAAAAATTGCTACAGACCAATAAATACGGGTACAAGCAGCTACTTAATTTGTGGCAAACTCATTTCTGAGAAAAGAATCTGGCAGCAGCATCAACCGTGACCCCAATGTCTTCAGCACTGTGCCTCGCACTCACAAACCCGGCCTCATACAAGGCCGGTGCGTAGTACACCCCGGCATCAAGCATGGCGTGAAAGAACTTGTTGAATGCTGGGCTGTCAGTGGTCATAACTGTGGCATAGTTCTGCGGCAACTGGCCGAGCAGGAAAAAGCCGAACATGCCGCCTTCGCTGTCGCCGCAAAACGGCACGCCTGCTTTATTGGCAGCGTTGGTCAAGCCTGAGACCAGGCTGCGTGTGCGTTCGCTCAGTGACTCGTAAAAACCGGGCTTTTGCAGTTCGCGTAGTGTGGCCAGGCCGCAGGCTGTGGCTATCGGGTTACCTGACAGCGTGCCGGCTTGGTAGACCGGGCCTAGCGGCGCAAGTTGCTCCATCACAGCCCGGCTGCCGCCGAATGCGGCCATCGGCATGCCGCCGCCAATCACCTTGCCCAGCGCCGTCATGTCGGGTTTAAAGCCGGGAATCAGCTTGGCGTAAACGCTTTGCGCGCCACCCAGTGCAACCCTGAAACCGGTCATCACCTCGTCGAATACCAGCAGTGCGCCATACTGGGTACATAGTTCGCGGCAGCGCTTCATGAAAGGCACGCTGGCCCTGACGAAATTCATGTTGCCGCAGATCGGCTCGATCATCAAGCAAGCGGTGCTGCTCCCGTGCAGGGCAAAGCATTCTTCCAGCTGCATGAGGTTGTTGTATTCGAGCACCAGCGTGTGCTGCACCACCTCTGCTGGCACGCCAGCGCTGGTGGGGCTGCCGAAGGTGGCCAGACCTGAGCCTGCTTTGACCAACAGCGCATCAGAGTGGCCGTGGTAGCAACCTTCAAACTTGATGATCTTGCTGCGGCCCGTAGCGCCGCGGGCCAAGCGCAGGGCGCTCATGGCGGCTTCGGTGCCTGAGCTGACGAGGCGCAGCATTTCAATCGATGGCACGAGTTTGATGATTTCTTCTGCCAGCTCGACCTCACGTTCTGTCGGTGCGCCGAATGAAAAGCCCTCCAGCATGGCTTTTTGCACGGCATCCAGCACGGCAGGGTGGCCGTGGCCCAGAATCATAGGCCCCCACGAGCCGATATAGTCGATGTAGCGCTTGCCGTCAGCGTCCCAAAAATATGCTCCTTGGGCGCGTTGCACAAAACGCGGTGTACCGCCCACCGCCTTGAAGGCGCGGACTGGGGAGTTCACGCCCCCCGGTATCAGTTTTTTAGCGCGCTCGAACAGCACGTCATTGCGGGATAGATGGTTGATCTCGTTCATGGGTTTAATGCTTGGTGGTACCGTGCGGTGGCATGTCAAAGAAAGATCTTTGGGTGGAGACTGTCAAATCCGCATCGTCGGTTGCTGGCACATCTTCACGCGCTTCGTCGTCTGCGCCATCGCCCGCCTGGGCCCAAAACATGCGATCGGGCACGGTGTGACCCATGCCGGGGTGAAAACCTGCGCTCAGGCTTTGGTCCAGGTAGGTCAATGCTTCGGCGGTGGCTGCAGCTAAGTCGTTACCGTTGGCGAGCAAGGCGGTTAGTGCGCCCGACAGGGTGTCCCCAGCGCCTGAAAAAACGGCTTCAAAACGCTCAAACTTTTCGCTGTAAAGCACGGCTTGCGGTGTGGCCAGGGCATTGTCAATAAACTGCTCGGGCAGGGGTATGCCAGTAACCAGCGTGTAAGGCACGCCCAACTGTGCAGCCGCTTTGGCTATGTCTTTGGCCGACGGGTTGCGCTCGCCCGACCAGTCGGGCAGCAGCCAGCGCCACAGGCTGCTGTGGTTACCCACCAAAATGGTGGTTTGCGGCAGCAGCAGTTCCCTGAAGGCATCCAGGTAGTTGTCAATTTTGTCTTCCTCCCACCAGGCCAGGCTGGGCATGTAGGCAATCAGCGGGACTTCAGCGTAGTCGGCTGCAATCTCGGCCACCACACTGATGTTCTCCGGGCTACCCACAAAGCCGACCTTGATGGCGCTGACGGGCATGTCTTCCAGCGCGGTGCGGGCTTGCTCGCTGACAGCTTCTTCGTCAAAACTGATGTGGTCAAAAATCTCGGCGGTGTCGCGCATGTACGCGCCCGTAACGATGGCCAGCGCGTGACCGCCCGCGGAGGCAATGGCCATGATGTCGGCTGTCAGGCCGCCTGCGCCGCTGGGGTCGCTGGCATTAAATGTCATGACGCAGACGGGCGCGTCTTCAGCGTCGGTGGCTGACATTTCAGAAATAGGTACAGTCAGGGAGATGGGGTTTGCCATAGGCGATGATTTTGCCTGTGAGCGAAATAGCAACGCTGCTTCGATACAATTACTTGCATTCTATGTGAAGGCAACTTAAGCTGGGATTTACGAATGACTTGGATGTGTTTGATTTGTGGATGGATTTACGATGAGGCAACCGGTTCGCCCGATGAGGGGATTGCAGCAGGCACGCCCTGGGCGCAGGTGCCCATGAACTGGACTTGCCCCGAGTGTGGCGCACGCAAGGAAGATTTTGAAATGGTTCAAATCTAAAGATAAACTTCGACGGGTTCATCTGTGGCTCACTCTGACATCACAATCGCTGGTTATCGGGCAAACAGTTATAGGCGGCCATGCAAGAACTACAGGAGCTATCAAAGTGAGTATTCCAAGTTCAGGACTCAAAGTCCTTGTGATTGATGACAGCAACACCATACGGCGCAGCGCCGAGATTTTTTTGAAGCAGGGTGGCCACGAAGTGCTGCTGGCTGAAGATGGTTTTGATGCGCTGGCCAAAGTCAATGACTACCAGCCCAACCTTATTTTTTGTGACATCCTGATGCCACGCCTGGATGGCTATCAGACTTGTGCCATCATCAAACGCAATGCAAGATTTTCCGCTGTGCCCATCGTCATGCTGTCATCCAAAGATGGTGTCTTTGACAAGGCCAGAGGCCGCATGGTCGGATCGCAGGATTACCTGACCAAACCTTTTACCAAAGATCAACTGCTGCAAACAGTCTTCGAACTAGGCAGCGCCAAACGCGGAGTAGCGCAATGACAATCAAGAAAATTCTGGTCGTGGACGATTCGAAAACGGAATTGATGTTCCTGACCGACCTGCTGGGTAAAAACGGGTTTACCGTGAAGACCGCCGAGAACGCAGAAGACGCCTTTCGCCGTCTGGCCGAAGATAAACCGGAACTGATTTTGATGGACGTGGTGATGCCGGGTCAAAACGGCTTTCAGTTAACCCGTGCCATCTCACGTGACCCGCTTTACTCAGACATCCCCATCATCATGTGTACCAGCAAAAACCAGGAAACCGATCGCGTTTGGGGCATGCGTCAGGGCGCGCGTGACTACATCACCAAGCCAGTGAACGCCGCAGAGTTGATGGTCAAGATCAGCGCCTTGGGCTGAACCATCAAGCCCGAATTTTCTGAAACCAGAACATGGCGAACAGACAAGCAATTCGTGAACTCCAAACCCGCTTGGCGGATCGGCTGCAGATTGCACGTACACAAGGTGTGGCGCCTTCCTGGCTGGCCTTCGAGGCAAGTGGGAAAAAATATTTGTTCCCGATGACGCAGGCAGGCGAAATTTTCCCCTGGGTAGCCACTCAAGCCGTGCCCTATACGCAAAGCTGGTTTTTAGGCGTGGCTAATTTGCGCGGTGGTTTGTTCGGTGTAGTCGATCTGGCCAGCTATGTGTCCGGGCAAAGCACCCGTCTGAAAACTGAATTTGCGCTGAAGGAGTCACGCCTGGTCGCGCTCAACAGCGTTCTGGAAATCAATTGTGCATTGCTGGTTGACCGTCTTGCCGGGCTGCGCAATCAGGCGGCGTTCAGTGATTTTTCTGAAAAAGCGCCCGATGCACCCGAGTATTTTGGCAATCAGTACATCGATCAGTCAGGCCAGTCGTGGCAGGAAATCAATCTCCAGTTGCTGGCTCAGCAAGCGCATTTTTTGACCATCAGCGCATAGCGCACAAGTATTTCCAGAGGGCCCATCATGTCGTTTATTGAAAAAATTCAAAACCTATTCAAACCACAAAACAAGCTGCCGGAAGACAGCATGGACATGACATCCGTCGGAATGCCGGCTGACCCTTCTGCGACTGGAGCGATGGATGCAGTGCGCGATGGCGCGTCGCCAGACGCGACTACCAACATGATGGCCAGACAAGTCGACACTGAAAGAGAGCCTTCCGCGCCCAGCAAGATGTTTACTGAAGATGCGCCCGCTGAGGAGGTTAATCCAGAGCTGCTCAAATTGCCGATTCTGGGCAGTAAAACCATTGCCCAACACCAGCGAACATTGCTGATGCTGCTGGGCCTGGCGGTGCTGATACTGGCTGTGGTGGCTTACCGCGTACTCATTCAGACTGACACAGTGACACGCCAAATTACTGCAACTGGCGAGTCTTTGATGCAGTCGCAGCGGCTGGCCAAATCTGTGTCACAGGCCTTGGTGGGCAGTCCCCAGGCTTTCTCTGAGGTCAAGGAAAGCGCCGCAGTGCTGGCTAAATCCGTCCGCAGCTTGAAATCTGGCGATGACAGCTCACGGGTGGCAGCGGTAGGTGATGAATTGCAATCTGATGCAGACAAAGTCATGCCGCTAATGGAGCGCGCCGAGAAAAATGCTGCGACCATCATGAGCCAGCAGGCGATTTTGACCCAGGTCGGAGCTGCGCTGCGCACGATTAACCGCCAGTCATCTGATTTGCTGGAAATTGCTGAAACAGTCTCGTCACTGAAACTTCAGCAAAATGCGGCGCCTTCGGAGATTTCTGCATCCGGCCAGCTGGTGATGTTGACCCAGCGTATTGGTAAATCTGCCAACGAGTTTTTGACGCTTGAAGGTGTGAGCCCTGAGGCCGTGTTTTTGCTGGGCAGGGATTTGAATTCCTTCAAGGAAATCGTCCAGGGCTTGCAGGAAGGCAGCCCTGAACTGCGGCTGGCGGGTTCCAAAGATCCGCAAACCCGCGAGCGCCTTGAAGCGCTGATGGCCTTGTATGAGCAGACGCGGGTTCAGGCCGGCGCTATTCTGGGTAACTTGCAGGGTCTGGTGTCAGCCCGCGAAGCGCAAGCCACCATCATTTCTGACAGTGAACCACTTCGTCGTAGCCTAGAAGAACTGCAAGGAAAACTGTCAGCGCAATCTGGTTTGGGCCCGGGCTCAGTGGCGGCACTGATCGGTGCTGCCTTGTTCGGTTTGCTTTGCGCGGTCGGTATTGCGCGTATTCAGCTGCAAGACAGCCGTCAGCGCCAGGCTATTGCTGAAAAGCAGCAGCTTGAAGCGCGTGGATTGGAGCAGGACGCCAAGCGCGTGAATGATGCCAATCAGGCCGCCATTTTGCGATTGATGAATGAGTTGCAAACGGTGGCTGAGGGTGATTTGACGCAAGAAGCGACGGTGACAGAAGACATTACCGGCGCTATTGCTGACTCGGTGAACTACACGGTAGAAGAGTTGCGCCAGCTGGTCGGTAACGTACAAACCACGGCGACACGGGTTGCACAAACCACAGCGCAGGTTGAAAACACGTCAACCGAGTTGTTGGCCGCATCAACCGAACAGTTGCGTGAGATTCGCGAAACTGGCCAGTCCGTGCTGGACATGGCGTCCCGAATTAACGATGTGTCTGCCCAGGCCCAGGAATCTTCTCAAGTGGCGCGGCAGTCACTGACGGCTGCCGAGTCTGGCCTGCAGGCGGTGCAAAACGCCATCGGCGGTATGAACTCCATCCGCGACCAGATTCAGGAAACCTCCAAACGCATCAAGCGACTGGGTGAATCTTCGCAGGAGATTGGCGAGATCACGGAGCTGATCTCAGACATTACCGAACAGACCAACGTGCTGGCACTGAACGCTGCCATTCAGGCCGCATCGGCAGGTGAAGCCGGGCGAGGCTTCTCGGTGGTCGCCGAGGAGGTACAGCGACTGGCTGAGCGGTCAGGCGATGCAACCCGGCAGATTTCTGCACTGGTGAAGGCGATTCAAACCGACACTCAGGATGCCGTAGCCGCTATGGAACGCTCCACGCAGGGTGTGGTCGAAGGAGCCAAGCTGTCTGACAGCGCCGGTACAGCACTGTCAGAGATTGACTCTGTGTCACGCCGACTGGCCGAACTGATTGAGCAAATTTCAAAATCTGCAATCCGTGAGGCGGCTTCAGCCAACGTGGTGGCAGACAACATCAAGCACATTTTTGCAGTGACTGAGCAAACCGGCGAAGGTACGCGTTCCACGGCAACCCAGGTGCGCGAGCTGTCCCGTATGGCTGAAGAGCTGCGTCAGTCAGTTTCCCGGTTCAAGATTGCTTGAGCGCCTTGACTCTCATTTTTGCGTAAAATAGCATCCTGAATCGGCCCATCATTTATGCAAGTCAATGACCTGAATTCAGCCGCTGCTGACATTGATATGGCCGTCAACGATCTGGGGCCGCTGGCCTGGGTACTTGACGAACTGCGCAAATCGCTGGATGGTTCTGCAAAAGCGTTAAAGCGTTTCGTCAGGGAAGCTGAGGCCGCCAAGGGCTCTGACCTTGCCACTCTGGATGCCAGCCAGTTGCGTATTGTACGCCAGCAACTGCATCAGGCGGTGGGGGCACTGGAGATGGTGGGTCTGCCAGGCCCGGCGCTGGTGCTCAGGGCGATGGAAGCCGCAGTACAAAAGTTTGTTCAGCAGCCAGAACAATGCAGCCAGGATGCTGCCACCAAGATTGAGCAGGCCAGTTTTGCGTTGACCGAATACCTGGAAGGCGTACTGGCCGACAAACCGGTCTCGCCCGTGTCGTTATTTCCTCAGTACCGCCAAGTGCAGGAACTGGTGAAAGCAGACCGAATTCATCCCGCTGACTTGTGGCCTGTGGAATGGCGCTGGCTGGAGCCTGAATTGAGCTCCAGGTCTGAGCCGCGCAATTACGATACGCAATCCCGCACGACTTTTGACCAGTCGGTTTTGCAGGTCATGAAAGGTCAGGCACCACTGGCTGCGGCAGACTTGAAAGATTTAAGTCTTGGATTTTCTGCCCGTCAGGATGAGCGTCAACCGAGGATTTTCTGGAAACTTGCAGCCGCCTATTTTGAGGCGCTGGAGCATGGTTTGTTGCCGTCCGACGTTTATGTGCGCCGCGCTTCTTCCCGGGTGCTGTTGCAGTACGCCGGTTTGAGCAAGGGCGATACAGGTATTTCTCATCGGCTGGCGCAGGATCTGCTTTTCTTTTGCTCTCAGGCCTCAGCGTCTGCAGCGGCTACGCCCGTGTTGTCTGCCGTGCGTTCGGCTTATGGCCTGGCGCGTTTTAAAGCTGTGGACTACGAAGCGGTGCTGTTTGGCCGGTTTGATCCTGCCTTGTTTGCACAGGCCCGCAAGCGTATTGTTTCCGCCAAAGAAACCTGGTCCGCTCTGTCGGCAGGGGATACCAACAAATTCAAGGTGTTAGTTGACCAGTTCAGTCTGGTGACAGACTCGCTGGTCAAGCTTCACCCGCCCAGCGCGCCCTTGGCTCAGGCATTGACCCGCGCTATTGAGGCGACTTCGCGTTCCGGTCAGCCGCCAACCATTGAACTGGCGATGGAAGTGGCGACGTCTGTGCTGTATCTGGAAGCCGCATTCGACGACCTGGATCGCAGCGATGGGCAGCTCGCAGCACGCACCCAGCATTTGGCTGAACGCCTCGAAAACGTGAAAAAGGGCGGCGCTGCCCAGCCGCTGGAATCGTGGATGGAAGATCTCTATCGGCGCGTCAGTGACAAACAAACCATGGGCAGTGTGGTGGGTGAGTTGCGGGTATCACTTGGCGAGCTTGAAAAATCGCTGGACATTTTCTTTCGTAATCCCAAAGACAAAATCGCCTTAACCAGAGTACCAGGCCAGCTGGCGCAAATGCGCGGTGTGCTGTCGGTGCTCGGTCTGGACCAGGCGTCACATGCTGTGATGCGCATGCTGGATAGCGTTGAGAAAATGCTGGAAACCGAAATCGACGAAGAGCGCGCCCGCGCAGCCGGTACTTTCGACCAGCTGGGCAACAACCTGGGTGCCTTGAGCTTTCTGATCGACATGCTCAATTACCAGCCTGTGCTGGCGAAAAAACTCTTTGTATACGACGATGTCAAAGGCGAGCTAAGGCCGCTGATGGGCCGGACTGAGAAAACTTTTAAGGCCGGTCCGGCCAATGAAGCACCAGGCCAGACCATCTCGCAGGAAGTGACCTCACTGGTGCAAGATGCTGGTTCGGGCGCTTCGGATGATGCGCTTGGCATCAAGCTCAGTACTTTGGCAACACACGCTGCTTTGGCTGACCAGCCAGTGCTGGCGCAGGCTGCGCATGACGCATCCGTCGCGGTGTCGGGTCACGATGCCCAGGCAACCGCAAGCGCGCTGAGCACGCTTGCCACCGCAGTTGCGCCAGTTGCAGGCAGCCCGGCCAGTCAGGTTGAAGAAGTTGACTTTAAAGAAGACGACTTGCGCGACATTTTTCTCGAAGAAGCCAGGGAGGTGGCGGGCAATGGGCTGGAGGCTGTGCGCCTGCTGGGCTCAGACCCGGGCGACATCAGCCAGTTGACCATTTTGCGGCGTGTTTTCCACACCCTCAAGGGCAGCTCGCGGATGGTCGGCCTCAATGAGTTTGGCGAAGCAGCCTGGGCCATGGAGCAATTGTTGAACGGTTGGCTGGCTGACCAAAAACCAGCCAGCAATGATTTGCTGTCCTTGTCTGGCGACAGTCTGGCTGGTTTTTCACGCTGGGTTGAAGACATTGCTGCCAGCAGTGATGGTGCGTGGGCAGCTTCGGCGTTTCGCACCAGCGCTGAGGCCATGCGTACCGAGGGTAGGCTCAGCCGGCTTGTCTTGCCGCAAGCGCCGTCCTTGGCGGTTGCTGACGTTGAGCCGGTCGTTCCGTCAGTTGCTCCGGAGCCAGTTGCTTTAGATCAAGCTATTCAGGCTAAACCTGCCAGCGCCTCAAGTGACTCTGAAATAGATTTTGACTTTTTTGCCCTTGGCGATGCACCTGTGCAGGTGGTGGCCCCACCCGTATCGTTGTCAGCAGCCATGCCCTCGACTGAGCCCGACATGCTCAATATTGAGGGTATTGACTTTGACAGCCTGTCGGCAATTTCGGGTATGCAGGATGCGCCCACAGTTCCCGTAGCTGCTGCGACCACCGAGCTTCTGGAAATGGAAGCTTTGCAAAAACAGCTTGAAGAATTTGAGGCTCAGTCACTGGCGAACCCAGGTGGGGCGGCTGAAGCATTTGATCCAGCGGAACTGCCTTCAGAC
>Ga0105052_10006720_pt1 | contig 11539 bp, 12 predicted proteins | sample FRY03_FD_78094 | JGI IMG/M metagenome (GOLD analysis project Ga0105052, IMG submission 78094) | Freshwater microbial communities from Lake Fryxell liftoff mats and glacier meltwater in Antarctica - FRY-03 | ecosystem: Environmental > Aquatic > Freshwater > Ice > Glacier meltwater ... | reverse complement strand
TCGAACGGTCCATCACGACCCAGCTGTTTGCGATCCAACCGCCGCCACTGCCCACCATAAATGGTGTGGTGGGCAGTGGCTCCTTTATACCCCAGGAGCCGCGTTCAGGATAAGACAAGCTTTCCACGATCACGGTGGCGACAAGATTTGCCAGTGACATATGCGGTTCCTGTCTTTGCAAGAGTTGAACGGTGTGGTGGCAACATGAATGTTTCTTGATCGCAGGACCAGCCTAAGGCGTCAGTGCGCCCGACCGACGGAAACGAAGAAAGTGTTCAGTCATCGGATGGTCTGCAAAATGCAATATCCAGAACTTGTGCCCCCGCGAGGGCGTCTGCATTCAAGTCTGTGTGTGGACTGCATCGGTTTCATCACAGATCAAAACGCATGACATGGGGTTCGGTTCCATGGGAATTCAATTTTTTTCGCCCGTGTCCTGCTGTGCGACCGTGTGCAGGATCGGGTAAAACCTTTGACAGGCGGTGTCGCGGACTGGCGGTTCAGCTTGCAGATTACGCAAGTTCAACAGCATCCTCCGGCATGGCGTCATTCGCTGCAATTCCGGCTTCACCCTCTGCCAACGACCGGACCGTGAAAGTCACGCTCAACCGGTAGGTGCCGCCTTCTGCCGTCGCCACGCTGCGCGCACCCAACTGTTGGCTGAATGCGGCCAGCAATTGGGTTCCCAGCCGCGTGGCGCCCTCTGACGGCACCTGATCGAGGTCGGATTTCATGGTGTTGCTGACCAACAACTCTGCCTCGGACACGCCCGCCCGCCGCAACGAGATTGCGATGCCGGGCAGACCGATGGTGTCGGTGCCCGCATATTTCAGCGCATTGGTCAGCGCCTCGGTCAGCAACAGCGACAGCGGCACCGCCTGATCCGGCGTCAGGCGCAGGTCATCGAAATCTGTCGTGACGTCGAACACCCGGCCCGGCCCGGTGGTCATTTTCAGGATCTGACGCACGATGTCTGTCAGCAACTCATCCGCGCGCACGTCGGCAAGGCCGCTTGTCTGGTAAAGTCCGCGGTGGATGGTGGCCAGACTCATCACCCGATCCTGGACGCCCTTCATCAGGACGCGCGCGTCAAGGCTGTGCGATTGGCGCATCTGCAGGTTGATGATCGACGAGATCAGCTGAAGGTTGTTCTTCACCCTGTGATGCACTTCGCGCAACAGAACCTCGCGTTGATGCACCGTGTTTTCCAGTTCGGCCTCGTTGCGCAGGATGGTGTAGGTCATCTTGCGATAGGCCTTCGCCACATCGCGCAACTCGACAGCCGCTTTGCCGAATCGCAGATCGTCCAGCCGGTGATTGCCGCCGGCAAAGCTGATGATCGACCGCCGCAAGTCGCGAATATGCCGGGTTGCCAGCTGTTCGGACGCCAGAATGGCAACCAGAAGGCTCGCCAGCCACGTCAATGCGGGCATCAGATAGGGCGCGACCCACAGATAGTAGGTGCCTCCGGAAAATTGCATTGGCCAACTGCCCATGGCGAAAATCTTGGTGTCGACCAGCGGGAACACAGCAAAGATCCGCTCGTTTCCGTCGTTTGCGGTGGCGCTGAACGTGCGCGCGGTATTCGATCCCAGATCGGCCAACGCCATGTCGCGCGGCAGCAGGACTGTCGAATCGTCAAGCCCCGCGGTGCTGGTCAATACCAAGCCGCCCGCGTCAAAGGTGGTCAGCGAAATCGGCGCGCGCATGTATTCATCAACCAAACCCGACTGTAGGTCCTTCGGCCCGTTCAAAAGTGCGCTCGGCACCGAGATCGAAACAAAGCCCAGCATCTGCCCCGTATCGTCAAACACCGGGTAACCGAACGCCAGTACGGAAACGCCGGACAACTCCCCGTTGAGGACCACCACGGTGTCTGGTTCGGGAAGGGCGATCATCTGTCGCAAACGATCTCTTTTTGACCAATCCACCGGCACGCCCTTGGTGTTGCACTGGACGTCGCCCGACACCGGCACGAAGGCGATTGCAGAAAATGCCCCGCCGGATTGCGCCATCAATCGCCGCACGGCCGCGGTGCACTGCGCAAGGTTGCTGCTGAGAGCCGGCATTGTGATTGCCAAGGCCTGGCTCGTCGCCCGTGCGCTGCGGATCAGGCGGATGGTGGGGCCTGCCGCAAGCAATGTCTCGCCCAAAAGTCCTGCCGCAGACCGTGCCCGCGCTTCTTCGATCAACGACCGCGATTGCAGCCCCGAAATTATACCAAGGGGCAGCAGTGAAACGGCAAAAGCCAAGGCGAGCCGAAACCCCAGCTTTTGCCAAACCGGCGGCCTATGGCTGGCCTTGGGTTTCATGCCGCCGAACGGCTCGTCGCGCTGTTCGAGGTATCCGTTGTGCGGCCGGAATGAGACTTGCTGTCGTCGCCCGCGTCCAGCCCCATCAACTCGGCCAGACGTTTTCGGGCACGGCTTGTGCGGCTTTTGACGGTGCCGACCGCAATGCCGATCATTTCTGCGGTCTGCTCGGTCGAAAACCCCGAAGCGCCGACAAGGATCAGAACCTCGCGATGTTCCGCAGACAGATGTAGGAAGGCCCGGTGAAAATCCCGAAAGGCCAGCTTGCCGTCATGTTCGGGCAACTCGAACAAAGACGCTGCGTGCAACCCGTCGGGGTCCGGCACTTCGCGGCGATGCTTGCGACGGTCGGAATAGAACGTGTTGCGCAGGATGGTGAACATCCATGCCTGCATGTTGGTGCCGGCCTGAAACTTGTCGATATTGCTCCATGCCTTGACAATGGTGTCTTGGACCAGATCATCGGCCGCCGACGGGCTGCCGGTCAGACTGATGGCAAAGGCACGCAAAGACGACAGGTGGTTGACGATTTCATCGCGCGGGTGGGAGACGTCGGCCTTTTCGGCTACCACGTCGCCCGCGCCGGGGTTGTTCCCCAACTGTGCGACGGTCACTTGCCTTGTTCCTTGTCCTTGAGCCTTGCAAGCAACTCTTTGAAACGATCGGGAACTTCTTCCTTGAGCAAATCTTCGTAAACCCGCTTGAGGTTCTCGTCGATCTGTTCAGTGACGCGAGACTTCTTTGGATCTGCTGCCATATGCTGCTGCATCTTTTCTGTGGATTCCTGATACATTACATGGAACCAAACGCAAGACCACCGCGTTGGTTCCCGAAAAACAATCAGGGTCAGGGATTTTTTACATGCAACACTCGACAGCACAGCAAGGGAAACCGGACACCGCCGACGTTATCGCGGCCAATGTGCCATTCCTGCGTCGCTATGCTCGTGCCCTTACCGGCAATCAGGATACCGGCGATCTTTATGCCGAGGCGACGCTGGAAGCTATCTTGATGGACGAAGCGACGTTTCCGCCCAATGTCGATGCCAAAGTTGCGTTGTTTTCGGCCTTTCATCTGGTCTGGTCAAGCGCGGGTGCGCCGTTGGGCACGCCCGACAGCCGGCTTTCCGCCTCGGCGCAATCCCATATGTCCAATCTGACCGCCAACACCCGCGAGGCGTTGCTGCTGAACGCGATCGAAGGATTTCCGCCTGGGGACATTGCCAAGATCATGCACTTCGAACCAGAGGATGTGATCGAACTGATCCGATTGGCCTCGGCCGAGATGCTGCAGTCCGTGGCCGGAAAAGTGATGATCATCGAGGACGAGGCGATCATCGCAATGGATATTCAGGCGATCGTGACCGATATGGGCCATGCGGTGACCGGCATCGCCCGCACGCGGACCGAAGCCGTGGCACTTGCGGCATCAAACCGGCCGGATCTGATTTTGGCCGATATCCAACTTGCCGACAATTCGTCGGGCATCGACGCTGTGAACGACATTCTTGCGCAGTTCGACGATATTCCGGTGGTGTTCATCACGGCGTTTCCGGAACGTCTGCTGACGGGGAAACGCGCCGAACCCACCTTCCTGATCACCAAACCGTTTTCAGAGGATCAGGTGACGTCCGCCGTCAGTCAGGCGATGTTCTTTGCATCGACCGAAACGCTGCTCGCGTGATGATGCGCAGCGGATCACGCACAGTTCGCGTGGCCCGCCCGCAGTTTTGCGATGACAGCATCGGTGTCGAACGGCTGGGGCAGCACGTCGAAGACCGGGGTCGGACCGGTCACTTCGGCCTCGATCCCCAGCAGAACAATGCGCCCGCCGCGCATCACAAGATCGCGGTGCAGGGCAGACCCGGAAAACGTCGAGGGGCAGCCCGCGATAAAGGCGATTTCGACCGATTCGATGTCGACCATCGCGGCTTCGGCTTCGGTCATCGACTTGGCAAGGAATACCTTCGCCGACTGATCATAATCGGTAATTGTCTGTGCAATATCAAAGGCGACAACCGTTTCTGTCACCAGCACGATATAAGTGCGGGAACGCGTCATGAGGTCGTGTCCAAGGCAGGTCATGTGTGCTCCACTTCAGCAACGACCATGCCCGGAAAATGCGCCGGCTGCATTAAACTGTGACATGTTGCAGGTTGCTTCGAATATCGGCCTGGTGCGACAAATGCGCCCTGTGCAAGCACGCGATGTTCGCTCCGCAAGGGTCCGGCAGGGATCGCAATGGCCGAACTTGACGCCGAAGAAAATCGCCCGATCCTGTATGTCACTGCACCAGCTTGGTCGTCGCATCCGTATCGGTGCGCGGTAAAGATCACGGTCAAGGACACCCCGCCGCTGTTGGTGGACTGCGACAGCACGGGCATGTCTTAGACGCCTTGGTACAGGTTTCGGCACCGTCTCTACCGACGCCCCCCGGATAACTTGCGGTCACCGGCTTTGGGCGCTCGGCCCCTCGTTCAGCATCGGCTCTATCACCCGCGCGATCGTCAGACCGATCTCCCGGCTGCCTTTTCGACTGGGATGAATCCGGTCGATCTGATGATAGGACAGGTCGCCGTAAGGAACGAGCCCCGACATTGGCAAAAAGATCATTCCGGGCACAAGCTTGTCGAGTTCGCCTAACCGCCGGTCCAACTCATTACCGGCCGGGCCGCAGGCCTTGATCATCGTGGTCGTGCCGGGGTTGCGCAGATAGCCTGCATAAACCACCTGAGCGCCGGTCTTACGCAGCTTGGCCACAAAAGCCGGAATGGCCCCTTGCCTGCCATCGGACGAAATCAGCCGATCCAGAACGCCGTCACATTTCCCGCAACCGCAGCCGAACAGGAAGTCGTTGCCGCCGCCATTCACAATGATCACGTTCCAGTCGGATGCCCTGAACTGCGCCGGCAGGTTCAATCCGGCAGCGCCCGAGATCGGCAGACCATGAAAATAGCGCGCACCCGGAACGGATCGGTCAACGACCTCTTGACCGAACGTGTTTTCGATCACATCCGCGACACCTTCGTTTGTCGCGGTATTCGCCGCAAACATCGAGTCGCCCAGCAGCAAGATACGGGCGCCTTCGCGCGTCGAAACCTGCTCACCACATGCAAACAGGCCAAAAAGGCACAGGCATCCCAAAAGAAACCGAAACATTTCTTGCCTTTCCCAACGCCCAAGCAACCCCAACTTGTATCACAATCTTGGCCGGATGAAGGTAAAGGTACGACGAGCTGAATCTGATGTCCAAAACCCCCAGCGCGCGGACGCGCGTCATGCCGACGGCGGGCGGGTCAGCACGCCGTAACGGGCGTAATCGCGGTAAAGTTGCTGGAATTGCAATTGCATGCCCAATTCATCAGCCAAGGGTTCCGCCGCGCCAGCCACCGGACAATCCGCTAGTCCAGCAGCGGCCCGGTCTGCGTGTCGAAGAACCGTGTCTGCTCGGTCAGGGTCCGGGCGGCCAGCCGCGACGCATAGTCCAACTGCGCAAGCCACGACACGGCATGAAGAGTGCCGATGAAACGCTCCAGCAATCCGAATCGGTAGACCCCCAGCGCAAACATCGAAATGCGGCGACGGCCCAGCACGCGACACTTCCTATAGGAACGGGATTTGGAATCCAGATGCCGCGCCAACAGGCGGTCATACAGGTCAACGTTTGTGGTGCGTTCGGCGCGGCCAAAAAAGTCATAGAAGTCACAGAAGTCACAGAAGTCATAGAACTGCGCCTGCGACAGATGCTGCGCCGCCAGCAGTTTCAACCGCCCCAGTGCGACATGCGCTGGCGACAGATCGACAGCGTGGATCGTGCCCGGTTGGGCCGTAAGGCAGGACAGGATGTTGTACCCCCCCGACGCGATGCAAAACAGATCCTCGCCGGGCTGGATCGCGAGTGCGGTCATGTCGGCAACCGGGTCCTCCCAGATCTGCGGATAAACCAACCCCTGAAACAGGCGGGAAAACACACGCTCGAGCAGGCCGGTCGTGCTGAAAACACTGTTTTGATGAACCGCAGATCCCAGTTGCCGGGTGACGTTCGGGGTATCGGTCATCTGGTTCATGCGGCCGTCGGCATTGCGCCGCGCAATCCGCCACGTTTCGCGAACGTTGCGCGCGCGCACTTCGGCAGCCCAGTCGATCAGGTGCTGCGTGCCGTCGGCGTCTTCCACGACGGCGGTGCAGCTTTCGACCCAGTCGCCGGTGTTCACATAGCCCATCCCGTCTATGCTGCGGATGCAGGCGCTGTGGATATGGCCGCAGACAATGCCGTCAAACCCCTTTCGCCGCGCCTCGTCTGCAAGCACCCGTTCGGAATCGCTGATGAAATTGACCGCCCGCTTGACCTGCTGTTTGGCCCGGTTGGACAGCGACCAATACTGCCCGCCCCGCTTCAGCTTGGCCCGGTTCGCCCAAGTGTCGAGCCACAGCGCAAACTCATAGGCGCGCTCCCCGACATGGGCGAGCCATTTGCCGTGAACCACGATCGAGTCGAACTGTCCCCATGCGTGACCAGCACACGGCGACCGTCCGCAGTCACATGGACCGCGCTGTGCATCACCTCGACCCCGCCAAAATGCGTGCCGAGACAGTTGCGAAGGACGTCGTCGTGGTTGCCGGGAATATACACGATCCGCGCGCCGTCATGGGCGCGCGACAGCAGTTGCTGAACGACGTCGTTATGGCTTTGCGGCCAGAACCAGCCCCGGCGCAACCGCCACGCATCCAGAATGTCGCCAACGAGGTAAATCGTGTCAGCCGGAGGGTGGGTACGGAAATCCAGCAGCATGTCAGCTTTGCAGACGGGGGTTCCAAGATGGACGTCGGAAATGAACAGTGTCCGGTGCCGCATCTTTCCATCCGCAGTTTGTGCCGGTCAGTTTGTAGGTAGCGCGGCTGAATGTCCGTTTTGTAAAAGTCTTGCGAAGATAGGGCTCTGCGGTTGGCCTGCACTCGGCAAGCCCTGTCGCACGCGCGCGCATCAAAGGGGAAAGCCGCTTGAGTTTGATCGGCGGATTGACGGCGCGCGCAGACGGCGGCCCGGTGGCAAATGCCTGCCGATCGGACCTGGCCCAGCGCCGCCGGATCGTTCGACGACATCTGCAACGTCGCGGCGGTTACCAAATCTGCCGCCAGTGCGGAACAGGATGCCGCGGCGGCCCGGTCAGCCCCAGCTGTGCCGCGACCCAAGGGTGCGCCACCTGCGCGGGCTTGGCCGCGTGCCGGGCCACTACGGCATCCCGCACGCCTCGGCCGCTCATTCCGGGACGGGCGCGCAGCCAACGCCCGATGATCGTCTCATTTTCGCCGCAGTGATGGCCGTCAGCCCGACGCGAACAGGCATTCGCCGTATTGATGGCATTCAGCCCGGCATCGGTTGCGACATCCAACACGGCAAAGCTCTCAGCCTCGTCCGCCGACCAGCCAAAAACGCTGCCGCCAAGGATCACCGACGACACGGACAGGCTTGACTGGCCAAGGGGACGGTGGTGCATTATTGCTGCTGTGTGCGGTTCAAAACAGGTGTGCCCCAGCCCTGTCGCCGTGTCGATCGGATTGACGACGGACCGATGCGGCATAGGTTTGGTTTCAGCAACACCGGGAAACCCGCATGGATCTGATCCGCGAAAACGTTCAATCCTACCCCCGACCGCCGCTCTTGCAGCCCGTGCCGCAGCGCGTCACCATTACGCTTGGCGGGGTGATCATCGCCGACACCACGCGCGCGTTGCGCGTTCTGGAAACGCATCATCCCCCGACCTACTACTTGCCCCCCGAGGATATCAGCGCGCTGCTGACCCCTGCAGCCGGATCGTCGCTGTGCGAATGGAAGGGGCGCGCACGGTATTACGACGTGACAGGCGGCAGCAAAACCGCCCGCCGCGCTGCTTGGGCCTATGACCAGCCGACCAAAGCTTTTGCTGCGCTGGCAGGATACCTCGCCTTCTATTCCGGCCCGATGGACGACTGTCACGTAGGGACCGCCCGCGTCATGCCGCAGCCCGGTGATTTCTACGGTGGATGGCTGACCCCCAACCTCGATGGCATCGCCAAGGGCGCTCCGGGAACCAATCACTGGTAGCCCGGGCCAGCGACTTTTATCGCCCGTCAACCGGATCTCAAAGCGTCAGAAATTGCCCCGATACATGCAGCGCTGCGACTTTGGACGCAGCGCTGCATGCGGCGGACAGGTCGAGACCCCGCGCAAGAAAGGTGGCCAACGCGCCGATAAAGGCGTCGCCCGCGCCGTGCGAACTGACCACCGTGATCTTTTCGGCAGGCAGCAAAAGTACGGCACCGTCAGCATCACGCGCCGCCAACCCCATTGACCCCGCCGTAACCACCACGGCTTTGAACCGCGCGGCAAGATGGATGGCGGCCGTGGCGGCGCTTTGCAGACTGAAAATGTGGCCTGCACCCATCATCTCGCCCTCGACTGCGTTCACCACAAGCACGTCGATCAAAGGCGGCAAGACGTGCGGCAGGGGCCGGGCCGGGGCGGCGTTCAGGATCGTGCGCACCCCCCGCAGCCTCGCCTCGGTCGCGGCGACGAGGTTGACGGCGTCTGGCACCTCGCTTTGCAGGATCAGCATGGAAACCCCGCTCCACACCGCAGCGCCCCGCAGCGCCGCCGGATCAATCGCCAGATTTGCCCCCGATACGATGGTGGCGGCGTAGTCCCCGCCCGTATCCTGAATGGCCACGCTCATGCCCGATCCGGTATGCGGCAAGGTGGCAACGAACCGATCGTCCACACCCGCCGCGCGCAAATTGTCGCGCAAGAAGCGGCCAAAGTCATCGTCACCAACCGCCCCGAACATCCGCGACCGCGCGCCTTGTCGGCCGACAGACACCGCCTGATTGCCACCCTTGCCGCCAAATTTGGGATACCAGCGGCTGCCCACGGCTGTTTCGTCCCGCGCCGGCAGGTGGTCCGCCTCGACCATTATATCATAGTGCAGGCTGCCAACCGTCAGGATCACAGGCGTGGTCATCGCAGCCTCGGCTTCCACGTTTGGTTTGCGCGGCACGCAATCGCGGTGCGGAACGCCTGCGGGGCCATTTGTCCCGAAGGATGCTCCACAGATCTTTCAACACATGGGCCTGCGGTGTGAAAACCGGCGTAGTGTACAAGGAACTGACGAAACGCGCGAAACCCCGGCTTTTGTGCGACCTTCACGCCGACCGCCCCGGTTAGGTCCGACCAAGTTGCCACATCAATCAACCGAACAGCCGCGGTGATGTCCTTGCCTGCCAGACCTCCAACGGCGTCCTCAGCCGCAATCGGTGTCGGGCTTGGCAGCCGCATCCTGATCTTTGCCCCCACTGCGCACGGATCGCCCATCGTTCACCCCTGTTCGCCATCGGTAGCTTTGACGATCAGCATGCCGGGTCATTGCTTGGCAGATCAAGCACCAACGCGACCGCGCACCGGTTCTGTGATCCGAAAAACTGTTCCGATCGCAAACACAGTCTCGTTGCAAGCAACGGCCACGTCGGGATTTTTTCAACTGGTCGGCGCGAGAGGAACATAACCCGGTTTCATCTAACCCGTTGATCGCCCGCAAGCTATTGACTACACTAAGGTTATGCTGGCCAAGGTGTGCCCGACGACTATTCCGGCCGGGTGTGCCGGACTTTAAATACTGGAAATCTCGTGGGCCACATTTCGTATCTCTGCAAGCGTGGTGCGGTCTACCACGCGCGCATGGATGTGCCTGAATATCTACACTTGGCATTCAAAACGCAGACAAAGAAGAAATCACTTGGAACCAAGGCTGGAGCGCAGGCAAAGCGACGACTTTGGCCAGTCATCGCTGAGCGGCAGCGAGAATTTGACGACGTGATGAGCCGGAACACCCTCGTTACTTCAGACCGTGAACATGCGGTCTGGGATCATCACACTGCGGTGCTGAAGCGTGACGATACCGCGCGGAATTTCCTGCCTCGTGATGAGGAGATCGAAGCTGCCAAGAACCGTCTGGTCGAGCGGATCAAAGCGGAGCAGATATCTGCTACCGACAAGCTGCGCACGTTTGAAGCGGGTCTTGATTTTCGGGTGCTCAAGACCGCCGGCGCACTTTCGACCGTCGCTCGGAAAATCAAGCTCGCGGATATGAAGAAGCATCCGGCAAAGGATGAAGCGTTCCTGATCGCCGACAAAGTCGATGAGTATCTTCGTGTGAACTGCCTGTTTATCACGCGGCCAACTCCCGAATGGATCAGTCTTGCTCGACATAAGAGGCGCGCCGAGATACATGCACTTCAACGAACACTAGAACGGGATGAAGGTGACTTCGAGCCATGCTTGAATTTCGGTGACGCGCATCATCAGGCGGCACATCACCTGGCGTCGTCGGTCACTTCGACGCCGTCGTTGAAACTGGTTCCTTCGATGACTTTTGGCAACTGGTTTCTACCTTTCAGGCGGAGCCATTTCTTCGTAGCCGCCTCAATGAGGGTGAACATCATCAGTTTTGCGGTTTTCTGCGAGAGCGCCCTCTTGGTGCGCACTGTTCGGTGCCGAACTGTCGCAATCGAGGGCATGAACGCCATTGGTCCGATTGAATGCCGGAGGGCTCTCGATGGGATTGGATGTGCGCAGATGGCCCCAACGCTATAGCGGGAAATCAAGGAACGCCAACACCGCATCCTTGTCCTTGGTCAGACACGCCGCCCCCTCTCGTATTTCACGCCATTTTTCTCTTTGAAAATGTCCAAGGTAGAAAGGGCGGCAGCGCAAATTCCGGCGTGCTGAATGTCGTCCAGATCGGATTTACCGCAGCTGCCATTTTCTTGGGAAAACAGTTCAGCACATTTTTCACCTTATGCACCCGGCACCGTTGATGCCTGATGCCTGGGAATGCTTTATCGAGGGCAACCCAAAACCCCATGGCAACGCCCCAAAAGCAATTTCCGGGGCGATAGCCAGCCTGCGGCCTTTAGACCCCATGATCGCGGTGTGAGCTGGCTGGTTTGGTGGTCTCTCCCGCGTCATTCTCCGTCGAGGGTTGCGCCGGATTGGCTGGCGCCGAGCCTCAGGAATGGGAGAGAGACCACTTGCATAATATCATGTTTGTCGGGCTGGATGTCCATAAGGCGACGATTTCGGTGGCGCTTGCGCAAGGCGAGCGAGGCGGCGAAGTGCGGCACTGGGGCACAATCCCGAACCGCGCCGATCATGTCCGCAAGCTTGCCGACAAGCTTGGGGGCGATGGGCGTCAG
>Ga0105052_10006715_pt1 | contig 11545 bp, 11 predicted proteins | sample FRY03_FD_78094 | JGI IMG/M metagenome (GOLD analysis project Ga0105052, IMG submission 78094) | Freshwater microbial communities from Lake Fryxell liftoff mats and glacier meltwater in Antarctica - FRY-03 | ecosystem: Environmental > Aquatic > Freshwater > Ice > Glacier meltwater ... | reverse complement strand
TGGTCGGCAATTCTATGGATGACCAAATTTAAGGAACATAAAATGAAAAACAATGGATTTTATTAAAGAAGAAAACATATAGATCAGATCAGTAGGGTGGGCGAAGCTTTTATAGATATCTATTTGAGCTAGATGTAGTTACTCTGTTTATAAGGGTTAATATAAGCAATAGGACTAGAGATAATAGCGGGCGTACTAAGGTAAAAACATTTAGTTCAAATGGTAATGATTTATCCGAAATATTACCTAAATTAAGTGAACTATTTGAAGCAAGATCCTAATATTCTTGCTAAGAATATCATACTCTTTCGCATTTTCGGCTTTGGCGAATTATTATCGTCATTGTATTACAAAATTCTAAGATTAACTATACAAAAGCAATTTTTCATAAACTTGTGTATCAGAAACATTAATCCTATTATTAAGGTTTCTCGTTATTCAAATCCCATTGATATAATTTAATTTGGGAAATAGCATTAACTAACAAAAAATTTGTAGAATTGTGGAACCTAGAATTGTTATTATCTTGTGAATAAATAATAACAACTCTGTATAAAATATCTAATCTAAATTTAATCTAATTTAAGGGGGTATAATATGAAGGATACTAATGATAAGTTTATAAAGAAAAAGAGGAATAGAGCTACAGAAGAGGAACATAAAAATGCTGATAAAGATTATATGGATCAAAATGGTCAACTCATGCTTTCCAAAAAGGTGAGTGATTTTTTTAAAGAAAATATACAAGTTTTAGGAAAGTCACAAATTAAATTTCAGTTGGCGGATATTTTTAATGATGGTTATATCAGGTCAATAGATATACAGATCCTATCTAATATACTTAAAAAAGATTATACTAATATAACAACATTTATCTTTCAAGGTGATATTTCACAGGCGCAAATATCTTAGAAAGATTACCTGATTTAGAGGACCTCCTCGAAAGAAATCCCAATATTACTGAATTCATTTTTCGCAATGGTGATATAACTCTTACTAATTTGATGGAATATCTACCTAAATCTATCAAATATTTGGAGTTCTATGAAGGTGATGCACAAACTATACCTTCAGCAGCACTAACTAATTTGAAATTTTTGTTTTTAAATACTTGTGATCTTACAGATACAGGACTAGAGGTCTTTAGTACACTGACAAACCCAACTCCTATACGATATCTTAATCTCTCTGAAAATAATATACCTAAAGTATGTGACCTTAATAGGTCCTTCTATTGCGAAAGGATTTTTTCTAAATCTTTCTTTTTTAGTTCTTAATGACTGTGGAATCACAGAGATTATACTTTTACTCCAGGCTTTGACAATAGGAGGAATTAAACTTAAAAACTTGAATCTTTCTAGTAACGAAATCACTTTAAAAAATGAAATTAATAGCCAATTATTTAAAGAATTTATCACGAAATATCTGCCAAATGAAATTGATTTTTCTCTGAATAGAATAAATTCCCAGGCAGCATTAGGTCTTGGGAAGCTCATAGAAGGACTAGAAACCTTAGTTAATCTAATGGATAATTCGGAAGATATTCCTTATTTGAGTTTTCCTTCTAATATAAAAGTTGGAAATGCTGATATTAATGATAGTATAATGTCTGGTGAAACTGTAGAATTTAATATGACGGATATATAATATTGATTTGTTCTGGGCTTACGGTAGCATTTTTTACATTAATTTCTCGCATTTTTGGGCTTGCAAGAGAATTATTTGTTGCATCATTATTTGGAGCTGGTAGCGTTGCAGATAGTGTTAACGTTGCATTTAAATTACCAAATCTATTCAGGCGCATTTTCGGTGAAGGTGCGCTTTCTACAGCTTTCATACCTATTTTTAATGAGAAATTATTAGAGTCAGATCAGAAGGCTAGGCAATTTTCTGGTGAAGTTTTCACTATTTTATTATTCAGTTTGATAATAATTGTAGGCTTAATGCAAGTATTTATGCCAAGCCTAATGTTCATTATAGCGCCTGGATTTCAAGAAGATAAAGCTAAGTTTGATTTAACAATATTATTATGTCGTATCACCATGCCATATTTAATATTTATATCAATTGCTTCTTTATTTGGAGGAATATTAAATTCTATAAAAAGATTTGCTGCGTTTGCTTTTACTCCAGTAATCTTAAGTCTTTGCGTAATATTTATTACTAAAATATTGGAACGACACAATATTGAACCTTCTTTATCGATAAGCATTTCTGTATTAATAGCAGGGTTGCTACAGGTATTATTTATGTTTTATTATATTGTGAAAGCTAAAATGGCTTTTCCTCTAAGTTTTAATCCAGCTGGTAAAGAACTAAGGAAATTTTTAGGGAATATGGGGCCAATTACTATTAGCTCTGGCGCCCAGCAACTCCATTTGTTCATTTCGCAATCAATTGCCAGCTTTGTCCCTGGAGCAGTGTCTATATTATCTTATGCAGATAGAATATATCAATTCCCATTATCGATCATAGGAATTAGCTTTGGCACTATCCTATTACCTGAATTATCCAAAATATATAAACAAAATGATCTAAAACAGGCAATTAACATCCAGAATAAGGCCATTAAAATAGGCCTTTTGCTTTCGCTTCCTGCTGCTTTTGGGATTATAATATTATCTCATCCCATAATACATATAATCTATGAACGTGGTGCTTTCACTCCTGAGGATACAATTAAAGTTGCTGAAGCAATTTCTGCATTTGCTCTTGGGCTGCCAGCTTTTGTGCTTGCAAAAATTTTAACTCCAATTTTTTACGCTAACCAAGATACAAAAACACCTTTAAGGATTACAATTTATTCATTAATTGTTAATAGTATTTTAAATTTAACCCTTATGATACCATTTAGTCATTTGGGCATAGCTCTCGGATCATCAATCGCTGCTTGGTATAATGTTTATTTATTATATAAATATGCAAATAAGTCGGGTAAATTCTTCATATTACCTGAAATAAAATTTTTCTGTTTGAAACTATTAATTAGTTGCGTATCAATGGCGATGTTACTTTTAGTAATTGATAATTATTATCATTTATATTTTTATTCAGAATCCCTAATGACCAAGACATTAACCTTATCTATTAGTATCTTAGGGGGTATTATTGTGTTTTTCTTGACAAGTTTATTTTTAGGTTTAAAGAGGATGATTTAACCATTTGTTAGAATTTTCATCACATATTACTTAGCCATAGGTAAACTATTTTCTTGTTTCTTTTCTTCTAAATGCTCAATTTTTTTAGCTATATCTGGATTTTTCCTAGAAGAAAGATTGGCAAGGACAAGGGAATTAGTAAAAAACATAGCAGCAAGTATAATGGTTAGCTTAGTTAGAAAGCTAGCTGCAGAACGGCCTGAAACAACACCCATATTATTGCCGCCTATACCGCTAAGCCCGTCTGCCCCAGTTCTTTGCAATAATATTACTATGATTAACAAGACAGCTATAACCATATGGATAAAAAGAAGTATATTCATCATTACTATATTACCTTAATTCAACATTTGAGCTAAAATTTTGGAATCGAGAGAGGCTTTGCCGATTAGCACTCCACTAACGTTTTTTAAATTCAATATTTTTGCTATATTTTCTAAATTTACAGAACCACCATATACCAATGTAACATTATTTGCAATGTTACATTGGTTAAGAAAAGAATATATAGTTTCAAAGGTTTCAATTAGTTCATAATCAGAGGGAATCATTCCTGTGCCTATAGACCATATAGGTTCATACGCTAGTATAATAGAATTCTTATTTGTAAAATCCATCTTATTAGGCAACGACTCACTAAGTTGTTTCAACAAGAACTCTTTGTAAGAGCCAGATTGTCTGATTTCTAATGGTTCACCAACACAAATAATAGGTATTACAGATGCATTGAAACAGCTTATGACCTTTTGTCTGATTATCTCATTTGATTCTTTAAACAGTTCTCTACGTTCACTATGACCTGTTAATGAATAATCAACAAAACATTGTTTTAGCATAAGACTGGAATATTCACCAGTAAATGCACCATTATTTTCAATAGCACTAACATCTTGTGCGCAAAATTTAATAGACTTAAATCTATTTGATAGATATGCCAAATAAGGCGCTGGTGGACATATAATTGGAAAGTTATTATACTCCCTGGAAACTATATAAGTACAGAATTGTATTGCTTCCTCAAAAGTAACATTCATTTTCCAATTTGCAATAATCAGTGGCATCATGAGAAAAATCACTTGCAGATATTCAGTTAGACCACTATTTTAAGGATTTGTAATAATAAGTAAATAGTAATTTATAATCCATGTTAAATAATATAAGAAAAGCTTCTAACAGTTTATTAATTCGTATCTTACTTGCAATGGTTGCATTTGCCTTTGTTGGTTGGGGTATAAAAGACGTTCTGCAAGCCAAAAGCAATGTTGATTTAGTCACATTTTCTAAAGCCAAGAACATCAGTGAGGCCGATTTTCTAACGGCAAAAGCTGAAGAAATTAGTATTATTCAAAGACAAATGGGTGTAAGCCTTACTGAAGAAGAGATAAACCAACTAGGCATCGATAATATTGTAATAAAAAGACTAATTGATGATAGTATAATGCGTTATATAGTAAGTCATTATGGCTTTGATATTAGCGATGAAACAGTCATAAAATTTGTACAAGATTCTCCTGTTTTTAAGAATGCAAAGGGAGAATTTGATATTGAAATTTTTAAATCTACTTTTAAGAATTCTTATAGAAGCGAAGAAGATTACCTATTGAATATGAAAGAACAAATGTTGAAACATACATTAGTTGGTATATTTCTTGAAACCTTTAAAACACCAGAGCTAGAGGTAAAAAGCTTTATAGATTACATGGCAGAAGTTAGATCTTTAGATCTGGTCAGTATCAACTTGAAAAACCAACCAAAAGATCTAATTATTGAAGAACAAACAACAGAAACTCTAAGTCAATTCTATGAGAATAACAAAGAACTATTTACCTTACCTGAGATGAGAAGTTTTTTCTTGACAAAAATATCAGCTCAATTTTTACAAAAAAAAATAAATCTTGCTTCAGAAGAATTGTTAAATTTTTACAATGAGAATAAAGATGAATTTAATAATAAAACTTTTGAGCAAGCTAAAAAGGAAATTATAGAATTATTAAACAAGCAAAAATATGAAGAGCTAGCTGTTGAATTTACTAAAAACTTAGAAGATATGGTGGCTGCAGGGTCTACTTTAAATGAAATTGCAGAAAAATTTGGACTGAAGTCTGAGGATATAAATGATATGACTTATGAGGATATCGTAAATGATGAAACTGGAATTGCAATTGCCTCTGATACTATTTTTGAGTTAACAGAAGGAGAAGTATCTTACCCTCTAGAACTCCCAGATAAGTCTGGTATATTTATTGTAGAGCTTAAATCCATCAAACCAAGTAAAATAGAGGAATTTACTCTTGTCAAAAATAAAGTAGCAAAATTCTATCGTGATAAATATTTAGAAGATTTTAACTTAAAGGTTCTTACTAATATAGCAAATGAATATAAACCGAGTGGAATTGCTTCTAAAGATCTTAATGCTAATGCTATCAGTGTTAATTCACGCTTCTCGATATCTAGATCTGAGCTGGATTCTAATGATCAATTACCACAAGAATTATTAATGTCTATTTTTCAAATCAAGAAAAATTCTAATAGTCCTGTATTTAGATATGGAGACAAGGCTTATTTTGCTCATGTGAAATCATTTAAAATCGATCCCATTATAGCTAGAAATATCAGAAAAAAAGCTGGAGATAATATTCTGCAGGCTATTCAATATGGCGTTATAGAAGAGCTTGTTAACTATTTTGCCGCAAAAAATAATATGAGGAAAATAAGATTACACAAGAAAATAGAATCCTAAGTTCTTTGGTAAAGTCGACATTTTTCTTTAATGAGCAGATTTATAGGCGTTTAATATACAGTGATCAAAGGAGTAATTAGGGTATTCCGTTGTAACAGATCTCATCCCATATTGTGAACTTATTTATAAGTCACCTTAACTGATTTAAGTTTATTATTTAATTCTGTTACAACTTCTGTAGTAATATTAAAATTATCATTAGCAAACAATATTTGAGCAGTCGGTATTACTAAATCGAAATTCTTTTTCTTAGAGAGATCTGTAACAATTTCTATTATTTTTTCATATACTTTACCTACAGCTTTGGCATCAGCTTGTTGAAGCAATGTTTTCTTGTTTTGCATATCTGCTTGAGTCTCACTAACTTTTGCATTAAATGAATTGACCTCAATGTTAAAATCTTCCTCTTTCAAAGAATCACGTTTTTTTACTAGAATTTCTCCAGTTTCTTTTAGCTCAGCTTCTTTCTTGGTCATGTCTTCTTGCATTTCCTGACTTTTCCTTTCAATTTCTTTTCTTATAGATTGAATAGCTACAGAATTTTCAAAAATAAATTGAATATCTACTATAGCTATTCTTGCATCAAAATTAGAGGCGTAACTTGAACGAGCCAAGTTACCCAAGCAAAATATTAATATTAAAAATTTAAAATATTTAATCATACTTATAATAACTATTTAAAAATGTGTAGAGAATTTTAAATGCAAAGTTTGTTTATCATCATATGGCTTTTTCTTAATTGGGAACCCCCAATCAATTCTAATTGGAGCGAATCTTGTAATCCAAATAAAACCAAAGCCTACAGAAGCACGGAGCGATTTATCATTATAAAATTCTTCCTTGCGGTATTGACTCTTGTTATTTAATTTAACCCCCCATAAACTTCCAACATCGGTAAATAAAACACCACTGAAATTGAATTCCTCAGGCATACCTAGTGGAAAATTAAGTTCTGTAGATAAACTATAATATTTCTCACCGCCTAATCCTTCTTTTGTATTTTTATCTCTAGGTCCAACACCACCGCTAGAGAAACCTCTTAATGTATAATCTCCTAAATTAAATTTATCTGAGATTCTAACAGTCTTACCACTTGTACCCATAATATGACCTGCGCTACCTGCCAATTTTAATGTAAGTTTATTATTGATAAAAGATTTGAAATATTTACCATCTAATTCATGTTTTATATATTTATTATCACCTCCAACACCAGCATATTCCTGAGAACCACTGACAATATAACCGTTTTTTGGAATAATTCTACTATCTGTTTGATCATAAGTTATAGTATGTCCTATGGCAGAAGTAATAAATTTCCCCCTCTGTTCGCTTATAAACCTTGAACTTGAGGCAAGTGGGGCGTTTAGATTATCCCTCTTGATAGTATGATCTATCTCGTGACTTACATCTTCAGTAATATCATAACCAAGAGAGGTTTTAAGGCCCAAAGATTTCAATGTATAATTTTGCTCCGTTTCACCAAAACCACCGCTACGACCGCTATGATTTTTAAAAACATTCCCGCTGAGTGATAAATCTTTATCTAAAAAATGAGGTTCAGTTACACCAAGATAATAATTTGTATTTTTCTTGCCACCTTGAACTCCAGCGTTTAGAAATTTACCAGTACCAAGTAAATTACGTTCCATGAATGATAAACGACCAAAAACACCGCCAGCAGTATTATAACCAATATCAAAACCTATTGAGGATGTAGATTTTTCCTGTACTTCAAGGTTTATATCATATTTATCACGTTTATTTGTTGGCGCAATCTTTGTGGATATTTTCTCGAAATAATCCAAATTACGTAAGTTATGTTCCCCTCTTTCAATATAAGAACGGTTAAATATATCTCCTTCAGCAATTTTAAACTCACGTCTAATCACTTTATCTTCAGTTTTTAAATTACCTTCAATATTAATTTTACCTATATAAATCCTATCTGCTTTTTCTATTACAATCTTTACATTAATTAGATGTGTTGCAAGATCTTTGTTACTTAGATCAGGATAAACATTCACTTGTGGGTAACCTCGACTAGCAAAATAATCAGCTATTTTTTCTGATGTTTTTTCTAGAGACTTCATATTGAAAACCTGGCCCGATTTTACATTTATTAATTTCTCAATCTCTTTAATATCAATATTTGGCAATTTATTATCAATAGTAATATTTCCAAGATTATATTTGTCGCCTTCTTCCAAAGAATAAGTAACTGTGAAATATTCTTTAGTTGCATTAAGCTCTGCAGTAGCGGAAATTACACGAAAATCCGCAAACCCTATAGATTGATAAAAATCTTTGAGCAATGTTTTATCATATTCTATACGATCTGGATCATACGTATCATTAGTATCTAGAAATCGAAACCATTTGGACTCTTTTGTTAAAACAATAGACCTAAGTTCACTTTCACGATAATTATCATTACCTGTAAAATAAATGCGCTTTACGCCAGTTTTAGGACCTTCTGAAATCTCAAATATTACTTTAACTCTATTATTCTCTTGTTTCTCAACTTTTGGATATACAATAACAGAAAAACGCCCTGAGCGCTTATATATCTCCCTAATTTTTTCAACATCAATTTGAATATTAGCAACGCTTAGTGATTCTCCAGATCTAGTTAATAATTCTTTAGACAACATTGCGCTTTTGACTTTGGAATTACCCTTGAAGTCAACTTTACTAACAAAAGAAGTTTCAGTAATATTAACTATCAAATTTCCATTTAGAAATTTAATATCTATTTTTTCAAATAAAGATGTAGCATAAAGTTGTCTGACAGACTCATTTTCTCTTATGAGACTATATTCATCCCCAACTTTGAAGCCCAAATAATTTTCTACAGTTGAGACTTCAACCCTATTATTGCCCTGGATTGTTATTTTATTAATAACCTCACCAGCAAATGTTGGGCTACAAAGCATACTTGTTGCTAAAATAGCTATTTTAACACTAGATTTGACGATTTTATTCACAAGAAACCTTCTTTAAAATATTAGACTTTTTATATCATTTGAGATGGAAATTACAATAAGAAAAATAATTATCATAATTCCTATTTTAAACAAAATATTTTTTATGTACGGACTCGGGGTTTTTTTTACAATCGCTTCATATATAATAAGAACTAAATGACCACCATCGAATATTGGAATCGGCAATAAATTTACCAGTCCTAAATTAATTGATAACATAGCAAGAAATAAAACAAAATCAACTAATCCCCCCGACAACGATTTACCAGACTCCTTTGCTATAGTTATGGGACCATAGATTTCTCCTAATGATCGTTTATTGGTTAAGATTTGACCCAATGCTTTTAAAGTTAAGTTTGAAATCTCAACAACATCATAACAAGCTTGGGATACACTTGAAAAAATATTCATATCATAGTGTGTTCCATCTTTTTTAACCTTAATACCTATATGACTTATCTTTGATTTATTATCAGCCCCGGTTTTAGTGCTAGGAGTTACAGATATTTTAATTAACTCTCCATGCCTATCTATTGTTAATAATATTGGTTGATTTAGATTGATCGATATTATCCTTTGTAAATCAACAAAATTATTAATTTTTTTCCCATCCGCTTGGACTATTTGATCATTCTCTAATAAACCTGCTTTGTAAGCAGGAGAATCTAGGGCTACTTGATCAATTACAGCCGGAACATCTAACTTGCCAAATGAAAAATAAAATCCTCCTAGGATAATGATAGCAAGAAGGTAATTAAATAATGGGCCAGCAGCTACAATGAAAAATCTTTCATAAAGTTTTTTAGCATAGAATGCTTCGTCTTTATTTAGAACCTCATTTGTTGTGAGGCTTGCTGGATCGTTATCCCCATACATCTTAACATAACCACCCATTGGCACCGCGCATATTTTCCATTTTGTGCCATTTCTATCTAGTTTAGAGTATAATTCTTTACCAAAACCTATTGAGAATTCTTCGATTTTTACTCCAAAAATTCTTGCAATATAGTAGTGACCGAATTCATGAACGAAGACTAACAAAGTCATTGTTAAAATAAAACCAATAATTGTTAGCATATAATTTGAGCCGTTTTTTAAGATATTTATTATGTAAGATATTTATTATGATTTAAACCTATACTAAAACTTAAGTATTTGCTATGCTAAAAGTCTCATATCAGTTTTCTGCGCTTAATTTTGAAGCGTAAACCATAATAAAATTAATATCAATATATGTCATCAAAAAAAATTAACAATAAAACCATAGCAAGAATAGCATCAATTCAAACCTTATATCAGTATCATCTAAGCAACTATACATTAAAAATTGACCTGCTTATTGAAAAAATGATTAAATCTTATCATGATGGGGAGTTACAAGATGATTTCATGCTTTCGCCCGATGATTTGATTAAAATAAGACCGAGTACAAGTTATTTTACAACTTTGGTAAAAATTACAGTTGAACATTTAAACAAGTTAGACGAAATAATTTTACTACATTTAACAAAAGAAAAAGATATAAACGCTTTGCCTGTTCTACTTTTATCATTACTACGTGTTGCTATTTGTGAATTAGAGTTTTTCCCAGAGATTCCACATAAAGTAGTTATTAATGAATTTACTGATATTACAAGCGATATGCTAAGTGAAAATGAAGTAGGGTTTGTAAATTCTATGTTAGACAATATTAGTAAAGGATTATAACAAATGTCGTTTATTCAATCGGGAGCTAGATCTAAGGTAATTAAGGTTAAAGCAAGTAATAGAAGGGACACGTCGTCAACAAATTGGTTAAAAAGGCAACTGAACGATAGATATGTTACCCAAGCAAAGATTGATGGTTATAGATCTCGTTCAGCTTACAAATTGCTTGAGATTAATGAAAAATATAACCTACTAAAACCTGGAATGAAAATAATTGACCTTGGAGCTGCCCCTGGTGGTTGGAGTCAGGTAGCATCCAATATTATAGGAAAAAATGGTGCCGTAATAGGAGTGGATTTGTTAGAGATAGAACCTCTTCCAAATGTAATTACCATCAAACAAGACTTCATGAATCCTGAAACCATAGAGCTAATAAGGTTAGAATTAGAACATAAATCACCTTCAAAAACAGAGCCACAAACAGATTTAAATTTAGTGGTAGATTTGGTTATGAGTGATATGGCAGCTAACACTACTGGTCATCGGGCAACAGATCATTTGAGAATTATTGCCTTATGTGAGCAGGCTTTTGACTTTGCTTTAACTATTTTGAAACCAGGTGGTCATTTTTTTGCTAAAATCTTTCGCGGCGGCACAGAGAATGAGTTGCTAAATAGAGTGAAGCTTAATTTTAAAATAGTTAAACATTTCAAACCAAATTCTAGCAGAAAAGAATCCACAGAATTTTACCTCATTGCGCTTCATAAAAAATAATAGCTCTTCAAAAATAGAATATGTTTCTTTTATATCACTTTTCCTAGTCCTCTTCTTCAAATAATTCATCCTCATATTCACCTATAGAGATAAGTAATTCTCCCTCTGAAGGTTCTAAACGCGAATTTAGGATAATGGAACTAGAAATGGTGCTTGATTATTTAGGTTAAAAGTGGATTTTAGAATAGCATAGCCAGTTATACAAGCTAATATATGGACTAGGAAGTTTATAGGCGATC
>Ga0105052_10006704_pt1 | contig 11556 bp, 13 predicted proteins | sample FRY03_FD_78094 | JGI IMG/M metagenome (GOLD analysis project Ga0105052, IMG submission 78094) | Freshwater microbial communities from Lake Fryxell liftoff mats and glacier meltwater in Antarctica - FRY-03 | ecosystem: Environmental > Aquatic > Freshwater > Ice > Glacier meltwater ... | reverse complement strand
TAAATTACAGCAAGATATAGCTGATCGTCATGATAAAGATGAGCTGCTCAAATCATACAAAAAGGAAAATAAAGAATTGAGTGATGAGATTACATCACTGAACGCAAGGATAGCGAATCTGGAATTGCTACTCAATGCAAAAACCTAATAGTGCCAGAGTTTTACACGAAAATGGCCCGGCGAAATGGCCCGTGGAAATGGCCCGGGCTGCCATGTGGGGGTTCAGGGGCACGCGTCGTGGGAGCGGGCGTCTGAGATGGCATGCACGCAGATGTCCTTGACGTGCAAGCAGGCGCTGGCGGTGTTCACGGAGTACCATGCGCAGCTGGGGGTCGTGGCGCTGCGGGCGGAGCGGGACGCGCTGAAGCGAGAGCTGGCGCTGTTTGGCACGGCGGTGGGCTGCGTTCAACAGGGTGCGGTGTGCTCGAACTGCCACAAGGTGTCCGAGGACTGCCAGTGCCGCGCGTGGACGTGCCGCTGCTACTCGTGCTGGGTGATGCGCCGCACGTACAGCAAGGCGCATAAGCAAGGCCGCATGCTGGACGCAGCAAGTGCAGAGTCGACGTTGTTCTTCCGCATGGTCGACGACAGCAGCGACGACGCGTTGTACAAGGCGCGCATGCGAGCGCAGGTAGCAGTCTACGACTCGCCGGACAAGCACATGCTAGAGGAGCTGCTGCGCGACTAATGCCCATGTTGCCAGCACGAATAAAACACGGTTTGATTGGTTCGGTGTGCATCTTTATTGCCTGTGTGGGCGCACGCAGTTCAACAGTAGTGGCTTTCAGAGTGGTCCTGGAGGATGAGTTGCAGCTCGTCGAGGCCCACGCCGAAGGTGGCATAGGCCTCTTGGTCTGTCCAGTGGCTGACGTCCTCGGACCGGATGCCGAGGGCGACCCAGTCCGAGAGCGGGAACCTGAAGAAGGACATGATGCGTGGGCTCATGCCCGCCACCGCCATCTGCTTGTAGGTCACGCCCATTGCGTGGAGGGTCTCCTGCCGCCACTGCATCACGCAGAGCTCGCCGATGTCGGCGCGCATGTCCGAGAGCGGGTTCACCGGGAACATGCTCATCTCGGGGAGGTCGAGCAGACGCAGCCCCCCGCGGCGCACCCACTCGAACTTGTCGCCCTGCAGCGCGTACAGCTGCGTCGGCGTGAACTGCAGCTCCTCGCGGAGGGACCCCCAGGTGTAGCCGAGCTCCTTGCAGTCGGACCACATGAGCACGTTGCGGGGCTGGTCCCACCAGCCGAAGATGCGGATCGAGTCGCGGGCCGAGACCTGCATTGCCGGAGAGGAGAGGTGAATATATACTGTGTCGGGGGGAGTCGTCGTTTAGCGGTGGGTGTCCCGTGTGACGAGATAGGGGTTGATGGCCATCGCAGGAGAGAAACGAGCCGGGTCTGCAAACGGTGTCGGCTGCCTGGCCAGCAGGTCGTCTCGCTGGTATTCGAGCACGGTGATGCGCTGGGCACTGGCCTCTGTGGACCTCTGGGTGTACTCAGTGAGCGACTTGATTTCGTATTTGAGCTGTTGTATTTCGTCGAGTAGCGTGTTCTCGTTGTTGATGCGGACGTTGGCCTCGTTCTGCAGGGACATTTGCAGGGCGTCCTGCACGTGCGACAGGTGGTTGCACATCACCATCAACTCGTCGGGGTGGCGATTGTAGGCCATGTGCTGACGCGCCTGCCGCGTTATATAACACCGTTGCCGGATTCGAGCACGGGGCTGCACAAAGGCATAAAGGACGCCGGGCAGGTCGGCAATGTCGGACAGCATCCCAGAGTCGATCTACGTGGCGCTGGTGGAGTTTGCGCTGTTCCTGCTGGGCGGGGCGGGCCTGCTGCAGGTGCACAGCGAGAAAAGCTGCGTGCGCAGGGACGAGGTCGAGTGTCTGGAGGCCGGGCCCACGTACTACGCTGTCGCGTACGGCATGATGCTGACGGCGAGCGCGGCCGGCCTCGCCCTGATGGCGATGAGCCTGGCCAACGCGGTGCTGGTGAACGAGCGGCAGCATGGCACCGCCGAGGGCCTGGCGCTGGCGGCCCTGCACTGGCAGTTTGCGCTGAGCAGCGCCTTCGCGTCCACGCTGCTCGGCGTGTGGGGGTGCGCTGGCAGGGAGCGCAGGGCGCTGTTTGCGGTGCTGGTGCGCACGGGCGTCAACGTCGAGGAGAACGAGTACCTCACGAAGCTGTGGATACTGTGCAGCTTCGTGGTGGGGGGCTTCCTGCTGGCCTTCTGCGTCGTGCTGTATGTGGGCCTCTCGCGCCAGTCGGCGGCGCCGGCGCGCAGCACGAACATGCACTCGCTGAGCGCGACGACGCTGCTGCTCTCGGTGTTCATGCAGCACTGGCTCTCGGCGTACCGGCAGCGGGTGTGTGAGAACGTGGCCGCTGCCGAGTGCATGCCGGAGCTCGCACGGATCCGGGCAGGGTGGTTCGTCGAGGACTACGGCGCCCTGTTCGAGGCAGCGATATGTCTGGCGGTTGTGGCGCTGAGCGACGTGGTCGGTGTGAAGGCTCGCGGGGTCTTTGAGGCCACGCGCAGACACAAGGCGATTTGTCTGATGCTTTTCATACTCTCGCGCGCGGGCGTGGGTGTCGTGCTCGGGGGCCTGGTGCTGTGGCAGCTGTGCTACGACATCCCAGCGCTCCGCATCTACAACATCACGCTGTGGGGCCTCGGCCTGCTGTGCACGCTGGCCGACGTGGTGCGCTTCCTGTGGCTGCCAGCGGAGCAGCAGGAGGCGCCAGAGCCTGCCGAGGCAGGCGTGCTCTCGGCCATCGCTTTTGGCATGCCGGCCTCGCGGCGCCTCATGTACAAGCGGCGGAAGACCGACAACGACAAGAAGATGGCCTAGCCTTTTTAGTGCGCAGCGCCTGCTGCGGCCTTTCCCGCAGGTGCCGACGCAATGTCGTCGAGCAAGGCGCCGAGGCTCTCCAACGAGATACAGCTGCTGCTGCGCACTGCGAATATATGCCCCGAGCACGCCGAGAAGCAGCTGCAGCAGCGTGCGGTGTTCCAGATGCGAGAGTATCTGCGCGTCCTCAACCACCGCATCGACCGGGCGCACGACGCGCAGGCGGCCGAGAGCACAGACAGCAAGCAGATAGAGCAGCTGCTGCGTGCCATCCATCAGACTAGTTCAGTGGGGCTGTGCGGGGCGCCATGAAGACGTATGCCCCAAAGCACAGCATGAGCAGGGCGGTCTCGGCAACCTGCACCACGAGCGCGTGCGGCGCGATCAGTCGCAGCAGCAGGGCGCTGAGCATGCAGACCGAGATCGACGCCGCCAAGAGCAGGTCCACGGGCCGGAACTTGGGCACCGCGAGCGCCTGCAGCAGCAGCACGACGAAAACGGCGACGTATATGAGGTAGCCGACGAAGATCTGGCGCATCGCCATGCTGTTCGCGAACAGCTCGACGCAACAGGCGGTCTGCAGCACCGCGACGTGGTGCCGGGCTGCAGCGCTCTCGGCCAGGAGCAGCAGGGCCGGCGAGGCCTGCAGCATCGCGAGATGCAGAACCGTGCCGACGTGCGGCAGGTGTTGGTGCACCGACCAGATGACGAGTATGCCACACACGCAGGGCAGCAGCACCAGCACCGTGCGGGCAGGCAGCTGTGCCATGGCCAGCACGGGCGCAGACTCGGTCTTGCTGCTAGCCTCTGTCGCGACCCGCATCTCCCGGCGTGTGCCGTGACTCGACGTCATGTGGGTGATCTTCAGATTGTTGAAGGCCACGTCAAATGCCCCGTTCATTCGAGACCCTACATGCACGTGCCTATATAAGGGTCTGCACACAGTATACGAGGATATATATGTTTAATGACATTGTATCAAGAGGGCTCTCAGGGCGTTGCCGGCAGCACCTCGTCCTCGCTGCCGTTGTACTCCTCCATGCTGGCGCGCATGCGCTTGGAGGTCAGCGCGCGGGCCTTGGCAAACTGCGTGCGCAGCTGCAGGCTGGCAACGACCTTGAGGTCGCTCGGCCTCTTTTCGAGCATCTCGTTGACGGCGTGCGTTATGCCGTTGACGCAGCCCTTCGGGGGCTCGAGGCACACGCGGAGCTTGCGAAAGCGCCCGGCGCAGCCCCACGACAGGTATTTTTCGGTGGGCGTCGTGCAAGTGGCACTCTTGACCTCGTCGAGGTCGAGCACGAACCAGATCCTGCCCTCGGGGAGCTCCACGGACCGCACGCCCCAGAAGAGCACCTTGTCTATCTTCTCCATGTGAAATTGATCGCTCGACACGAAGCCGTGCTGCTTGACGAGGTCGAGTCCCAGCAGCTTGTTGGGGTCGATGTACAGCATGACGCCGGTGTAGGAGCTCTCGCCGCTGCCCATGTCCATGTTATCGCGGTTCACGCTAGAGCGGATGAGCACCTGCCACGTATGTCTGTCAGGGCACCTAATAAACACCCCAGCACCGCCACGCATGTCTGTGAGGGCACCTAACAAACACGCACCTGGATCGCCCGCGCGGCGATGGCCACGTCGAGCATCTTCTGGCAGACGGCTCGGTCGCTGCAGCACAGCGCCTCGGAGACCAGGGCCTCGGCGACGTGCACCTCGCTGATATCGGCACTGTAGTCGCAGATCACGAAGCACCCGGCCGCCTCGTCGAAGTTGCTGTAGGCGCTGCGCTCGGGCGCGCCCGCCATCACCCGGGTGTTGCCCGCGTAGAGCGTGCGTCCGAGGCCCTGGAACCTGTCCTTGTGGCTCTGCATGTTGTCGTCGAACGCCTGCAGCGAGTGTGGCATCGCCTCGAGCGCGAGCCCGAGCGAGCTCGGCGAGTCCGCCGGCATGATCTTCTTGACCTTCAGCATGCTGCCCTTGAGTGCCTGCTCCGCGTTGCACACGCCGACCTGCAGGAAGACCACGGTGTTCTCGGGGATCACGTCCGTGCCCCAGTAGCGGCTGCCCTCGGAGAGCTTGACGTACTGCAGCTCGGAGGGCTTCGAGCGGTCGCCGCCCTCCAGGCGCCCGTTGTAGAAGACGTTGCCCTTGAAGTTATCAGGGCGGATGAAGGTCGACAGGCTCAGCCCAGGTGCGATCGTACACGCGAGGTCGATCGGCCCGTTCTCGCCCTCCTCAGTGCTCGAGCGCGGCCCGCGCTCGAGGTTGCTCTCGACCTTCTTGAAGGTGTGGAAGAGCGTGCGGCCGTCCTCCGGCGTGCGCGTGTACAGCGGCAGCGGGTTCACAGGCTTCTCTCCTTTCTTGCCGTAGGGCACCGAGGAGAAGCCCGGCCCGCCGACCTCGAGCACCACGAACTGTATCGTCATGAAGTCTTTGCCGCCGGCGAGCTCCGCGAACTTGCCGGCCGTCAGCGGCAGCGGCCGCAGCAGCATCGCCGCAACCTCGACGTCGGGCTGGCGGGTCAAGATGTTGGTGCCGATCTTCGATGCGGGCATCGCGATGGGCATCAGCATCTCCTGGTGCGAGGTCATGTTGAGGATCGATGCTTGGTCAGCTGCTGTGTACAGGCTCTTTGTATTTCCTTTGCGGGGCCAGTCTCGCACACCATACTGGTCCGGGTACCGTGTTTCCTGCCGACGCACTGGCATGCTGGCCGAGTGCGTGCTCTGTCCCTTCGTAGGAGACTGCTACGAGGTGCGCTGTCCCTCCTGCGAGATGCACAACATCTGCCGCTTCAGCGACGGGGCCTCGCTGCGGCACGCCCCTCTGCGCCAGTGCTGCGACATCGGGCACGTTTTCCGCGTCAGGATCGACGCTCCGCCGTGCGTGTTCGCCAGGGTGTGCTTCAGCGACGACGTGTTCCACCAGGACGTGCGGCTCGAGGACGAGGCGCCGCCGGAGCTGCCTGCAAGCGAATAATGTGATACATATTATGATATATAACAGACGAATCTACGACCTGGATGTTGCCGAGTTATACCATTCCCTTGGGAGAGGAATTGGAATGGAACATTTCAGGCGATGTGAAAACGAAGATCATGCACAAATTGAAAAAGGGAACCAATAGAGTGGATATAGTACAAAATCAGATTGCCAAGAGGGTGCTACCCAAATATGTAGCAAATGCAGTGGGAATGAATCGCGAGAAATTGCAAGAACGGGCATACGCATCAAAAATAATGTATGACGTAAGTGCGATGAAAATGTATCCCATATCAATCAAAGATATTCTAAATAATATTGTCAAGGAGAATAAAGATATTACAGCACTTGAAGAGAAATTTAAAGAAGGCATTGTAAATTACGAAGAAAACGACAGAAGTGCACTTGTTAACAAAACAAACTATTTGTTGAAAAAAGGTGTGAAAAGAGCACACGCAGTAACAAACGTCGTGGTCCGTTCGATGCCTGGAAAATGGATGAAGAAACTGGGCATACATCCGGACAAAGTTCAAACAGCAAAAGATGATGCTGCTCAAAAATACAAGGAAGCAGCATTTAATACATATCCAGTTAGAATTAGCAATATCAAAAACAACATTGCAAAAGAAATAGGACAACTTGCAATACTTAGAGGCAAATTATACAAATATCACCCTCTTCCCACTGGTTGGACGGAACACGTGGATGCAGACACTGGCATCATAAAGTATAAAAAAAATAGTAAATCGCAGTCACAGTCCGAAAGGCCCGCAAAACCTGCAGAATATTTGATCAATCGTTCACATCTTCCTGCAGATTGGTCTGAAGCGTTTGATGTGAACACCAAGCAGACATATTATCAGAACAACAAGACCCATGCCACGTCATGGGACAGGCCATCATAATATTACAAAATATCAGAGTAGTTCAGTCTTAAACGAACGAAGGGACAGCAATTGTATCGATATACACTATATTTAACATGTTATTAATGACATTCAAATGAACGGACCCCTGAAAAGGTATGTCATTCCTCTGCACTCGTTGCGAGACGAACTCTGGCTAACAGGCTCTGTCCGGGGAGCGGTGGACGTTGTCAAAAAGCAAGCAAATAAAACATTCGGATACGATATTGATACGGTGAAGAAGGAAATAGTTGCTGATAGTGGAAAGTTGTTAGCTAAAAAAAAAAAACTACAGCATTTATTAGACCAGGAAACGCGAACTTCAAAGGTTGCGTATGCAGGTCATGCACTAAAACATCTTGTCAAATCAGCAATGGGTACGAAAAAGAGTGACTCGAAAGAAGTATCTGATGTGATAGATGATCATATGACACGTAAGAAGGAAGATGCAGTCGCGGCGTCGCGCCACGCTGCAGAGGACGTCAAACGTGACGCAAAGACACAGGCCGTGACTAAGCAGAAAGCAGGTCTGGCACATGAGACGCCTGAAAAGAAGACACTCTTGTCGAGATTGAAAGGGACTGTCAGAGCAAAAGACAAGACAGTGCCTGAAAAATACGATCCAGTGTCGAGGACGCCGGAATCGAAAGTCGAAATCGCAAGGAAGCGGCAGGAAAGAAAGGACGTCAAACGTGACACAAAGGCGCAGGCTGTGGCCAAACAGAAAGCCGGTCCGCCAAAGCCGAAGACCGCATTGTTCAAAAAGCCGAAGGCAACGCCGGGCAAAGCGGCGACCCAGCAGAAAGCCGGTCCGCCAAAGCCGAAGAGCGCATTGTTCAAAATGCCGAAGGCACCGGGCAAAGCGGTGACAAAGCAGAAATCCGGTCCGCCAAAGCTGAAGGGCGCATTGTTCAAAATGCCAGGCAAAGCAGTGATAACGAAGCGAAAATAAGACAAACTGTAACGTTTCAATAAACAACCAAATCTATACACGCTCTGTTTTGTTTTTTATTATATTCCAATCAAACCAACTGAGCGGGTCGGTTCCGTGGAGTCAACCTCCGTGGAGGCGCTTTCTCAGTCGCGTACCACCGACTGACTGCTGTTAACGTGCATTACCGCACGCACAACCTTTTGTTGGTCCCTCAGTTGTGCCAGCACAGCGATCCCATGCTCTTTCTGCTTTTTAATTTGCTTGCTGATAAGATCCCGCCTCTTCGTGCCTTCATGGTCGAACGACGTTTGCACGTGCGCAGACGAGCAGCCCATGGCAAAGTACTTGACACATCTGCGGGTTTGCCGCTGACTGTGAGGCGACTGCTTCTTGCTGATGTACTGCGTGCTGCTGTTGTCTGCCACCGCGCGATGGAACTCTTGATCTGTGAGGGTGGCCAGATACTCGGCCATTTTCGCCGCCATATCCAACTCCATCTTGAGTATCGCCGTCTGTAAGCAGATCTGCTTCAACTCACGCAGGGTCTCATACACCCGCCTCTGCCGTGCCGGGTCCGGCTGTCTTCCGACAGGCTGCTGGCACGGCAGCTGCTCTGCTTCTTGATCAGTTTCCGATTCTGAAAGATATATAGAGCGCCTAGAATGTCTGCTTCTGGAAGGCATCTGACTGGCCACTGCACTCTCGGAACAGGATTCATCATCCAGATCCAGGAGTCTCTTGAGCAGCTGCTGCCTGGAAAAGGTAATCCGGATATGAGCCACGCTTTCATCGCCATCGCCTTGGGTAGACGACATCTAGTTACATGTAATAGATGCGTGGGCTCTTAAATACTCCACGTCATTTCACTGGCACACGAGGCCAGACGGGCAGGGCGTGCAGCGTTCGCGCACGCGGGTGGGCCGGTCGACGAAGACGTGGTCCGCAGTGGCGAGGCGGCGCGACACTGCGAACTCGGCGAGATCGACGCCAGCGAAGCTCGCGGGCTCTACGTTGCGTGCAGTGTATCTGCGCAGGACCTGCGAGGTGCCGGCGGGCGAGACGACACGCAGCTCGGCGTGGAATGCCGAGTCAGCCGTCGCCAGCGGGATCGTGCTGCCTGCGAAGGCGGCGCAGTCAAGCTCACAGGCAAAGAGCGAGATGCTGGCAGACCCGTGATGCATGGCAACGGAGACGGGTCCGGGGCCCGTGAAGACGAGGCTCTGGAAGACCCCGCTCTCGACGCACGCGGGGCCGCACAACACCTCCTCCGTCACAGTGTACGCGCCGACGGCAACCGCGCGGTGGTCTGCCTCGGCGAGACCGATCTCGCCAGGGCGGCACGTGCAGTTGGCCGCAGAGGCCGTGCCAGGCAGCGAGGCGTTGGCCGGGCTGGGGCACGGCGAGCAGGCCTCGGGCCCGACGGTGGCCTTGTAGGTCTCGGCCTCGCAGGGCTCGCATTCTGTGGTTCCCTTGGTGGAGCCCGCCTCGCACGAGGACTGGCAGTCGAAGCCCTCGGAGGGCAGGCCGTCGGGCCCGTCCTCCCACAGCGGCGCCGCGCACCCGCACGCTGCTTGCGTCACGCTCGCGCTCGGCGAGGAGGCGTGCGCGCCGCAGGGCGTGCAGGTGGCTGGCCCTATGAGCGTCTTGAAGGAGCCGGACGCGCAGGCGACACACGCCCCGCCGTTGGCTGCGTCGCCGGAGTAGCCGGCGTCGCAGCGGCAGGCGGACGGGGCGTGTGTGGATGCGCCGGTGCCGGGGGCGAGGTGCGCGTTGGCGGGGCAGGACAAGCACATCTGGTCGCCCGTGAAGAGCTTCTCGCTGCCCACACACTCGACGCACAGACTGCCTGTACGCTCGTACCCGGCTACGCACAGACAGTCTGCAGCCATCGCGCTGCCCGCCAGCAGCGTCTCCTCGTGCAGGGGGCATGCCGTGCATACTGCGTCGCCCGGATCCGTCTTGAAGGTGTGCAGATCGCACGGCTCGCACGCGCCCTGCCCGGCCGTCCTGCGGAAGTAGCCCGCGTGGCACACGCAGACCGTCTCGCGCGTGCTCCCGACGGCGGGCGTCGAGGAGCCGGCGGGACAGAGCTGGCACGTCAGAAAAGAGCCGTCGTTGTAGGCGTTGGCGGGGCAGGGCTCGAGGTTCGCCCCCGAGGGCGTCGTCTGGTAGCCCTCCGGCGAGGCGCAGAGCCCGGGGCACGTGGTGCCGTCGCTGGCGGCTGCGTCGCAGTTTCCGGCCAGATTCGAGACACACGCAAAGCACCTGAGCTCCCCCGCCCTGTTACTGAAGGTCCCGTCGGCACACGCGTCGCAGAGCTGCGAGCCGGCGTCCCAGAGGTAGCCGATCTGGCAGAGGCAGGCCGCGATGCTCGTCTGGTTCGTCAGCGCGTGGTGCGAGAAGGGCGGGCACCGCGTGCAGCTGTGGTCCCCGGCATCGGGCTTGTATGTGCTGGTGTCGCAGGCGTAGCAGACGCGATTGAGCGGCCCGTGCGCCGCGCCAGGGGGGCAGATGAAGCCGCAGGCGTCGCCGGGCAGGCCCTTGTAGCCGAGCTGGCAGGTGCAGTCGGTGCGGTCGGTGGAGGCGGCCTCGGAGTGTGCAAACTCGGCGCAGGCCTCGCAGGCCGAGGGCCCGGAGACGTTCTTGAAGGTGTCCGCGAGACACGCCGAGCACGCGCCCCCGTCCTCCCCCGAGTAGCCGACGTTGCACTGGCAGGCCGTGATGGCCACGCTCGCCCCGGCTGAGCTGCTGCTGCCGGGACACGGCAAGCAGTCAGGGCCCGGCAGATGCTTGTAGGTGCCCGCCCCGCACGGCGAGCACGCGGTCCCTGCGGCGCCCGAGTACCCAGCGTTGCAGACGCAGGCAGTGACTGACGTGGAAGCCGGTTCTGACGACGCCGAGGGGTCGCACGGGGTGCACTCCTGCGAGCCCGGCGTAATTTTATGGGTGTTTTCCGGGCAGGCGGTGCAGGTCCCCCCGTCGGCGCCCGAGTGCCCGGCGTTGCACGTGCAGCTGGTGGCGCTGGTGCTTCGAAGCGGAGATAAGGAATTCGCTGCGCAATTGGAGCAGACTGCTTCCGCTGCTACCCATGCGTCCTGGCTGCGGTACTTGCCCGCGGCGCACTCAGAGCACAAATCCCCGTTCAGCCCAGACCACCCGGCATTGCACCTACAGGTAGTTTGCCACTGGTTACCAGCCGGAGACTGCGAGTTTGCAGGACAGTTTTTACACACCCCATCTCCATTGCCTGTTTTCCACTGGTTCACTGCGCACGAAACACACGTGCCACCATTCGGCCCCGTCCACCCGTGCTTACACAGACAGGAGGTTTCGACACTGCTTCCGACTACAGAGACAGAGTTGTCCTGACACGGTGTGCATGTTGCGCTTCCAACCTCTCTCTTGAACGTGTTCGCTGCGCACTGCCCGCACGCGCCCCCGTCGGGCCCGGAGTAGCCGGGGTCGCACTTGCACGCGGTGTTGATGGTGCTGCCCGCAGCTGAGAGCGAGTTCGCTGGACACGTAGAACAGTCTTCGCTGCCCCTGAAAAACTTGAACGTGCCCGTGGCGCACTGCTGGCAACCTCCCCCGTCAGGCCCGGAGTAGCCCGGGGCGCACTTGCAGTCGGTTTGCGCATCCGAGCCAGCGGCCGAGAGAGAGGTGCCGGGACACGGTGTGCAGAGCGCCGGGCCCGCCGCAGGCTTGAAGCTGTCCTCCGGGCAGGCTGTGCAGGGGCCCCCGTTCGGCCCAGTGTAGCCGGTATTGCACTGGCAGGCGGATTGTGTGGTGCTGGCCTCTAAGGAGTCAGAGTCTGGGGGGCAGTAGCGACACATCACGCGACACACGCCTCGAAATACATCAGCTCCAGCTCCCCAATC
>Ga0105052_10006697_pt1 | contig 11566 bp, 5 predicted proteins | sample FRY03_FD_78094 | JGI IMG/M metagenome (GOLD analysis project Ga0105052, IMG submission 78094) | Freshwater microbial communities from Lake Fryxell liftoff mats and glacier meltwater in Antarctica - FRY-03 | ecosystem: Environmental > Aquatic > Freshwater > Ice > Glacier meltwater ... | reverse complement strand
GTGTTGGCATGTGTGTACGCGCGCGGGTGTGTACGTGAGAGAGTGAGAGAGAGAAAGAGACAGACAGTAACTGTTTCTTTATGCGTATCTGCTTTCTGTGTTTGTGTGCGAGTGCGCATGGTTTTTCCGGATTTTCGTGCACACTTTGGGCACAAACTGGGGTGTGGTCAAGATAGAGAAGAGAGTGAGAGAAAACTTCATGAGGTCATTAGCCATTGCCGCGAAAATTATCTTTGTTTGGTTTCAAACTGCCAACTAGCCAACAAACTGCCAGAACATTTCAACTGGCGGAAGAGCCAATCGGTCGGGTGACGGCTGAGGAGGCGTCCTCTCTATCGTCAATGCTGCCCTTGTCATAGATGCACACATCCTACGCGACCGTGTCCTAGATTTGCAGGGGCACGCTGATCTGAGGCCAGCGTCACATCAGGTAGGAGAGCGAGGGCATCACGTTGCCACGGACATGTTTGACCCGCGGCATCAGTACGTGGCGCTGCGCTTGGAGGTGGCACTTGATGGGATCAGATACACTCCCAGTGTGGCTGCTGTTCTGGATATCAAAATGGTGCAGGATGAGCTTGTCAAATTCTACTCGGTTGACGGCCCAGGCTGCGTTTCGTTCACGCTGGACAGAAAAGAGAAGGACGGTCCGCAGCACAAACTCAACTTTCACCTAGGTGCTCCAAAAACTAGCCCAGCCACGAGGTAATTTTCGATACTCCCTCCGCACAACTTGATTCGTTTTTGTGTCTCAGTGTGTGAGCGTGTGCGCGCGCTCGATGGTATGTTTGCAAGTGTACGTGCGTGCTGCGGAGGAAACGTTGTTCTACAGACTTCTGATCTTGTGCCCATGTACTTTATGAAAGTAGCAAATTCGTGTACTTCACCAAGTCCAACCCGGCAAAGGTTGTTGATGTCAAAACAATCGATGTGGACTTGCTCTGCGGCGAGATAGTGGGCATGCCGCTCGAGAGTCTACAAGCTGCGATTGCAAATGTATACCGACCCATGCTCGCTGGACAGGAAGCTTGGGGCAAGTGCTCTGCCGATCAGGTCAACCCCCTTCCCCAAAGGTCATTCCCTGGCGTTGTGTGCGTGATGCACGGTCGTTGCCTGGCCTTGTTTTGTGTCCTGCACAAAATTCAGCAAGCATGACACGATATTTTGCGAGCAGGCAAAGGATTACCTGGCGGCAGTGAACAAATTCGATACATTTCTGGAGAATTCGGTCGAGAATATGAGCAGAGAGGTGGAGCTGCAACAGCCGGAAAAGAGGTTTGAGCTCCAGGAGAGCAAGCCCTCAGCATGGGCGCGGGCAGCTATGGATACAGATACGCTTATGCACTATGAAGGATTGGTTGAGAGCTGGTCAACAAATATTGAGCGCCTTCTGAACGAGAAGCCCAAGGGTGAGACGGATGATGCCGATCCCAACAGCGAGTACGACTATTGGCGGCAGCGCATGACGAGATTCAACAGCGTAGCTGAGCAGCTCAAGCGCAAACAGTCAAGGAACATTATTGGCGTGTTACAAACAGCCAAGTCCAAGGTCATCCACAAATGGAAGATGGTGGACAACTCCGTTACCGATGCGCTGAACGAGGCCAAGGATAACAACAAGTACCTCTCGACTATTGAAAAATATACGGAGCCGCTGTACAGCGCCAACCCCTTACTTGCAATGGATGCGCTGCCCGCACTCATCAACAACGTGAAGATGATGCTTACTATTGCCCGCTACTACAGGTCTGCCTGCCTTACTTGTCTTGTCCTCGTTTTCGTGCAACCCCCCCGGCAGCTCGGCATGAAGTGGTCACCAAACAATAGCCAATAGAATGGTGGTCCACTGCGAGTGGGCACATGTTGCTGTCGGGCGAGTTTAAAACGAAAAAGGAATCCTCTTGGTCCAAAAAGATCGTCTTTTTTTTGAAATCAGACATCCGATTTTTAAAAAAATGTCGGTTTTCCAGTTTTCAGAGGAATTTGGCCACCATGCGGGGGGGGCATCTGCCGCAGCGCCCCTGTCAAACTACTTCGGCCGCCGTGCGTCCCTGCCAAACTTCAACTGATCCACTAATGAAAGAAAATGTGTGTGTTTGCTTGTAAAAATCAACAGCACTTCGGAGCGAATGACCATGCTCTTCTACAAGATTACAAACCAAATGATAACGATGTGTAAGCGATACGTGCTTTGTCCTGGCGCAAATGGAACTGGGCAGAAGGTCCACATGTGGGATCAGAATTATGAAGATCTGATCCCACGTCTCGAACACTGTATGAAGCTCAACGATACATATCAGGAGCTATATCGTGCTGTCAAAGAAAAGCTCGCAGCACAACCCAAAGGCAGGCAGTTCGATTTCAATGAGAGCCAAATCTTTGGCAGGATCGACCAATTTTGCAAGCGCATCAATAAGCTCAAGGATCTTTTCACAACAATTACGCAATTCTCACAACTTGCTGCGCACAATCTCGAGGGCATCGAGCCGATGATTAAGACATTTTCCACGATGGCTGACGAATTGAAAAAGAAGGGCTACGACTTGCTTGACTTCACGAAGAACGGTTTTGACAGGGATTTCCTCGAGTTCAACGTGAATGTTGGCGAACTTGAATCGAGCCTTGCTAATTTCATAAACTCCAGTTTCGATCATATTCGCAGTACCGAGCGCGCTCTCGCCCTGCTGCACACGTTCGACAATGCAATTCACAGAGATTCGCTCAAGGGCGATCTCGGCAGCAAGTATGCTGTTGTTTTCAACAACTTTGGGCAGGATCTGCTTGCTGTCCAGCACCTGTATGAAAAGAGCAAGCATTCTCCTCCGGTCATTCGGAACTCGGCGCCTATTGCAGGAAATGTCATGTGGGCCCGGCAGTTGCTCCGTAGGATCGAGGACCCCATGAAAATGTTCAAAGATAACAAGTCCATTATGAACAGCAAGGATTCGAAGCGAATATGCAAGATTTACAACAAGGTTGGACGTGCACTGATTGAATTTGAGACGCTGTGGGTTCGCGCATGGTGCGACTCGATTGAAGGTGCAAAGGCTGGGCTGCTTGCGTCGCTTGTAGTTCGACACCCACGAACGGGAGCGCTCTTCGTGAATTTTGATCATGAAATCCTGAAGCTTATCAGGGAATCGAAATGCCTTCAGCGTATGCTCGGGGATATTCCAGAAAGTGCCAAGATGGTGCTTTTGCAGGAGGACAAATTCAAATTGTATTATGCCCAGCTTAAATTTGTCCTCAAGGAGTATAGTAGGGTCATGACAAAGGTGATCCCGGTCATCGACCCGCTCATCCAGGCACATTACGAGCACTTGGACATCAAAATTGCACTCGGAATTAATTTGCTCACATGGCAGTCGCTGAACATTGACCAATATGTGGGCAGCATACAAAACGCCATCTTGAAATTTGAAGAGCTTATGTACAAAATCAACGAAATGGTTGACGTGCGAGTCGAGAAGAATCTGCGTTACATTAGCAAAACGATGCTGGTAGATATTTCTGCTGAGAGCACATTTACCCTCGACCAATTCGTGACAATGCAAGAAAAAGTGACAAAGCGCAAGATCCAAATGATAGATGCCAAAAACCTAGAGGTCGAACGAGCTACTACCGATTTGATCGAGCTCGTGCGCAATTACCCGCTCGAGGATACCTGTCTGGATCCTGCCTATGACGATCATGCTCTGAAGCTGGTGTCCCACTACCAGCGGCTCATGTACCTTGCCATTTTGAACTCTACGAAGCATTCCTTCTTTGCCCTCAAGAAGAGGCTGAGCAATCGTGCTTCAGGCATGCTTCTTGCCATGACTGAAAAGCCCTCGCTGCCTTTCTTTGATCTCAACGTCGAGCTCTCCCTTCCGCATGTTACTATTAATCCCGGGCTTGAGGAAATTCAAGCCGCCATCAATCGTTGTGGTTTGAATGTGTTGCGCTGCTCTAAGAGAATATGTCAGTGGGGCCAGGATCGTTCGAGAGGTATTAGCTCGCTTTTGACATTTCACACCACGATTGCGCAAGATAAGGAGATTGTGAAAATGGTCCTGCTGCTTACCGCAAGTGTTGAGCTGACTAAGCGACAGGTTCAGGAATATCTCGACTTTTTCATGTTGTATGACCACCTGTGGAAGACGGACAAATCGCAGGCATATTCAACTTTTATGAAAACTAAGCCCTCGCTGGATGCTTTCGACGACGAAATCACCAAGTATGATAGCATTGACAACGAAATCGCTGCGCTACCGGGCAAGAAAACAATCGGTTGCATGTGTCTGGATGCGTCTCCCGTCAAGGATTCGCTGCGCAGTGAGGCTGTTGCTTGGAAGTCACAATATGCAAACAACCTTCACAACCAAGCCATGGATGAGATGAATCAATTCTGTGATTTTATGGAAAAGGTCTCCACCAACAACTCTCAAGCCCTCTCTTCATTTCTCCCACGTGCACTCATATCTTCTGAATGTCCTGTTGTGCCTGTCGTTTGGGCGCGCGGCGGCGGAGGGCTTTAGCCCAACTGCCGCGCGCCATAGGAGTCAGACTGGCCCAACGGGACCCCAACTTGATCCAAAAATAGATGGTCTTTCCAAAAAATCAGCATTGTCTGGTGAACTATATTAATCGTGCGACGCTACCGCTGAGATGTTTTTTAAATTTTCAATTTCGACTATGCATAATCCGTAGAGCGGCGGGTTCGGTTCGAGATGCGGCTTACATGACGCGCGCCCCTTTTATGACTTGCATTCTTTTTACCTGCTCACTTCTTTCAGGTATGTCTCAAGTTGGATCGCCCTGTCGAAGATCTTGACGACGTACGTCAAGTTATGGCTGTTCTCAAGAGCATTCGAGAGAGGGAAGCAGAAATCGATACGATGATCGTCCCGATCCAGAACAAGTACACAATGGTGCAACGATACGGGGTGTTGGTGGAAAAGCATGAGCTGGACACCCTCAACGATCTCAGAAATTCTTGGAAAAAGGTGCGCAGTGCCGCCATGGATGCCACCGATAAGTTGAGCCAGCTTCAGGGTGGATTCAAGAAGGATCTAATGGAAGATGTTAAGAGCTTCCTAGGCGATGTGCAGGAATTCAGGAAGGATTTGATGGAGAATGGGCCAATGGTGGCTGGTCTTCCGCCGATGGACGCTGCTGAGCGCCTCAACAAGTACAAAAGGTTGTTTTCAGAACGCCAACGAAAATGGGAGTCGTACGTGGAAGGAGAGTCGCTGTTCGGCTTGCCGGTTACTACATATCCAGAGTTAGAGGAGTCGCAAAAAGAGCTTGAGTTGCTTGATAAGCTCTATGGCTTGTATGTACAGGTCGTGCAGACCATTAAGGGATATGGCAACCTGATGTGGCAAGATGTCGTGGCCAATATTGACAGCATGTCAGAGACTGCGGGACAATTTCAAGCGCAGTGTAAACGGATGCCCAAGCAATTGCGAGACTGGGATGCATATCATGAGCTGAGAAGCACTATTGACGAGTTTTTTGAGGTTCTTCCGCTGCTGCAACAGCTCAGTCAGTCATCCATGCGACCAAGGCACTGGGAAACCATCCAAAAGGTGTGTGAAAAAGAGCTTCCCATCGACGAGCTTGGCCCATCAGCTGACAACTGCAAATTGCAGCACATCCTTGACTTGGGTATGCTCAAGAACCAGGAGGAGATCGAGGACATTACGGGTGGTTCGTCTAAGGAGCTTCAAATAGAAGCAAAGCTTGCCACAATTGAGGAAATCTGGGTCTCGATGACATTCCAGTTTCAGAATTTCAAGAATCGCGGCCCTATCATATTGAAGCCGAAAGAGCTTTCAGAGATCATGGAGGCCTTGGAAGATAGCCAAATGCAGCTTGGCTCCATGGCCAGTAACCGGTATTCTGCTCCCTTCCGGGAAAAGCTACTGGGATGGATTGTATCGTTATCTACCGTGTATGATATTGTCGAGCAGTGGATTGCTGTTCAGAATTTGTGGATATACATGGAGGCTGTGTTTTCGAGTGGGGATATTGCCAAGCAGTTGCCTCAGGAAGCCAAACGGTTTTCGGGTATTGATAAGAATTTTATGAAGATCACACAGAAAGCACTTGAGACGCCAAATTGTATCGACTGCTGCTGTGGCGGTGACTTGATGAAAACCCTTCTTCCACACTTGATGGAGCAACTTGAGCTCTGCCAAAAATCCCTTACGGGATATCTTGAAACAAAACGTGCTCAATTTCCTCGCTTTTATTTTGTATCGGATGGTGTGCTCTTAGAGATTCTAAGCCAAGGATCGGATCCTCATGCGATTGTGCAGCATCTTCAGAACGTCTTCGACAGTTTGGCTGCCGTCACTTTTGAAAAGCAGAAGAAGAACAATGCTGTGTCAATGGTTGCCAACGACTCGGAGGATGTGCCCTTTTCGGTGGCTATTGAATTGAAGGGTAATGTGGAGGATTATCTTGCCGACGTGGTGAAGATGATGCAAGAAACACTGCAAGATGTCTGCCGCGACTGTGCTTCTGAGTGCGAAGGATTGACCAGTATGGAGATCGTGGAAAGATTTCCGGCCCAGGTCTGTATCCTTGCCATCCAATTTGCTTGGACCATAGATAACGAAGAAGCACTTCTGAAGACCAGAAGCGACAAGACTGCTATGGTTGCCTGCAACAAGAAAGCACTTTCGGTGCTGAATGACTTAATCGGCATGACTGTCATGGACCTCAGCAAACTGGATAGGACGAACGTTGAAACACTCATCACAATTCAAGTGCACCAGAAAGACATTTGCGACGATCTTGTCAAAAAGAAAATCAAGGATCCAGGAGACTTTGAATGGCAGAAGCAGGCGAGATTTTATTGGAGATATGAGAAAGACACTACTGTTATTTCTATTTGTGATGTCGACTTCGACTACTGCTATGAGTATCTGGGATGCAAAGAACGCTTGGTCATCACACCACTGACAGACCGGTGTTATATCACCCTATCTCAAGCCATTGGAATGTTCCTTGGTGGAGCACCAGCAGGCCCTGCAGGCACAGGGAAGACCGAGACAACCAAGGACATGGGAAGGACGTTGGGTATCTTTGTTGTGGTCTTCAACTGTTCTGATCAGATGGACTACAAGGCTCTTGCAAAGATTTATAAGGGCCTCGCTATGGCCGGCTGCTGGGGGTGTTTTGATGAGTTTAACCGCATCGATCTTGACGTGCTTTCCGTCGCTGCACAGCAAGTAGCATGTGTGCTCACTGCGCAGCGGGAACGCCGGACTGAATTTATTTTCGTTGACGGCCAGTTGGTGACGTTGAGGGTGGGTTGCTCTTACTTTATCACAATGAATCCTGGGTATGCTGGGCGCCAAGAACTGCCACAGAATCTAAAGAGTCTCTTCCGAGGTGTGTGCATGATGGTTCCTGATTTTGGACTCATCATGAGGGTCAAGCTGGCATCTTGCGGTTACTACGAAAATCAAATCATTGCCAAGAAGTTTGATCTCCTCTACCTTCTCTGCAAGCAGCAGCTGTCAAAGCAGACACACTACGATTATGGGCTGCGAAATATTCTTTCTGTGCTGCGAACTGCAGGAACTGTGAAGAGGCAGAATCTCGACGCGCCTGAAATGCTTCTCATGATGAGGACGTTACGTGATATGAACACGTCCAAACTTGTTGCCGAGGACGTACCTCTGTTTATCTCCCTCATCGGCGATTTGTTCCCTGGTCTGCAAGCAGCAAAGGCAACCTTCCCAGAGATCGAGGGTGCCATGCAGAAAGTAGCTTCCGACACTAATTTGCAATATGAGTTGGCCCCAGAGTGGGCTTCCAAATGTGTGCAGCTTCTTGAGACCTACTACGTTCGCCACGGTATCGGGGTGGTGGGTCCTACTGGAGGAGGCAAGACCACAATGACGGAAACGCTTGCAGCAGGATTGTCCGTAGTCGACATAAAGCATGTGCTGTTGCGCATGAATCCAAAGGCTATCACGGCGCCACAGATGTTTGGTAAGATGGATCCGGCCACGGGCGACTGGACTGACGGTGTTTTTGCCGTTTTGTGGCGGAAAGGAACGAAGGCAAAGAATCAGAACACTTGGATTATTCTTGATGGGCCAGTAGATGCCATTTGGATTGAGAACTTGAATACAGTACTTGACGACAATAAGCTTTTGACTCTTGCTAATGGAGACCGAATCCCAATGAGCTCAGCAATGAAGGCCTTCTTTGAACCCGAAAATCTCATGAACGCTTCACCTGCTACTGTCTCAAGGATGGGTATCATTTATGTGTCAATCTCCATCTTGGGTTGGAAACCGCTGGTTCCTTCTTGGCTTGCTACACGTCGACCAAAGGAGGCTGAAATCCTGCAGCCGTTGCTCGACAAATTTGTTCCACCATTGCTCGACTGTCTGAATAAGAAGGTCAAGGCTGTGATGTATTCCACTGACGGAATTTACGTGAATTCCTGTTTCAAGCTGATGGAGGCGCTACTGGCATCGTCCGAGACAAACAAGACGATCTATCCAGAAGACCACATGGAGAGGCTTTTCATTTATTCCTTGTGCTGGTCGCTGGGGGCCCTTCTCGAGCTCGACGATCGAATTGTGTTTGACAAAAATTTGAGGTCGATGACAGATTTTGCCCCACCTAAGAATGACGACACGTGCTGGGAGTACTATGTGACCGAAAAGGGTGATTGGGCACACTGGTCCAATCAAGTTGTTGCATGGCAGTATCCCAGCGACTATGACCCTAAATTTGCGGAACTTTTGATTCCAACGCTAGACAGCATCCGGTACCAATCAATTCTGCAGATGTTGGTACCACAGGGCAAGCCAGTTCTCTTCACTGGGGGTGCGGGCGTGTCAAAGACAGCAACCATGTTGCAATATTTGCAGAGCTTGGATATGGAATTATACGCGCTCAAGATGACGCCATTCTCGTTTGTGACGACAGCTGAAATTTTCCAGCGCACTCTAGAAAGCTGCGTGGAGAAGCGTCAGGGGAAAACTTTTGGTCCACCAGGAGGCAAAAAATGTGCTTTTTTCGTTGATGATATTAGCATGCCTATCGTCAACAGCTGGGGAGATCAGATCACCAATGAAATTGTTCGTCAAGCTATTGGTGAAGTGGGACTTTATAATCTCGACAAGCCTGGTGAGTGGAAGAATGTCATTGACATTTGCTACTGCGCTGCCATGGTACATCCTGGTGGCGGTCGCAACGATATTCCCAACCGGTTGAAGAGGCAATTTGTGCTGCTGAATGTGACTATGCCGTCGCTGGTAGCCATTGATAATATCTTTGGCTCTATCATCCGAGGCCGTTTGCCTGCCGATCTTGTCGGGCCCCAGGTTGCTGAGGTGGCTGACAAGCTCACCGATGCCACGATCCATCTTTGGCAAAAGGTGCAAGCCAAAATGCTGCCTACACCAGCCAAATTCCACTACATGTTCAACATGCGTGAACTCTCTCGAGTTTTTGCGGGCATCTTTGAAGCGCCGCGAGAGACAATCCAGGATGAAGCATACCTCGTCAAATTGTGGCGCCATGAGTGTGAGCGTGTTTTTGTGGACAAACTCACAAACCAGCCCGACAAGGATTGGACGCATCAGACAATTCTTACCACAGTCACTGATTGTATAAAAGATGGCATGCTATCAAAAGTGCAAGGGAAATGCTACTTTGTTAATTTTCTTGAAGATCCGAGGTTTGATGACGATGGGGTGTGCGTAGACGAGCGTCCCAAACTGTACCAATTCGTTGAAGATCTCGAGCTCGTGAGGAGCAAAGCACTTGCATTTCAGAAGCAGCATAATGAAGAGACACGAGTGGGCAAGTTGGAGCTTGTGCTTTTTGAGTACGCCCTTGAGCATTTGATGCGAATCAGCCGACTCATCAACATGGACAGGGGCTCGGCTATGCTGGTAGGTGTTGGCGGGTCGGGCAAGCAGAGTCTGACCAAGTTGGCGTCGTACATTGCTGGAAATTTTATTTTTCAAATCACAATCACCAAGTTCTACGGGGTTTCGAACTTGTTTGAGGATGTTAAGCTCTTGTACAAGACAGCTGGTGTCAAAGGCCAGCCAGTTACCTTTATCTTTACTGATGCGGAGGTCAAGGACGAAGGATTTTTGGAGTACATCAATCAGATCCTTGCCACTGGCGAAGTGTCAAACCTATTTCCGAAGGACGAAATCGATACTATTCTGAATGACTGCAGGCCTATTGCAAAAAGAACAATCAAGGGCTTCATCGATACAATGGACAATCTGATGAAGTTTTTCATGGACAGGGTACGAAATAATCTGCATCTTTGCCTCTGTATGTCCCCCGTGGGCGATACTCTAGCAAGCAGATCAAGAAAGTTCCCAGGCATCATCAACTGCACAACTGTGGATTGGTTCTTGGCCTGGCCCACAGAGGGCTTGCACAACGTATCCGAAAAATTCATTTCCGACTTTCAAATGGCAACGGATACGCATGGAAAGAACGCACTGATGTCGCACATGGCAAACGTGCACAGTATCGTTCAGTCTACAACCTTGGAGTATTTTGACAAATACCGCAGGAATGTATATGTAACGCCCAAGTCCTACTTATCGTTCTTAAAGTCTTACCAATTGCTCTACGCAGAAAAATTCGGCGAAATCAATTCGCTGGCCGACAAAATTAATAATGGGCTCCTGAAACTTCGCGAAGCGCAAGAGGACGTGTCAAACATGAAAGTCACTTTGGCCGCAGCCGAAGTGACACTTGCTGAGGCATCGAAGAAGTCAACTGAGCTCATTAAGGAAATCGCCATCAATACAGCCTCCGCGGACAAGACAAAGGCGTCGGTTAAGATCATTGCAGATGCTGCCTTCGAGAAGGCCACGACAATTGGTGCTGAGAAGGAAGAGGTTGAAAGAGATCTCGAGGCTGCAAAGCCTGCACTCTTAGAAGCCGAAAGCGCATTGAATGCCATCAGGCCTGAGGATATCAAGAATCTCAAGGCTCTGAAAAATCCGCCGATCGTCATCAAAGTCATATTCGATGGTGTTTTGCTGTTGAAGCGCAAATTTATCCCCAAGTGCCAAATTGTAGAGCTGCAAAGCAGTATATTTGGCTATCAAGACGCGTACAAACCGTGGGCCTTCAACATGATGTCTGAAAGCACATTCTTGACTGATTTGCAGCAATTTGCCAAAGAGTGCATCACAGATGAAGATTGCGAGCTTTTGCAGCCGTATGTGCAGCATCAACTCTTTACTATAGAGGCCGCTCAGAAGGCATCTAGTATGGCTGTAGGGTTGTGTAAGTGGGTGCGCGCAATGGTGACGTATCATGAAATTGCAAAAGTTGTCGTGCCAAAAATGGACTCGCTTGTTCTCAAAGAGGCCGAGCTCGGCTCTGCCAATCGCAGGTTATCGGACGCGAACGCTGAGCTGCAAGAGGCGCAGGATCAATTGGATGCCATGCAGCTTAAGTTTGACACTGCGATGGCGGAAAAGCAGAAGCTTCAAGACGAGGCAGACTTGACCAAGAAACGCATGGATGCAGCAAATGCGCTCATCAGTGGGTTGGCTGGCGAAAAGGTGCG
>Ga0105052_10006695_pt1 | contig 11568 bp, 13 predicted proteins | sample FRY03_FD_78094 | JGI IMG/M metagenome (GOLD analysis project Ga0105052, IMG submission 78094) | Freshwater microbial communities from Lake Fryxell liftoff mats and glacier meltwater in Antarctica - FRY-03 | ecosystem: Environmental > Aquatic > Freshwater > Ice > Glacier meltwater ... | reverse complement strand
GCGCACCGGCTGTTTTAGCCTGATCATAGGAACCGATATTCGTCCAATCCCCATCCGTCATCAAAATGGCGAAACTTTGGCGGCAAACGTTGTGATCGGACCCTTTGTCGGTTCCAGGAAGGTCCGCCCACGGCCCGAGGTTGTCAGCTCGACTGTAATATTGTCCCACATCATCCAGCGCCCTGCGCAGTGGCGTGGCACCTCCTTTCTGTACGCTCAGGTAGAGTTCTTTGAAAAAATTATTGCGATCATCTCCGCTAAAGGGGCGAACCCCTAACACCAACGTTGAATTGTCCACACCGTCAACATTTGCCACATTTGCAGTCTGCTCATATGTGCCCCATGTAGTACCCTTGTTGATTTCTCCAAAACCGACGCGCATCCCTTCCGGTTGGGATATAAATGCCCGGCCAATACCTGCCTGAGCCGATAAATACAATGAACGGTGATAAGTATACCAATTTGCAAAATTCTGAATCTCCTGAGCGTAGGTGCAAACACCCGCCGAACATTCGTCGCGATTTTCACGACCGCCGTCTTTGTAGGTTGAACTGCTCGATCTAATTTCCACCTTTTGGTAGCTTCCAAATTTGAACTTATCTCCTGTTGTGTATTGATAGTAGACAGCGGGATAAAACAATTCATCTTTGAGTTTGGTTCGATTACACCACCACTCGGGACACAACGCAGCCTCCGTGGTGTCTACCGTGAGATTGCGCGTATTATCTCCCGTTGCAGGGTTACTAAAATTATCTGCATTTCGTATGGGGTGACGGGGGGCCGCAGTCGGTGTAGCTTCAGGAAAGAATGGGGCCGCTGCATCGACTGGTATGAAGGCGGTGGGAAACGGCAGTCCAACGGGCTTGGCCCAAGGTCGGTATGTAATAGCCGGGTTGTAGTAAAGCTTGTTCACATGGGAAGACCTGTGGTAAGCAATATCTCCCCTATCTTCCTCAGCTACCCCAGAAGGTCTGCGACGGCCCATGTACTCCCCCTGCATCGAACCTGAATTGTCAAGCACAAACATGATGTTGGGGTCTGTACCGGCCGACAGAAATAGAGGTACCTGAGCCGCCGTGACCTGAGCGAAAGCAGCTGAATAACCACCAAACGAGGCGCACAGCCCAATGGCTACGCTGCCAGCGCTATTCCAGATCTGTTGACCAAATTTCTTCATTTCCATTTCAGCACTCCTGGTGTATCCGCCGGAACACCAATAAAACCCATAGCCGCAATTTCCGAGCAAGCGCCTCATTGCAGCGGCTCGAAACCGGACTGCAGCACCACCACGCTTCCGGCTTGCCCACCCACGCCGCGCGAGGTCACGGGGTAAATCAAACGCCATTCGGGTGGCAAAGACAGCCCGACACGCACGTAGTGCGGTGGACCCACGTGATACATCGGGTCTTCAATCAGCCCGGCGTCGAATGTGGGAACTTGGCCAGTTCTCTCTTCTGCGCCCCAGTTCAGTGGGTCTGGCAAGGCGGCAAAGGCGGCTGGAAATGGATTTAGTCCCTCGCCCACTCTCAAGGCAGCCTCGGCGGCCTGAAACGCTGCGTTGCGCTCGCGCACGTTGAAAGCCATGCGTTCTTGCGCCAGGTTGCTGCGAAGCGCCTGTACCCCCAACAGAGTCAACACCACCAGAATGATGAGGCCGACCACCAGCACCGCGCCATGCTGGCGGCGATGGCGACCGATTGACCGCGTTTGGCGATAAGCACATTTAGCAGCCACCGCTGACGGGAGGGCCTGTGCAACATTGGGTTGCTGGTGAATCGCGGTCATGGGAGACGGTTTCGAAGAGCGACTGAGGAAAAAAAGCGTTGACTGACATCGGCACCATCTGCAACCGTGAGAGCCACTCTGACTGCCACCGCTAGATCGTCAGCAGCTTTCGTTGGCTTTTCAATGTACCCAAGAGCTGCGCGATCCGCGGCTCCAGCAATGCCGTATAGCAACTGCATATCTGTAACACCGGCCGCAACTGCCTGTCCATTGCGCCGAAGTTCGCTTCCTGCGACTGTGTAAGTGACGGTTTCGAGGCGCATCACTACAGTCCCTGGCTTGAAGCCATGGGAGAGATTTTTTTCTGTTGTAATTGAGTTGGCACCCATCGCCGCGATCGTCAAAACTTCGGTGGTCAAGCAGTCTGACAAAAGAAGACGGTCTCCCACGTCAACCGTGCCCAATGCAGCAATGTCAGCCACCCCAAATATGTTTTTTGCTGGTGACAGGGTAACGGTTGTGGTAGCTCCACTGCCATACCTGATGGTAATGCCATCCGAGGCACCAGCGTCAGCACCGGGCGCTGTTTCCAAAACAATATTGTTGCTAAAAATATCAGGGCTACGGTGGTCCAGATAAATGACATTTCCACACCCAGAATTTCCAGCCATTCTAATGTCTCGATTAAGTAATTCCAAGGCGATACGGCCAGACTCTTGAACCGCAGAAAAAGAGGTGAGGTACCGGTAACTGGCCTGGCTGCCAGCGAAGGAGTAAAGCACTGCTGTCAGAATCAGAAGGCTAAGGGCAATCCCAATCATCAACTCGATCAAAGAAAGGCCACGTTGGCGAGCCCGCGAGGTCAACGCCCGGTCTTTGGAATCCATCACAGCGGACGCACCTCAGTGCGAACCACGACGCAGTCGCGAGGCATTTCGCCAGCCTGAAGGCGGCCATCATTCCAGATGACCTCCACCACCAGCACCTCACGGCTTGCCTTGGGATGAACGATGCCACATTGATCGATGTAATCTTCTGCAGCAGGTAAGTAACTCGCCTGGCCAGTGCCTCCCGGTAAAAGAGTCTCAATACAACTTTTCCATTGATTCACGTCGATTGCAGCCATGTCAGTTGGCGATGTCGCCAAAGCAATTTCGCTGCCACATACCTGCGAGTCCGTTCCATCAAACGGCGTGTTAAACGGCGTGATGTAGCTGCAAGCGGAAGCGCCTCGACAAGCGCTTAAATTTGCGCGCATACGGTCGGTCAAATTATAGGCTAAGCTGACCCCTTGTGAGCGCAAGTAAGCGCCATGGTTGAACTTAATGCCATTGAATTGCAAGCCGGCCAGCCCCACCACGCCCAATGACAATAAGACCACAGCCACCAACACCTCAATCAATGAAGCGCCTGAATTGCAGGTTTTCATTCGTGCACGCAATTTACCTCGACAAGCGGCAACCGATGGAGGAGCCAGGTAGGGGATCATGCGAAGCCTCAAGTCTGTCAACACGCCGTGGTTGCTGAAGAGATTCGACCCGCAGCGCCTACGCTGACAGATCGCTCGAGGGTACCCAATGTCAGATCAAAGCATCGCTCAGCAGACGCGCCCCCCAGGCCGTTGAACTCCACTGTGGCAGGGTTGATTATGTCAATGGTTATGTCAATGCCGTTGCGTGCCGCAGGCCAAACGCGAAATGGCGGGTCGGCGGCTGGGCCCGCCTCGTTTCGAGCCACCCAACCACTGTTCCACGACGGGTTGGTGCTGCAACTGTCTTGGTCGTTTGTCGAACACAACACCACAAGAATGCCGCGTTTTATCGCTTCGCTTCGCGCAAACTGTAAACCAGTCAACAGATCGTTCGATGCGGCGGAAAGGCGACTGCTCTCGATCATCGAGCGAAAGCTGGGCACGCCAACCCCCAAGAGAACCGCAAGTATCGCTATTGTTACCATCAATTCAATGAGGGTAAAACCTCGCTGAGTGATAAAGTGCATTCGACGCCATTCAAACATACGTTAGGTTGTAAATAAAAACTGGTGCAAATAGAGCCATAAGCAATCTTTGTTATCCGGAGGTCGCCATTCTTGACTCCAAATTTGGCATCAAATACGACTACCGTAATAAAAGAAGCATCTTTCTCACTGGTTGGGCGTAGCTGTAAGCTTTGAGCTTTATGCGTTAGGCTTTACGTTTCACCTTATGGTGAAGACCATGAACCAGATTCAAAAAGCTCGTAAATGCTGTACAGCGTAAAGCAAATATACTGACCGTGTGGGCTGGCTACCGATGCGCAGGACGGGTGGGGCGTTTGACTGCGCAAGCGGCACATCTTCAGCGCCAGACCCAGTGATTGATCTAATCTGTGCGGTGCAAGCTTGCACCATCGCTACAAGAAATACGGGACTACGCCGCCGCAGCTCGGATGCACGAGAGCAGCAGGTAACGGGACGCAGACAAATGTTTATTGCAGAAAAAGCGCGCTGGGAAGTGGCAGGCGGGGAGGCTGCGATGGCGTTGGTGCGCTCCCAACCCAACCCCCGAGTGGGTTGTGTCATCACCGCCCCAAACGGCGATCTGCTCGGCCAGGGCCACACCCAGCAAGCAGGCGGCTCGCATGCCGAGGTGATGGCGCTGCGCGATGCGCAGGCCAATGGCAGTTCGGTGCACGGCGCCACCGTCTACGTCACCCTGGAACCCTGCTCGCACCACGGCCGCACGCCGCCCTGCTGCGACGCGCTGATAGCGGCCGGCATCGCCCGGGTGTGGGTGGCAACGCTTGACCCGAACCCCAAGGTGGGTGGACGGGGCCTGCAGCGCCTCAAGGACGCCGGCATTGAAGTCGAGCTGCTGCCACCCGACAGCGAACCAGCCCGGGCCTCGCGCGAGCTCAACCTCGGTTGTTTCAGCCGCATGATCCGGGGCACGCCATGGGTGCGGATGAAGATGGCGGCGTCGCTGGATGGCACCTCGGCGCTGGCCAACGGCGCCAGCCAGTGGATCACCGGGCCTGCTGCGCGGGCCGACGGCCATGCCTGGCGGGCGCGGGCGTGTGCGGTGCTGACGGGCATTGGCACGGTGCTGGCAGACGACCCGATGCTGGATGTGCGCGAGCTGCCGGTGCAACGTCAACCGCATCTGGTGATCGTGGACAGTCGGTTGGAGACGCCGCCCACCGCCCGCCTTTTCAATGGACCTGCTCAGGGCCTGGCGCGCCAGGTCTGGATTTACACCGCGAGCGACGACGCGGCCCGCTGCCAGGCGCTGGAGGCACGCGGCGCCACGGTGATCGCCCTGCCCGGCGCGGGCTCAGGCTCGATGGGACAACGCAAGGTGGATCTGCCCGCGATGCTGCGCGATCTGGCGCGGCGCGAGGTCAACGAGCTGCAGCTGGAAGCGGGCCAGAAACTCAACGGCTCGTTCATTCGCGAAGGGCTGGTGGACGAGTGCCTGCTGTATCTGGCGCCGCGCCTGCTCGGGCCTGGCCAGAGCCTGGCCGGCTTTGGGCCTTTGCAATCGTTGCGCGATGGCGTTCAACTGGCCTACCAATCGGTGGAGCGGGTGGGGGAAGACCTGCGCATCGTCGCGCGGCTCGTCGGACGCCATGCATTTCTGGCCAGCTGAAATCCCCCCCCGCCCAAGCAGTGGCCAGCACCCGGCGCGCGAGGACGACGCAAATCCTGCGAAAATAACACCATGTTTACAGGCATCATCACAAATGTGGGGCGCATCGCCGCCCTACACGCACTCGGCAGTTCTTCCCACCACGGCAAGCGTTTGCACATTGAGGTGCCGCCTGGCTATCTTGACGATGTTGGCTTGGGTGACAGCATCGCAATCAATGGCGCTTGCATGACGGTCACCTCGCTTGAGTTGCCGCAGCACCAGTTCACCATCGACGTCTCCGCCGAATCGCTGGCTCGCACCACGGGTTTGGCCGAGATCGGGCACCGCATCAATCTGGAAAAGGCGCTGCGCGCCAGCGACCGTCTGGGTGGCCACATCGTCTCGGGCCATGTGGATGGCACCGGGTGCGTGACGCTCTTCGAGCAGGTGGGCGAGAGTTGGGAGCTGCGCGTAATGGCGCCGCCCGAGCTCGGCAAATACCTGGCTTACAAGGGCTCGATCACGGTAAACGGCGTGAGCCTGACGGTGAACCAGGTGCAAGACAGCGCCGCAGGATGTGAGTTCAGCATCAACATCATTCCCCACACGGTGGACAACACCGCGCTGGGCGCGGTCGCAGCTGGAACCATGGTGAACCTGGAAATCGACACCGTTGCCCGCTATGTGGAGCGCATGCTCCAGCCGTCGCAAAACCCAGTGCTCACATCTGCTCAAAAATCTGCCACATGAACGCTCTCGACACCTTGGCAACAGCTCCTCTGGCGCCGGTCGCCATCTCCCCGGTTGAAGACATCGTGGCAGAAATGCGCGCCGGTCGCATCGTGATCCTGGTTGACGAAGAGGACCGTGAAAACGAGGGCGATCTGGTGCTTGCGGGCGACCATGTGACGCCCGAGGCGATCAATTTCATGGCGCGATTCGGGCGCGGCCTGATTTGCCTCACCCTCACCCGGGAGCGCTGCGAGCAGCTGCATTTGCCGCCGATGGTGGCGCGCAACGGCGACAAGAAAGGCACGGCGTTCACCGTGTCAATCGAGGCCGCCGAGGGCGTGACCACCGGCATTTCAGCTGCCGACCGCTCGCAGACAGTGGCGGTGGCGGTGGCGCGCAACGCCGGGCCAGACGACCTGGTACAGCCGGGCCACATTTTCCCACTGCAGGCGGTGGACGGCGGCGTGCTGATGCGCGCAGGTCACACCGAAGCGGGTTGCGATCTGGCGGCCATGGCCGGCTGCTCGCCAAGCTCGGTGATCTGCGAAATCATGAAAGACGACGGCACCATGGCGCGTCTGCCCGATCTGCAAATTTTTGCCGCCGAGCACGGTCTGAAGATCGGCACCATCGCCGACCTGATCGAATACCGCAGCCGCACCGAATCGCTGGTGACCCAACTCGGCTCGCGCGCGCTGCAAACCGCTTTTGGCGAGTTCACCGCCACCGCTTTCCGCGACAAGCCCAGCGGCGCGCTGCACCTGGCGCTGGTGAAGGGAACGTGGGCGCCCGGCGATACGGTGCTGGTGCGGGTACACGAGCCGCTGTCGGTGCTGGATGCGCTGGAGGTCGGCCGCGCCATGCACAGCTGGAGCCTGGAGGCCAGCCTGCGCCACATCAGCGAGACCGGTGCCGGTGTCGCGGTGCTGCTCAACTGCGGCGAGACAGCCGAGCAGCTGCTGACGCAATTCGAAGGCACAGCGCGCTCGGCCCAGGCGCCAGTGCGCGGGCGCATGGATCTGCGCACCTACGGCGTGGGGGCACAGATTTTGCGCGGGTGTGGCGTGCAAAAAATGCAGCTCATGGGCACGCCGCGGCGCATGCCCAGCATGACCGGCTACGGTTTGGAAATTACCGGCTACCTCGGCCGCAGCGCCTGAACCCGATCAACACACACAGAACGGAATCGACCATGTTCGGCGCAGACAAAGGCGCAGCCCCTTCACTTGATGGCAAGGCTCTCGCCATCGGTATTGTGCAGGCCCGCTTCAACGAAACCATCACCAACGCCTTGTTTCAGGCCTGCCATGCCGAGCTGCTGGCGCTGGGCGTGGACGAGAAAAACATCACCCATGTGACGGTGCCGGGCGCACTGGAAGTGCCGCTGGCCTTGCAAGCGCTGGCCGAGCGCGAGGGGTTCGACGCGCTGATTGCGTTGGGCTGCATCATCCGCGGAGAAACCTACCACTTCGAGCTGGTGGCCAACGAGTCGGGCGCGGGTGTCACCCGCCTGGCACTGGACTACCAGATACCCATCGCCAACGCCATTCTGACGGTGGAAAACGCGGCCCAAGCCATTGAGCGCCAAGAAGACAAGGGGCGCGATGTCGCCCGGGTGTCGGTAGAAATGGCGCAGCTGCTGGCTCAGATCAAATGACCATGACCGAAACCACACCCACCATCTTGGCCCCCACTGGCGCCAAGCCCCGCAAGGCGACAGAGAAATCGGGCCGTACCCGGGCGCGCGAGTTCGCACTGCAAGCGCTCTACCAGCACCTGGTGGGCCGCAATAGCCCCGAAGACATTGACCTGTTCACCCGCGACCTGGCGGGTTTTCACAAAGCCGACAGCGTGCATTACGACGCCCTGCTGCACGGCTGTATTGAGCAAGCCGGCGCGCTCGATCTGCTGATCACCCCCCTGCTCGACCGCCCGCTGGTGGAGCTGTCGCCCATCGAGCACGGCATTTTGTGGATCGGCACCTACGAATTTCAATATTGCCTTGATGTGCCCTGGCGCGTGGTGCTCAACGAATGCATTGAGCTGGCCAAAGCCTTCGGCGGCACCGATGGCCACAAGTATGTGAACGGTGTGTTGCACGGGCTGGCCGGCCAGTTGCGTGCGGTGGAAGTGACAGCCGGCGCCAGTGCACCAGCGGGTCGCAAAGCGCGGCCGGTCGGCGCGTAAAGGGCCCCATGAGGATCGCCCAGCGCGCCCAGCGCGTCGCACCTTTTTACGTGATGGAGCTGGCCAAGGCCGCAGCCGAGATGGCGGCAGCCAGTGCGCCCGGCCAGCGGCCCATGATTTACCTGAACATCGGTGAGCCCGATTTCACCGCGCCAGCGCTGGTGCAGGACGCCGCCGAGCGCGCCATCCGAGACGGCCGCAGCCAATACACCCAGGCCACCGGCCTGCCCGCCTTGCGCGAGGCCATCAGCGGCTGGTACGCGCAGCGCTTTGCGCTGGACATTGACCCGGCGCGCATCGTCATCACCGCCGGCGCCTCTGCCGCATTGCAGCTCGCCTGCCTGGCGCTGATCGATGCGGGCGACGAGGTGCTGATGCCCGACCCAAGCTACCCCTGCAACCGCCAGTTTGTGCAGGCAGCCGAGGGCAGCGCGGTGCTGATCCCAACCGGCCCCGAGCAGCGTTTCCAGCTCAGCGCTGAGCAGGTGCAATCGGCTTGGGGGCCAGCCACGCGCGGCGTGCTGCTGGCCTCGCCCTCCAACCCCACCGGCACCAGCATCGCGCGCGACGAGCTGGAGCGCATCGCGCGCACGGTGCGCGAGCGCGGTGGCATAACGATGGTCGACGAGATTTACCTTGGCCTGAGCTATGAGGCCGAGTACAGCCACAGCGCGCTCGGCCTGCCTGAGGGCTTGGGCGACGAAGTCATCAGCATCAACAGCTTCTCCAAGTACTTCAACATGACCGGTTGGCGTCTGGGCTGGCTGGTGCTGCCGCCTGCGCTGGTGCCGGTGGTGGAGCGGCTGGCACAAAACCTTTTTATTTGCGCCAGCACGATTGCACAACATGCCGCACTGGCCTGCTTCGAGCCCGAGAGCCTGGCCGAGTACGAGCGCCGACGCAGCGAATTCAAAGCCCGCCGCGACTTCTTCATCCCCGAACTCGACCGCCTGGGCCTCGCGGTGCCGGTGATGCCCGACGGCGCGTTCTACGCCTGGGCCGATGTTCGCAGCCTGTGCGAACGCATGGGAATCCCGCCGGCTGGCGCCCAACCCGATCAGGGTGGCAGCTGGGCGCTGGCCTTTGAGCTGATGCAGCGCTGCCAGCTCGCCACCACGCCAGGACGCGATTTTGGTTTTGCCGAGCCCGGCCGTTACCTGCGGTTTTCTACCGCCAATTCCATGGCGCAACTGCGCGAGGCGGTGCAGCGGCTGGAGCAAGCGATTTGAAGGCTGCGGCTTTCGCGTTTGGTTGGCCTGTGCGGGTCTACTGGGAAGACACGGATGCCGGTGGCATTGTTTTCTATGCCAACTACCTCAGGTTTTTCGAGCGCGCGCGCACCGAGTGGCTGCGCTCCCTCGGCCTGGAACAGCAACGGCTGCGCGAACAGGGCGCTGGCATGTTTGTGGTGACCCACAGCGACCTGCGCTACCTGCGCCCAGCGCGGCTCGACGATTTGCTTTTGGTTACCGCCCGCCTGTCAGATGCCGGTCGCGCCTCGCTCACAATCGAGCAGCAGGTTTTGATGCCACCTTCGGCAGCCAGTGGAGCGCCCACGCTGCTGTGTGAAGGCCGCATCCGTGTGGGCTGGGTGGATCCAAATCGCCTGCGGCCTCAGCGCATCCCCGCCGATCTGATCGCCTTGTTGTCGAGCGGCGGCTGAGGCCGCGACACCCTTCAATTTTTTTCGCATCCGATCGTTCCATGACCCAAGACCTGTCGATTGTTCAACTGATGCTCAACGCAAGTTGGGTGGTACAGGCCGTGGTGCTGCTGCTGGTGGTGGTGTCGGTGGTCAGCTGGGCGGCGATCTTTCGCAAGGTGTTTGCCATTCGCCGGGTACGGGCGCACAACGATGCCTTCGAGCGCGAGTTCTGGTCGGGCACCAACCTGAACGATCTTTACCTGGCTGCGGCCCAAAGTGCACGCCATGGCGGTCCGATGGAGCGCATTTTTGCCAGCGGCATGCGCGAATACCAAAAACTGCGCGAGCGCCGTATCACCGATAACGGCGCGCTGCTCGATGGTGCGCGCCGCGCGATGCGTGCCAGTTTCCAGCGCGAGCTCGATGCGCTGGAAACCAATCTTTCTTTCCTGGGCACGGTGGGTTCGGTGGCGCCGTATGTGGGCCTGTTCGGCACGGTATGGGGCATCATGCACGCTTTCACCGGCCTGGCCTCGCTGGTTCAGGTGACACTGGCTGCGGTGGCACCTGGCATTGCAGAGGCGCTGGTGGCCACTGCGATTGGCCTGTTTGCGGCAATTCCTGCGGTGGTGGCTTACAACCGCTTTTCTCACGATATTGACCGCGTGGCCAACGCGATGGAAACCTTCATGGAAGAGTTCTCCAACATCTTGCAGCGCAACCTGGGTCGGCAGGGTACGGGCGAAAAATGATGCAGGAGATCTGACATGTCATCCACTGCTCAACGCGGTCGCGGGCGCCGGCGCACCATCAGCGAAATCAACATGGTGCCGTTTATTGATGTGATGCTGGTGTTGCTGATCATCTTTATGGTGACCGCGCCGATGATCTCGCCAAGCCAGATTGCCCTGCCCAGTGTGGGCCAGGCAGGGCGCCAGCCCGATCTTTTTGTGCAGATTGTGATCAACCAAGACGAGCAGGTACAGGTGATGCTGGGCAACGCCGCCGGTGAAGCGCCTGCAACGCCGATGGACCGCCTGGCGGCGAGCGTGCGCCAGCTGCAAGGCGATGGTTCGGCGGGTGCCGAGAGTACGCCGGTGGTGATCAGCGCCGACAAAAATGTGCAGTACGAAACCGTGGTGAAGGTGATGGATATCTTGCAGCGCGCCGGTGTGACCCGCGTGGGTTTGGCTGTGCAAACGGGCCCATAAACCTTTGATGACAGCATGACCAGCAGCGTGCCCCAGCCCTCGGTTTCTTCTTCGCGCCAGATTGGGTCGGACCCATCCGATCTGAAACCGCCGCAGCAGGGGCGCTGGGGCGGCCCCGTGGGGCTGGCGCTGGTGGTGCATGTGCTGCTGGTCTTGGCGCTCACCTGGGGCGTGAGCTGGAAGCGCGACGCCACGCCCGCCTTGTTTGAAGCCGAGCTCTGGTCGGCGCTGCCAAAAGCGGCTGCACCGCGTGCGGTCGAGCCACCGGCGCCCGTCCCCGCGCCGCAACCGATACCAAAACCAGCACCCAGCCCGGCGCCCGAGGCACCACCCGAACCCACACCGCCGACCCCCAAGCCAACACCGGTGGTTGCACCAACTGCGCCCTCACCCAGCCAGGCTGACATTGTCACCGCGCAGGCCAAGAAACAGGCGCAGGAGGAAAAGCGGCTGGAGCAGGT
>Ga0105052_10006694_pt1 | contig 11571 bp, 7 predicted proteins | sample FRY03_FD_78094 | JGI IMG/M metagenome (GOLD analysis project Ga0105052, IMG submission 78094) | Freshwater microbial communities from Lake Fryxell liftoff mats and glacier meltwater in Antarctica - FRY-03 | ecosystem: Environmental > Aquatic > Freshwater > Ice > Glacier meltwater ... | reverse complement strand
GTGAGGGCAAGTACCGTCCTCTTCCACTCCCTCCTTTTCTGTTCAGACACAATTTATAAGCAAAGGAGACTAGGTATTTATGACTGTGAAATGCCTTCAACCCCCACCTTGCCTACGAATAACGGTGTCTCAAACCACCATGTAGGGAAAATGGTGTATCAACAAAATAAATAACTTGCTCTTTAATGTATGTTTGTGTGTGTGTGTGTGTATGTGTGTGTGCGTGTGGGCCTTTATCTCTCTGTGTGTGTGTGTATGTGTGTGCATGTGTGCGTGTGTATGTGTGAGCGTGTGGGTGTCCCTTTCTCTGTCTCTCTCTCGGCCTATCTCTCTCCATCCCGTTGTGCCTTTTAGTGTCTCCATCTCTGTGTGTTTTGTCTCTGTATATGTGTGTATGCGTACATGCGTGTGTGTTATCGTGTGCTTGTGCGTGTGCGTGTGTAGGCTTGTGTATGTGTGTGCGGGTGCACATGTGTGCATGCACCTGTACTATGTGCATGTGTGCATATGTATGTACTGATGTGCTTGTGTGTGCATGCACGAAAACGTCGTACAATGCTACATACAATGCAGGACTTTGTAGGACAGGCAGTTGGCGTGCAACAGCTTTCCTTTATCGGTTCAATCGGTGTGGAGGGAGGCCAGGGAAACTCCGATCCAATCTTTGGCTCCTACCACGACCACGAGCACGGCGGCGTAATGGGAGGCGGTATGCAACGTGCGTGTGTGAATGCGCGCGTATGCGCGTGCATTTTTGTGTGCATGTGTGTGCAAATGCAAGGGCGAAGGAAAATGCAGGAGTCACCGGCGAAACAGGTGACGCAATGCCCACACAAAAGCAAGGACTGCAAAATTCATGTTGAACTTTTCCATACACCAACATACGTACGCCAACACTACCATCGTGGCTTGCCGCGTCGCCTTCCTGTTTGACCCTCCTCGTGTCGTTCCAACCTCGTGCGCATGTGTTGCCACCTTCCTCCTCCTACACAGGCGACTACGGTCCGGGCAACGGTGATGCTATGGGCGATCTGTGGTCGCCTTGAGCGATGCCTACTGCTGTGCAGAAGGATTGTAATCGCATGCTTGTTGCGTCATCATGGGGTGTAAGTTGATGCATTGGTACCACTCCCAAACACATGAACTTGAAATCTTATTATTCAAGGCGTACCGTGATGTGATTCAATGGTAGAGCCTGATTGCGCTTATGTGAGAAGAGCCTTCGAGGTGCCGTGGCCTGTTCTGTATTTTGGGTTGATGAAGAAAAAAAGAGATCCAAGCAATTCGAGACAGGCTTGAATGTCATGTCTGACGTGATACTATGCATTTCATGTTTACTCGAGAGGAGTTTATTATAAAAAAGGAAATGATGTGAAGGAAATATTGTCTGGGAATGATGTCTGGGAAATGATGTCTGGGACATGCAGGTGCAGAGCATTGTGTGAAGATAGTGATGGAGAGGTGAGGAAATAGCTATGATGACGCGCTAGGCCATCGCCATTCTTTGTTCTCTTCCTTAGCCGTGTATCGCTCCTCCCACGATCCGCGCTCGTCCGATGTTATGATTTTGATATCCACGTGGAATGTGCCCTTGGCGTCTGCCCAGCCACCGCACGTTGTCAAGTCAGTCTTTCACTCCACTGTACTCGGGCAGCCACACACTGTTACAGGCTTCTGTGTTTGTGAAACTCGGATAGATAAAGAGGTACGGTTAAGTTAAGCAAGGCGCCATCGTAGCGGCAGACATAGGGCACGATACACACAAATACGCAGGCATAGGCGTGTGAGAACACTGGCACCAAGAGAAGAGGAGACCTAGACGTACGACTTTTGCAGGCAGCCATTGTGTCTTGTGACTTTTCGGATCCTCCACCTCAACCTCTACAATCGCGCCAACACGCATCTGCTTGTCAAACACCTCGGGAACTTTGTACCTGCACACGCAAAATTGTGATCAACCACCAATACTCACACGTTCTAGAGGCACAAGAAAAGACAGAGGAAGTTGCAAGGGTAGTGACTGCAAAAGAGACAGGCAAAGAGACAGCGAAGGCGAGCAACACAGCGACATGAACAGAGCCAATGAACGTACATGCCAGTATCGTTATCGATACCCTCGCTCTTCTTGATGGACAGGATATCTTGGTGACGCTGCATCGCATCCCTTAGAGCGAGTTTGCCTGTGCAACACACAACAAAGTTGACCCAGACAAATCAGGGCTTGAAATGCATATAAATGTGTAGGCGCGTCTGTCTTGCACATTCCCTACGTACCTTGTGCGTGTATGTCACACAAACAACGTCAGATACAGAAGGGGCAGAGATAGAGACAGACAAACTCGCGCACAATCACTCACTCTCCTGCGTATGTGTCCATCTGTCTGTCCCTTTCTTACTTGCTCTCTCTGTGTCTCTGTCTCCAACTCACTTTATCTTTCTCTTTTTCTTTCTCGCTCCCTTGCCTGAGTTGTCATATTCGTTTGCTTTATCTCACTCTAGTGCGCGTGCGCGCACGCCATCTCTTTTTCTCGCCATCCTGTGTCAATTGTGAGTTCGAGCTTCCAATGCCTTTCTCGAACACTCCCTCTCGCTCGCTAACTCTCTCGCTCGCTTGCTCGCTCATCGCTCTCTGTTTCTACTCACCGCCCCCTCGCAACCCTCGTGCCTGCCATTTCTCTCTCACGTGCAAACTGTCTCGCCCTCCCTCTATCTGTCAGTACACGAGCAAATATGACAATGGTATGTGGAGCCACAGCGCTGCACAAAAGAAGCGACGTTGGAAATGGAGTGTACCAAAACATGCTCTCTTTCTCTCTCTCATTCTCTCTTTCTCTTACTCTTGCTATGAATCTCGCTTTTGCACTTGCACATGCTCTTTCTCTTGCTGTTGGTATTGGCCTTGCTCTCTGATACACACCCTCTGATACACACCATCGTTATCCTTAGCAAGCTTGTCTTTGAATTTGTCGAGATGGTGCTCGAAGGGCATACACTTGTCGGGTGATACCCATACCTCTTCTTCTGTACCGAAGAGTTGTAGTAAGACCTTGCCGGTGTTGCGCTCCATGTCGGCCTGCCACCATGTCACAACCTGTCAACTAGTTTTGCGCATGTTGCTTATGTGCTGGAATGCACATACAGAGATAAAAGAGTAACACAAGAGGCATCTCAAACCCTCAGTGTAAATGACAAACAATGGATCATCTGGGGCCAGAGCGGCTAGCGCGCGTGGGCAACAAGAGAGACCTGATCGCTGCTGCAAACCTCGGCAGGCCAGGGGAACTTGGCCTCAGTCCGCAGCCATACTAGTGTGCCTGCACATTTTCCCATTTGCAGAAATGCATGGGGTTTAGTATCTGGATTGAATACACCTGGACATTTTCAGCATGTGATATTTACGAGACAAGAGCGTAAAAGAACCTGTTCGCTGTATGGCAGGCTTGGTGCTTTGTCGTGCAGGCGCCTGCCAAGTGCGTCCGTGCCAGTCCAGGTCAGTAAATGAGTCATGGCATGTCTATTTCTCGTATGCATACCTGTACCCACACACAACTGCACAGGTCCCAGCCACACAGAAAGACAACATCAAAAAAAAAGTGGAGAAAATCACTTCAATTTCGGCGTCAATGGCAGCGTTGCGATCAAAGTTGAAGTTTGCATCGAGAAGATAGACCAAGGAGGCGAGGCCGGCGTTGGTCATAGCTACATCTGCCACCTGTCTCCAACAATGTCAGCAAAAACACTGGAAAGACATAGGAGACAGACGGACTATGATTGCATGAATCACACAAGTACTAGCATGCGCGCATATCAACATGCATGCATGCATGCATGTATGGACGTATTCGTGCTGCACGCATGCATGCCGAGACGTTTATGCATAGATGTATATGCAGTATGGATGCATGCATGTATCAGGAGGAGAAGGACCTCATAAGCGCGAGAGAGAATACGTGAAAGTTCATCTGAGAGCTTTTGCCGGCGCTCAGAATCTTCATCCAACACTCCATCCTGCACCAGTGTAACATGTGAATGCTTATCTAGATTCACTGTACTCACTGCCGGCACACTACGCCTGGCACGCCCCCCGCCGCCGCCGCTTTGACTTGCGTCGCCCCCCTCGCTGCTATCCTGATCCTTGCTGTTTTTGCTGCCCTTCCAAGAGCGTGTGCCCCCCCCATTGATGTCTTCACCATCCGCATCGGCATCAAGATCAGGAGCAGGCGAAAGCTGTGCAGGCAGCGCAGGATGGCTCTGTCGCACCCACTTTTTGTGGTCATCTTCAGAGAGGGTCTGCCAGAGTTGTCCGAGCCGTTTCATTTTGCCTGGACCCTTGAGCTCGGGTTCGGTGATTCGCAATTCGGCAGCCATCGCTTTCACGAAGTTTTGGTATGGGTTGTGATGTGTGAGCTCGTGAGTCTGCGGCTCCAACATCTTGGTCTCTCTCCGATCCTCTTGCTCATCCTCCCCGCCGTTCTCGTCGCCAGCTTTCCGCTTGCTTCCCACGTCTGACGCATCTTCTCCTCCCTCCTCCTCCCCCCCCTCTTCTCCCTTTTCCTCGACTTCGACGTCGTCCTCGGCTACAAGCGCCTCGACTGTATCTGTGATCATAGAATCCTCGTCGTCAGGCAGCGGCCGAGGCTGCAATACAAATTTCAACCTGAGTCTTTTCGATATGGGACGCGATCGCACTCTCATCCACGATCTTTCGATGCACGCCTCCAGATACAAGACAGATACTAAGAGTTCGTCAACACTTGAGGCATACTTGACCATATACACCCACTGTTCACGGCGCTCGTCGCCCCAAAAAGGCATGGCCGGATCGGGGATTGCTGCCTCCATGTCCATGAGTGCCCTCTTAATGGGCACCAAGCCTGGTGGCAACACCATTGGATCATTTGTTTTAATTGCCTCGAGCAAATTGAACATTTCCAAGTAATGGATCAGCCCCGGATTGACAGAGGGACCCGGCAGGGCACGCCAAGTCATCAAATGCTCGCTTGTGGGTGCCAGCTCCAGTGCTGTGACGATCGATTCAAAATCTGATATGCTGATCAAGTCGTTGCAGCCCTTGGTAAATGCTGAATCAGCGTTGTCTGCTCCTTCATCTCCGACTGATATCTGCCCCTTGTCGTTGCCCCCCACAGCCTTATGTGGTGCAAATTCTGGCAGGGCGAGCTTTTTAATCTGGGAGCGAAATTTGAGGTACTTGTTCGTGTCCTCTGTCAGCATGGTGCGCAAGTCAGCCAAGTGCGCTTTCCACGTCTTGGAAGCGGGAAGAGCGTTGGCACCTTTAGCGCCACGTCCCTTAGCCTTACCTGATTTCTGGCTGTTGTAGTGCTGCTTGTCGATCGTGACAAAGGTGATCGGACAGTGCACATGTGTTTTGGGGCTGTAGGTCTCGCCTGTGGAGGCGCAGATGATTTCACCTGGCTGCTCCTGTAGATGTGGCGAGGCATTCAACTCGCCGTTGCGTACCCTGCGCGCATCCAGCGAGAGCACTTGAGTCTCGCGTGGCTTCATCATGTCAGCCACTGCTTCAACATCGCCACCTGCCTTCTTGAGCGCAGCAATGAATTCCTTGACTTTTCGGAGCGACTCGAGGATACGGCCTTCGCTGATGATGATGGAGCTATCTTTACCAGTCTTTGGTCGTTTCTGCGAGCCCTCGAGCGCTAGGGTGTAGCGTTCCAAGGCCTCGCCACGATACACGCCCCAGCGGTGCTGCTGATCCAGTACAAAGACCTCATTCAGGTATCCATTCCACCGCATTACTGCACGGTCATGGCGGTCGTAGCCCAAAGGCTCCTCACGACACGTAAGTACAGTACAGCGCCTGTCTGCTTCGGCCAAAAGCTCAAGCTTGGCCGTCTTGATTTTGACCTGATGAAGTTTGCGCAGCTCCTCGTCGCACACAAAGGCAGAATCGAGCAAGGCGGCTGCATCCATCACCTTGTCTTCCCCCACCCCCGTGCCAACGGCACCTCCTGCACCACCTGCGCCTAGGGGCTTGGCACTGGCAGCACTATATGCACTGGGATGTGCTCCAGGCCAGTCTGTCCTGCGCACCTCATGCCATCCAGGCATAAGCGTGCGAAAGATAACGCCTTTGCACCTGCGCACGCCTGATGGCAGCTCGTGGCCGTTGGCCAGCCCATTGACTAAGACCTCTGTGCCCTTCAGGTCTACACCGCTCTGCAGTTTGGTGCCATCCCCATGCAGCAGTGCCTTGACAGGGCGCACAATGCGCTTGACGTGAGCAGCCCTTTTTGCTGCATCGTCGTTGCGTAGAGCATTGTTGCGGTTCTCGCGATCAACCTCAAGTTTCTCACGCTCAGCCCTAAGTGTTTGTCGTGTCTCCTCGTCCGCGTCTTCAGAAATTGGGGCAGGCTCGGGAAGCACCGGAACTGTGACACGAAGAGGTGTACTGGAGAAGGAGTCCTCCTCTCCAATGGCTGTCATGATCTCGTGCAGGCTATATTTCACCTGGACTGCACGCATTTCTTCCTGATCGACCTGCTGGTGAAATTTTGCTGTGTGCAGCAGCTGATTGCACAAGGCACTGAGAACTAAGATGCGGTCCGCGAGTGAGAGAGACGAGTAGTCACTCACTTTGAGCTGTTCTGTCACGCGCAGCAGCTCATTGCTCTTGTTCTGCATCTCCTCTTCCATCTCAGTCAGCCTCCGCTTTCCTTCGTCCGTGCCATCCTGCGTGTCTGGACGCTCATTCTGTGTGTCGCGGTCACAGCCGACTGACACAAGGTAAACATGGTGCGCCATCCAATATAAGTAGGTGCGTAGCGCCTCGGGCCACGTGTGCACGTTGAGCGCACCCGAGCTTGGCACCAGCGTTTCCCTGCGCCGTAGCTCGCTACACAACTCGTACAAGAGCGATATGTACACATCATCCTGATATGTTGAGCGCACAGGAGCAGAGCCGTCGTCATGGACGTTTCCACCTACTTCATCTCCCGATTCTTCGTCACTTTCGGTCTCGCACTCTTGGCCGTCAGAGCCACGCGTGCTATTTTTCTTGTGGGAGCCAGGCTCACTGCAAATGGCTGCCACAAACGAGTCGAGAGCTAAATCTGGCAGCATCAGATGGCTCGCCAGCCGCCGCAACATACTCCAGCACATAAGAATGTCACCCACCAGCTCGTGTGTCAAGCCATCAATCTTGTCCATCTTTCCAAGTTTCGTCTTTGTAATATTTTCCACGATCCCTTTTTCCTCTGTTTCTTCATCTTTTGCTTTCTCTTCCCCGCAGCTGGCATTTTCTTGCTTGGCTGCCGCAGCTTCGTGCATCGTTTTCTTTTCAGTCTCTATATCGTCTGTGTTCGTCTCTCCCAACTCCGGCACCACTTCTTTTTTGACCGGCACACCACCTGGCTCCGCTGGCTTGTCCTGTTCTTTTTCACAAGACGTTGTAGCACCATCGATCTGCATGGTATCTTTGACGCTCTCCATCGTTCGGCTTGCATCGCTGCCTTCAATTTTGATCTCCATGCCCTCTTTCTCCTCGGTTTTCGCTTTCTCTTCCACTTTGACAGCATCGCCATTTGCCAGCCCTGCCTTTCCAGTCTCTTCTTCTTTGCCAGTCTCTGCCTGACCTATCTGCTCTTCACCTGCCTTACTACTGTTCCTTGCCATCTCGTTTGAACTCCCCGGGTTGGCAGTGTTTTGCGCAAGTTCTTTCTGCTCCTCACTTCTGACTTCCTTTTGGGGCAGATCAGTGTCATCAAGAGACATGTCATCATCACTCGAAATGACATCTTCATCGCCATTCAGGCCAGAAACTTCATTGCGCATCATCATTGCAAGGTATCGCAATGCTGACATGGGCTTAGGTAGTGGTATCAACGGCGGCAGCGGCGCAGGCGCTGTGCGCTGCACTTGCTGGGAATGTCCTGGCCCCGAAGGAATCTGAGATGTAGGAGTTCGACTGTGCTCTGCTGCACCTGGATGTTGTAGAGTACAATCGATTTTCGAAGCGCACCTGCGGTCTCAGTACAAGTGTTGTGTCAGCTTTTCATCTCACGCACCACTTTCACTGAAGAAAAGGCAGAGCCACTTTCTTTTCGTTTTCCTCCTCTTTTTGGTGCTCGCAGAGTTAGAGCAAATAGGGCTTCCATTTTGAAGAAATGCAAATAGATACATACAGAAATTCATTGTAATGTGCACTTTGATACGTGCAAAAAAATAGACCGTACCGTGGGCATTGAATACGCAAGATGCCAAGATTCTTTCGCTGAATTTGTCCCACAATTTTTTGCGCGCACTACACATTGCCGATAGGAGGGAAAAGAATAATACAGGGGAGAAGAGAATTTCAGCAAGAACCAAGTGATAAACGGTGGTGAATGCTGTGAAGATGGTTTGATTATTATGTAATTCAGCATGGAGGAGAGAAAGGAAAGTCTGAGAATACAACTCATTCCGGAAAAAATGCCAATGCATACCTCTGGATACGGGCACTGCAACTCGTACTGCAGCGTTTCTGTAGAGTTCTTCCCTGCACCATTTTCTTGCTTCTGCTGCTGTGCCGTCTTCTGCAGTTGATGCTGCTGCTGCTGGATTTGTTGCTGCACATTGTGCTGCTGCATGTTTGGATTCTGCTGAAAGAGTTTGTTGATCTCGACACCTGGCCCACTGTTTTGCGGAGCCTGCCCATGCATTCTGCTGGCCAGACCATTTGCCAGTTGAAGTCGGGTCTCTTGCTCAAAGTGCTGTATTTGGTGGGCAGAAGAGGCGGGCATGTCCGTCGAAGCATCGATGGGAGTCTCGCAGTTGGTGCACGTGACGCGCACAGTTCTGCCGGCGTACTGGGGCAGCACCTCAAAGACCAGCTTGGTGTTGCAAATGGGGCATTCCACTTGCATTCGCATCGCCTTTGCTCCGAGAGCCGCCATCTCTCCCGAGTGCACAGCGCAGCCCGCACCGAGTGCAAAGCGCAACCCGCACGCCGCTCAGCCCCAACGGTCGAAAACTGCACAGCGCGCCCGGTGGGGAGAAATTTAGCAGCTACTGCCTGAAAATTAGCAGCTGCTGTCACGCTGGATTCCTGGCTAGTTTGGCGCGTGTCCTCTGGTCCTCGAGGAAAGGCGACCAGCAAAGTTTGATCTCACAGCGGCCAAGACATTGACCCGCAAGGGGCTCTGTCCTGACGTTGGTTTTGCTTGCACCGTGGTTTTCTACCTCAGTTCTCTTCGCTCGAGCTCGAGCTCTCTAGCTCTCAGATTCAAGTCGCATACAGCAGCAAGTAAAGCGGGATTGTAAAGAATGTCGAAGTGAGAGTTGGCGGCCTGTGGGGGGTCCGCTGACTCAGGCTGCACTGACTAGCAGCAAACGTTTGCGGCTGAGACGAGGGGAGCGACAGGATTTGTTCAGCGCCAGGGCGCTTTGTGTCTGTATTAGGGCTCCGGGTGGGGGTTTCTGCCACCCTGTCATTGACGAGCGCATGGCCACGCAATGCGCACACTATCTACAATGCTGCCTACACTCACTCCGCACCTGTGATTTACGGCGAGGCGAGGGCCCTGCTTATAACAGGTGCCGGTCCTTTTTCTGCCATTCGTATGCCCCTTACATGACAAACCCCCCTTCATCAATTGAACGAAGCTTAATGCAGGGGGAGCTGACTCCGTATGTCTGGCAGCCTCTCTATCTCTCGCGCTCTCTCTTTGGCTCTCTCTTGCTCCATTCTGTGTGCACTTTCTTCATTCTGCTTCCTGTTCTTTTTGCCACTCTTTTGCTCGTTTCCTCACCTTGTTTGTCTTTCGTGTGACCAGGTGCTGATACGGCGAGAAAGCAACCCAAAGTGCTGCTGCTGGCTCAAACAAAACGTTGTGTTCAGCAATAGTATCTTTCCTGGCAAACCCCAAGTTGCCAGTTTATTTGTTCTTCGCGCTGCAGAGCCACGGCGCGCGACTGCAGGTGCAGTTGGGTGTCTGAACTCTACCCCCACCACCGCTACTATCACAGCCAAATCTGTCTTGTGCTCCGTCACTGTTATGGAGCGTGATGCACTTGCAATTGCCACTAGCACACCGCGGCATGGTCAAGATGAAGAAGGGGGGGGGCACACGACAGCAGAGTGGGCGACACCGTCGCCCGTATGGTTGCATAACCCGCCGGTCGATGATGCATCCGCCTACACAGAAATGGCAATGCGAAGCGGAAGCAGCACAAGCTTAGTTCGAAAGGTGTCATTTGCTTGCACTCTACAGGTCTTCGATGTAGAGAAGTTTTGCTTTGCTGATTTACGTGGCGATGTACGGGACCTGTCAGGCACGTGCGAGGATCCGGATTGGTGTTCAATTGGCGTGGCACGCGCAAATAAGCTTGCTGCTTTCGCCGAAAATTTTATGCTGCGGAAGGTCTTGTGCGTGTGGAGGTGCTCTGCCGACCAGTCACACGGGAATGTTGCCAGCAAATGTGTGTACGCAAGAGACGAAGCAGGGGCACGTCGAGAGCACCGGGTAAGAGGAACAGACGAGTGTAGTATCACCCAAACAGCTGCTACTCTTACTTCCGCACACCGGGATCAGCTTGCAGCATCAACAGCTGCAGCGGCTCGTCTACGTGCAAATTGTTCTATTAATCTCACTACTGCCTCCCCAGCACATGCATATTACATGTACTCGTCATTTGATCCGTTTGTGCCAAGCTTCCCACATTCACTTGACACAGTCCCGACGAGAGTGCCCAGCGATGAAGATGACGATTGGAGTGACTGGGATTCGGAATGCTCTTCAGTGCGACAATCCGTTGAACTACTGCGATCTCAGTCTTGACTGAAGATGGATTTGTGATGAAAATTTTCATTTTCAAAATCTGGCTCCTGCAGAATGTGAAATAAAACACTTGAATAAATATTTGTATATATATATATATATATATATATATATATGTATATATATATACATTGTATATATATATATATATATATATATACAAAGAGGTCGTGGAGAATTTTTATAGGACAGATAAAGTAATTACGACAATTGAATAGACACAAATGCATGAAAAATCTGAACCCACTGCGAAATTGGGCACATGTCGAACGTACAATAGAGGTGCTGTAAGTGAACGCGCGACAAAGAGGATGTCAGGGAAGAGAATTAGTCCCCTTAGCATTGACCTTCGTTCGGCTGACGCAGGAGGGAGGTTTTGCTGTGTTGGAGCGAAGAGGTACCTCATTGTCGCGTGTCTTTAATTGTCGACTTCGCCGCGCGGCATTAGTGTACCGGGAAAAATTAGCTTGTAACGTGACTAGACTTTTTCACGTATCCAATTTGACACGTCTTTAGATGTCTTTCTATTCATTGGTCTCATCGCACTGAATCATTTTTGTTCAATCGTGTATGAGCGGGTATTCTTAATGTTTAGCATTGATGAACACGTCAGTAGAGATGGGACCAGCCAGAGATACAAGTATACATATAACTTTTAATTCTCAAACTCGACAGGCTTACCTCGGTTCTTCTCTTGTAGCGGAAAAAGGAAACGCGAGGGGAAAAACGACTTCTCAAATGTTCGGTCAGGATCTGAACTTTGAAACCAAATTTTCTC
>Ga0105052_10006691_pt1 | contig 11571 bp, 8 predicted proteins | sample FRY03_FD_78094 | JGI IMG/M metagenome (GOLD analysis project Ga0105052, IMG submission 78094) | Freshwater microbial communities from Lake Fryxell liftoff mats and glacier meltwater in Antarctica - FRY-03 | ecosystem: Environmental > Aquatic > Freshwater > Ice > Glacier meltwater ... | reverse complement strand
CGGGAAAGATTTGTAACAAAATATACAATCGGCCTATACAATCTGTTCGCAATTAAGAGCCTGCTACATTTTTGATGGTGAAAATGTAAAATAAATAATACTGGAGAAGGCACACAAAAAACGCAAAAAAAACATAGATAACGATGGAAATAACTTTGTGAGGGACTGGGCATTCTTGAGACTCGAAACTGGATGTCAGTAGGAACGCCAGCACCGTCTAAGTTGCCATGCGACGGTCATGTGAAAACCAAATTTGACGCGGGTTGTGAATGGTCCGAGTCACATTAAATAAAAGCCAGCGTGAATTTGGCTGCAAGTTGTTCGGAGACTGTTGTAAAGGCGCTTGAGCCCCCTGTCGGTTGTCACGGTAGATTTAACTTTCAGTTAACTTTGGCCTAATAAAATCTGGAAAAGAAGTCACGGTTGGGAGGCAATATTCCACCGGGCGCTACGTTTCTTGGTAGTCAGTGAGACTTGATTGCCAGTGTTAGGAATTGTCAGCCTGTGAATGCATGCTGACACGCACATTGTGAACTATTTGTACGGGTCGCCCATAAACTGCCTGGCCGGGATTGTCTTTTGTGTCCTATTGTGATGAAATAAGTGTTCACCATCCGATGATCCTTTTGGTCCAGTGACCAAGTTGGGTATTCACCTCTAAGTAAGAATGAAAGAAGATTAATGATGAAGCCACCCACACCCACTTGCCCAATGATTAAGTTGGGTTTCGCCACCAAAGAAGAAAAGGAAAAAAGTCAACGGTCACTGTTGGGTTTTCGAAACCAAAGGAAGAAATATTACTTAGACCACATTTTATATCACTTTTTAACCTTGTCAATAATAACCACACATACATCCCTTCTGACGATCGCTATTATTCTTCCTGTCTCCCCAACAAAATCGAGGGTAAAGAATTCAAAACCAACAATAACTTTATTCTCAAACAAACTTAAGTTTTGACAACCAGAAATTCTTCTCCCTCTACCTTTTGCCCTGCCACTTGAACAGTGACCCATGCCCCCTTCACCGGAAAAATGAGTGTAGAATAAAGTCCGTAAGTCATGGTCATACCCCCGGGTTACGCCCGAAGAAGATGAATTATAAAGCCACAAAGAAAGAAAGAAAGTCACCCACACTCACTACAGGGTCGTTCCGGGACATAGAAACTGCCAGATAGAAACTGCAGTCTGGGATTGGGCCAATTTTTTAATTGAGGGTCTAGAAACCCGCTGGCAGCGATTTGGGCAGTTTTTTAATGATTTATAGAAACTGTAGTATGGAATTTGGCCAGTTTCTTCACTGTGGGTTCAGAAACCCGCTGGCAGCGATTTGGGCAGTTTCTTAATGAGTTATGATTTTCTTTATGAAAATCTGAATTTTCTCCATAAAAACCCTAATTTTCTGTATGAAAATTTCAGATTTTTTCAATGAAAAATCTATATGATTTTCATTTTGATTCTTTTAACGATTCATAAAATCTCATACTACAAAGTGAGAGTTTCGAGGGGTGTCGAAACCCGCTGGCTGGTTGGCAGTTTTGTAATGGTTTATAGAAAAAACACTGGCAGGCTGGGTTCTGGCCTCATCAGTGTGTGCTTAGAAACTCGCTGGCTGAGTCATTCAGGTGGTTTCTATGTCCCGGAACGACCCTGTAGTTCAGAGATTAAGTTGGGTCTAGGGGGTTTCGTCACCAAAGAAAGAAAGACAGAAAGCCGACGGTTGGGTTTTCAAAACTAAAGGAAGAAAGAAAACTTAGGCAAAGTGTTCCATCTCACCTTTACCTTGCCAATCAAGGTTTAGGTCGTATTGTTTACATGTATATTTGACGTGACGTTGTGACGTATAAAAGTATGATGACGGTATCCACACGAAGACTGGGTACACTACCCTGTGACACCACCATACCCGTCCTGCTTGTGACACTGTTCTGTGTACGTGCTGTGCCTTTTTCCCCCGGGCCTAAACATATGATGATGATGTGTCAACACGTAGGACCCAAGAAACTTTCCCGGACCATTGCCAAGCTAGTTTAGAACCAACCCGCTGGATAAAAACAGAGGGTAAAAACAGTTTACAATGTTTGTGGGCTGTCATACATTCTCAGGCTAACAAGTTCCAACAATCAAGTCTCCCTAATTATCAAGAAACGTGGCGCCTACGGAATGGTGCCCTCCCACTCGGGTAGGAAAGGCAACAAGTTACCTAAGTGTCATACAAGTGAGGCTGTCTGTCACACTTGTGAGACGAGACACTCTTCTGGCAATTCGAAACACGCATTGCCATTATCTTAGCGTCCTCCCAGCAGTGCCCGTCACGCTTGTGAGGCTAGATACTCTTCTGGCTGAGCCATCTATGACTTCCTTAGCAGCAGATCACAGACCAACCCACTGAAAGGACAGAGATGTAGACCACACATACACAAAAGAAACCAGCAAGACAGGATGAGCAAGAGGTGAGTAGGTGAACGGACGAAGGGAATCGAACCTGCTCATCCCTCCTCCCCCCTCCAACCCCCCCCGAGTGGATTCAGATTTTATCTCCGCCTCTAGTTGCTGTTGTGTTACTTGCACCCTAAGGGTGCTGAGTCATCAGGCAATGGTCGGGGACGCGTAGTGATGGAGCGCTTTAGCGCGAAGTTGCCGCGCAATAGGACCAGACTCATGAGGATATCAATAGGTGAGTGTATTGAATTTAGTAGGGGAGTCAATAGGGGAGTTTATTGAATAAATAAAGTAGGGGAGTGTATTATCAATACACCCCCCTATGTGTGCAAATTGTGGAAAAGGCAGAAAGTGGTAGATTGGTGTGATTCGCCACAATGAAGGAATCGATAGTGAGAAATACCAAAAACTGAGTTTGCTAAGCACAAAACACAGTGATCGACATTAGGTCAAACCAAAATGGGAGTGATACGTGCGCTGATTTATTTTCCCTTCATCTGAGGACGTCTAGGATAAATTTCATTTTCCGTAGACGGCCCCAGTAGGGCACTAAGACACTGAGACGTAGTCGAATACTCTGAGGTAGCAGATTCCATACATGCCAGAACTTCAAAAGTTGCCCACAAACAGACGTCTCCCATATACAGTCGGTCGCGCGGCGGCGGAGGAGTTTACTGACAGAAGAAAGCGACGGTCCTAACACTGCGCGGAACAATTGCAGCTGTCTGTGAGAAACAAGGACAAAAGAGAAACCTGGTGTACTTGAAGTTTGAAAGGGCTGGAAGTTGTTGTGGTACAACGCAATAACTTTGCCGCGCATCGTGATGTAGCCGCCGTGGTTTTCCTTCCGGTCCCCTGGAATGGGCGAGGGCGGAGACTGGTGGAGTTGACCGAAGGGTGTTATAGCGGAGGGATTTACCAGGGTTTGCCAGGGTGATTTTAGTATTTCCCGTGTCCTTGGAACGCCCACTATGAGTATTCAATAATCACTCTACTCTCAAGCTTTGAATAACGACCCAATCGTTCAAGAAATTTCTGAATGGTTGAAAAAAACCTCCATGGGGGTTCGACGAGCCGTTGTTGCTGGGTAATCGATGTGAAACGGATATCTTCGGTCGCGGCGACGGAACGTGCGACTCGGATGCCCGGTCTGAACAAGGAGAGTGGTGGACTGTGACGGCATCCGGCCTCAGAGTTGATGCACGCCATATTAAGGCCATATTAAGGCCATATTGAGGCCATATTGAGGCCATATTGAGGCCATGTTGAGGCCATATTGAGCACGCCATATACAGGCTCAGTCGCACCACGAGGCTATTCTACTAGTAGACCGTGACAATGAATACATACGTTCCGGCGCACTGAACTTCTAGTACGACCCCAAGGATTTTTTTTTCTCAGGCTTTTACAAGAATGCTTTTCCCTTTTCAACATTTCAGCCTGAGCTTGGGAACCCCCAAGCAAAAGCTCTGTGTGGGGGTAAGCAAAGCGCGGCAACGGAACTATTCGGTGTAATAAAGAATTACAACACCGTCACAGTGACACACGCAGGTGGGACTGGCCACCATTTAAGGGCTTGCACATTTCAGATGTGCGGTACGGCGGCTCGTGTCAAGAAAACACGCCACCGACCTTGAATTTGTAGCGATTGCTGGGTCACGGTTACGTTTGAACAGAAAGAGGAGGGGATCAGTACAACCAGCGATGCACCTCGTTTGTTGCCTGAATTGCCCGGGGACCTTTATGGAATTTTTCCCACTTGTCGATCATTCCTAAAAGAAGCCCCTCTACCATCTTTGGACCTTCCCTCCCCATCAAATGAGTGTAAATTCGTTTTTCCAGAGGTTGGAAGAGCAAGAGAGACGGTAAAAGAGAGTATGATGTAGACAGCGCAGATGTAGAGTGGTGCAATCATTGATGAGTAGTTTTGATTGCGCATTCAGACTTTGTTTCTTTGTTTCTTTATTTCTTGATTGTTTGTCCCTCCCGGCATTGTTTCTTTCAGTCTCAGAACCTCCAGTGCGCTTCACACACGTTACAGTGTATTGCAGTGTGCTTCAGTGTGTTGCAGTGTGTTGCAGTGTGTTGCAGTGTGTTGCAGTGTGTTGCAGTGTGTTGCAGTGTGTTACAGTGTGTTACAGTTTGTTGCAGTGTGTTCCAGTATGTTGCAATGTGTTGCATTTGGTACAGTTTGTCGCAGTGAATTCTCAAAACCTCCAGTGCGCTTACCACTGGTACTTGAGGTCCCCCTCCTCCTCCTCACCCCCCTCCTTGCCAGTAACCTTGTCCTCCTCTGCCGGTGAATCGTCCTCGCCATTGTCGCCGTCTTTGTCATCTCCGTCCTCCTGTGTTTGCCACCCATTCCTCTCCAGCTCCCCCCGCCCTTAGTTACAGGCCGGTTCGAGAGTGGTCGTGTCAAACTTGAAAAAAAATGAAAAAACACTTTGAAACGTGACGTGGTCATGCGGACAAATGAAAGACGATCGGAAGGCTGAGCCTGAACAAATAACTCAGGTGAATGCAAGTGTTGTACTACCTCTATGCTAAATCAGCCCCCCCTAGCCCCCTGCCCTGATGTTAATTCAGCAACCCCCTCCTATAGTTACTTGATGATCAGCGATTTCTGAAACACGGCCCCCAACAACAACACACCGCCTATCGACCACTTAGTCATCAGAGAGTCCATGCACGAACTCCCCTGATAAACAAGCGGTATCCAGGTGGTCCCAGCAGAACCACGAGATCCACATGGTACACGACGAGTAGAACGTGGGTAGTGGGTATGTTCACTCATCCTTTGGGTGCCCTTCAATCAAATTCCAAACCAAATAAATTGGGGCCATGGAATCCATAACGGTTCCTTTCTTTCTAGAAGGTGTTCTGTGTACAAAGCGAACTAGTCACGTCTCCATATCTGTCTCCACGCGAATGACCCTTGAGCGATGGCAACAATGCTCGCGCCGTAGGTGGAGACCGTGTCTTAACTGGACTCAAGATGCATACAGATTCGCTGTCCACTTACGAACTTTCACATGATTGGGTCACGGTAGTCGATGGGCGGTGTGTCGCTGAAGGTAACTTTCGTGACTCAATCACCGAGCTTGTTAAGATGGAGGGTGAGGTCCGGCCACTTGAGATTGCCAGTGTCTAATGGCAAGGTGGTCTTTAATGAGCCTGAGAAGACTACCCCTTCCACCCACAACACTCCGTGATTGGAACTCAATATCATCAGAGTCAGTTTTCAGTCACGATAAGAAACGATGCCCTCCGAGCAAGTCACTGAGTGTTTATGTCCTTGGGTTTGCTCCTGGCATTGCGTGTTCAAGTCATGATAATTCATTGCGTGTTCAAGCCATGATAATTCAATGTTCGGTAGGTACGTGTTCAAGTCATGATAATTCAATGTTCGGTAGGTATGGTATGCTCCCACACTAGTGGCTGCTGCAGTGTACGAGATGGCTGTCGTATTTCTGCTCACTTCTATGCCCCAGCTATCCAGATGACGGGGTGGCCTGCATGGTCCGACCCCTGTCTGCCCAGTGTGGCATAGCCAAAATGTCTTCGCGACCGAAACTCATCCGCAGGCAATTCCGAGTCACCGTGATTCTGGAACAAGTTGAAGGGGTGACTATAATCCCAGCGAAGACCTGGCATGTCCAACATTCAAATTTCTTCCGCGCAAGTGGCCAGGACTCCCGAGTCCCACAGCAATGTCACGGCCGGGACAAACGCAACAATCGCTGGCAGCGACGGAAAGTTAGTAGATAACTTCAGTCACGAATCAGACGTCACGTCCCCACAAGACCCCTTCACGTCAAGTCCCTACCAGACCCCTTTCTAATCTTATTGTTGTGCTCCCCGTAAAATCCGAAGAGGCATTCTCTTTCAAATCATGCCGAATATACCATCTTCTCGACTCTTAGTCTCTTGCTCTTCACGCCACCTTGAGGCCTGTGTTTCCCTCAACAGAATATTGCAGGAGGCTAGGTGGGCCAGCACGAAATAGAGCGACGCACTTGAACACTTGAGCATACTGCGCGTATCCATCGCTTTCGTATGTTTCAGGATAACATTCGTATGTTTCAGGATAACATTCGTATGTTTCAGCATAACATTCGTATGTTTCAGCATAACATTCGTATGTTTCAGCATAACATTCGTATGTTTCAGCATAACATTCGTGTGTTTCAGCATAACATTCGTATGTTTCAGTACCAGCCCGTCAATGAAAACACAATAAACCATATACCTAGGCCCAATGAGGGAGGGATTAGATGGAGAATGGGGCATGTCGGGGGCGGTATACGCGACGGAGGCGCGTGCCAGACAACTGCAACCTGATTGAACTGTGCCCACGGCGGTCGATCAGCGGGAAATGTACTGCAACATGGCCATCCCATGGATGTGGATATTCAAATAGATTTGTTTACTTATCCTGCGGTACAAGTAATCATATTATGTTCACGTGGAACATTCGAACATCGACCGGAAGGTCCCCGAATATGATTGCTTGTACCACAGGATGAGTAAAATGATCTGCGTAGGGAGCTCAACATGAATCCACGAATGTATTCATTTTCTCTGGTCAGCGAAGGACTCACCGTGCAGCTGTTCGCTGCTCCCCGCTGGTGCAGATGTTTCTAGATGTGGGCCAGCAATCGCGCCGCTTTACACCTGGACACCTCGAACGTCGCACAAGACACATCGAAACGCACGACATTCTCAGCACATCCCACCCAGATGCGTGAGGTTAAAGGTGTTGCCAGTGAGGCACCACGTCACACGCATTGCACATACACTCACATCCAAAATTATGGGTATTTATCCATTACTTGTAGCAACACCAGACACGTAAACACGCCACAAATTTCGGCGCCGTGTGTCGAAAGTTTTTATGCTTGATGACACCTGACAATGTAGTGGTGCGCGATGCCCGCCTAGAGGACGGTATCGGCGGCGCAAACAATTAAATATGTATGCAGTTGCACAGATATCAAAAAATTGGACATGCTTGCTGGCAAGTAGTATCACGCACAAAGCGTGTCTCTCTAACATCAACTAACTACTCACGACCCACACATCTTTAAAAACGAGCACACCCATGATTGCCACCCGCATTTTCTACACGGTTGAAAATGGCGCAAATTCTTGACCGCGACTATCGATAGCCGGCATGTCGCACAAAGTTCTGGGCATGAGTGGGGACTAACGGGTGATAAATCTGCATAAAAACCAAAGAGAGAAAGTGGGGCCCTCCACGCACTACCTACTTGCAATTTCACAAAAGCAACTGCAAACACACAACCAACACCTTTCAAGTTGAGATTGAAGACTAGCCAAGACCAATGTTGAGGCAGTCGTTGCCTCACTGATTCACTTGGTGTGTGTGTGTGTGTCTGCGCCCGCAGCACCGGCACACGCCACCCCACACCGCCATGAAAAGTGTGAACGTCTGCACTCACATGTGTGCAATATGCAGACCGCCAGGCACCTGCGACTATAACTACAGGAATGCCACGTGGTACAAGCGACGCTTAATGAGCCTTGGCCTTGCCCTTCTTTCCCATCTCCTCGGCGAGCGAGTAGAGAAGCACGCCAACGATGGCAACGCCGGAGCCAATCATGGCGTTCTTATCCAGCTGCTCCTGGAAGACAATGGCCGAGGCCACGATGACGACGACACGCTTGGCAGTGTTCATGACCGATGACGTTACGGGGCCAACCTCAGCGGTGAACTGGAAAGCAAGCTCGTTGTAGAGGTAGAAGAAGAAGCCCGAGAGGACGACGTTGAAGATGATGTCATTGGCGCCGAAGCACTTGGGTGACTTCATGTCCTTCTTGCACCCCAACGCGCCATCGGCCACCGCGTGCTCCCAGGTGTCCTTGATCGTCATGAGCTCCGTCGATGCCACCACAATGAAGGTCCACAGCGCCTGTGTGTGTGTGTGAGTGTGTGTGTGTGTGTGTGTGTGTGTGTGTGCGCGCGCGTGTCAGAAGATGGTCCCGACGTCTCATGGCAGGGCAGCATCAAAAAGGTAGAGGCGTCTGCATGTGTATGAATATGTTTGCATGCATGAAAGTTGGTTTGCATGTATGTTTGTTCACATATTTGTTTGTTTGCATGTATGTTTGAATGTATACCGAGATCATGTTCCCAATATCGTACCAGCATAGAATAATGTAGACGTGTGCATGTTATTATGCATGACGTAGGTATGTGTGTATGCATGACTACCGAAAGGATGTTCATGACAGCGTAGGCGTTGGCAGAGTCCATGTTGTTCTTGGCCTTGTCCGCCTGTTCATACACACAACCAGTACAACAAGTAGACACACGCGCACACACAAAGGGAAGACGGCACAGACAAAATCAATATCTTGCATAATTGTGTCTGACTCTCACTCTGTCTTTTGCTCTCTCCCAGAGACGTACGAACAATTTGTTTATACATGCACATGAGGGAAAAGCTAAGCGCGTGTGCAAATGCATCTCAGCGTACATACTCCCACGCACGCACTGCTGCGATCGTTGACAGGTGCGCGTGTGTTTGGAGGCATCCCAAGTTCAGGCATTGGTGCGAGGTGCAGTGTGCGTGGCGCAGTGTGTGTGTGAGGAGACCTTGAGCTTGTGGGTAACGTCTTTGCCAAGCTTGCCCTTGAGGGCAGCGGCCAAGTTGGCAAAGGAGGCCCAGTAGAAAGCCGTCAAGGCACTTGCATCCAGCTCTGGCATGCCTGTTGTCGAGATATTTGCTTTATATTATATATGTGCATAGGTATGTATATATACAAAAATTTCTTGTGTGTCTAGACAGATGTATTGGAATGCATATGTGCACGCATGTTATGCATGTGTCGACGCATGAATTGTGCGGATGTACTTCAGCCTGTCTTTTTACTTTGCATCACACGCGGATATATGTTCATGAATGTTCATGTAGTGTGTGTGTGAATGAATGTTTATGAATGTTCATGTAGTGTGTGCGTGTGTAAGCATTTTTGCATGCAAACACAAGTGCTGGTCTGCAGTCCTTTTGGAAGCAACACCAGAAAGCACAAGACATCATGACACGATCTTGGCACAGTCTTTAACTCAACCGAAGCAACAACAACGCCCTGACAGGGCTTCAGTCAGTCAGCTGAGTAATCTGCACCCTTGAGGGCTTCAGTTACAGTTACGGCTTCAGTCAGCTCAGTAACCTGCACCCGCACACCACAAACATCGACTTGAGCCCGGTCGAAAAACACAACAAAAACGGCGTGAGACCGCCTGCCCGCCCGGCTCAATTCGATATTTTCTTGAAAAAAATCGGCTCGAGGCCAAACGTCCGTACAGACCGCCGCTGCTTACGGGTGGCTTGCGACGGCATCGGGGCAAAGCCATCAGAAAACAGCCGCGGTCCTCGCCGACACCAGCCAAAAAACAAAAAAAACCGACCCTTGCCCTCCTTGATGCAGGCGAGGCCAACACCTCCGACGATGACCGCAAGCATCAGGTAAGCCAAGGGCGGCTTCACCTGTATTTTGCAATGCACATGAAGTCAGTTCCCACACGAAAAATCGATACATAATAAACGTTAATGCAGTGAACAATAATATAGAGGTAGTAGTCAAGTGCGTCGAGGGCGGGTTGATCTGTGCCATGCGAGAGCAATGTGGGTGCATACTGATTCAACGAACAAAACACATAAGTAGATACTGACTCAATGATGTATACATATAGATAACCATGCCAATAATACATGCAAACTTGTCTAACAATGTGAAAATATCGAGGTATAGATTTACACTCGGGCGAAATGCAGATTTGCAATGTAGATGTACATTTGAGTCCAGATTAGATCTTCCTGGAAGCCCCTAGTACTATACAATCAACAAAAAACCACCTGCCTTGTGTGTGTGTGTGTGTGCACATATATATTATATATATACACATTGATACACACTTATTGGAGTTTACAGGCCGACTTGAGATATTTGTTTACTACATATGTTTACCTATTTTGCACACATGCTGACGATGAGCGGCATACCTCATACCTATTTCCGTGTGATGTACGCATACCGATTCATGCAATAGATATATGTCTGATATGTATATATAAAAATACATATATATTTATATACATATTTATATGATGCTGGCAATGGGGTTTAGTTGGAATTAATATGTGTACACCTAGACATGTGATACGTGTATACCTGCAGGAGTGATGTATGTATGCCAATGCATGCACACGTGCTGGCAATGGGCTTGATTAGAAGAATGGATTTATAGTACCAACTAATAACAATTTACTGTGATGAAGTGAAGAGTATGTCACGTCACGTTGATATATATGTACATCCACAGGGGGAATCTTTCATGCACACACACCTCCACAGGGGGCATGACGAGGCAGCCAAAAGCGGAAACTCTCTCTCTCTCTCTCGCTTTTGCTCAATCACACACACACCTCCACAGGGGGGATGATGAGGCAAAGAAGAGCGACGTAGACGGGCTCGCAAGCCTTGACGATCTGCGCGAACGACACGGCGCCCGCGCCCATGGCAAGAACGGAGCCTCCGTGCGCGGCAGCAGCGAAGAGACCTGCGCGTGGGAGTGGGAGTGGGAGTGGGAGGATGCGTATGCGAGTGCGAGTGAGGTGTGCGCAATTGTGAGATGGAATATCAATAATTTTTGCAACTCGGCGGGAATATAGCGCCTCATTCAGGTGGGTTGTCCAAAATAAAGGATGCTGCTGCCAACAGAGACACAGTATTATGGTTAATGAGGAGTACAGGTGGAGTTGAAAGAAAGGATCAAATGTATGTCACGTACCAATGGGGGCAAGCGATAACCAATCAGCGCCGGAGATCTTGGGGGCCTTGCGGATACCAGGCAGCCACAGGCACACCGACCATACCACACCGACCTGCAGATGCCCAAGCCAAATCAATTCTATACCTTGTGCACTCATCATTCTTTTGAATGCGACACACACACATTCAGTGTTTGTGCGTGTGTGCGTGAGTCCACAAAGGGGGGGGGGGGGGGGGGGCATAGTTTTTTTGGGGCTTATTATACCAAAGTTGTAAATACAATAGTTTTTGTGAAGACAAAAACAGACAGTTATCAAACAACATCGTTTAT
>Ga0105052_10006685_pt1 | contig 11579 bp, 13 predicted proteins | sample FRY03_FD_78094 | JGI IMG/M metagenome (GOLD analysis project Ga0105052, IMG submission 78094) | Freshwater microbial communities from Lake Fryxell liftoff mats and glacier meltwater in Antarctica - FRY-03 | ecosystem: Environmental > Aquatic > Freshwater > Ice > Glacier meltwater ... | reverse complement strand
TGTTTACAGTAAATTGTATATGATTGAAATTAAATTGAGATTTGGCAGCGAATTAAACACGGGAATGAATTTTAAGGGGAATCAGGCTTAAATATACTCGAAGGCAGTATTAAAAGTAAAAGAAATACTTAGCTTCCAAAACAATTAAAAAGATAAGCATCATGGCCAAAATAAACGCAAGAATTACAAAGGAACTCTATAAGATTGAAATAAAATCTCCCTCTGGAAATATGATCATTGCCGATGAGCCACTCGACGTTGGGGGCAAAAATCTGGGATTTGCTCCAAAGGAACTCTTAGCTTCTGCTTTAGCGGCATGTACCACCGCCACACTTCGGATGTATGCAGACCATAAAAAATGGGATTTGCAAGAAGTCAAGCTGGAAATAACTTTGGAACAAAAAACTAGACTCATAGGAGTTGCCAATGCTTGCCCTGTACATAAAATATTAACGAACCCTATCGAAATTATTAATCAGTAGTAAAATTCTGATTGAATGATTAACTCCGATCCCATTTTTTGATTTTTAACATTTTAATGAAAATACTATATATTTGTCAATGTAATATTTTCGATATGATTAAACCTTTTATATTTTGATAAAATTAAGAATCGTTTTATCAAAAATGAGACATTAAGTATCCCTCATTATTTCCAATGCCATCATTCAATGCATCAATCAATATGCCCGGGATTCCACAAAAAATTATAAATACTCCATAAGCTTTTTAAATAATTCTGGAGGAAAGAGCCCATTATTCAGAATACTCAATAATACAATATCAACAATCATTATGGGCAAACGTAAACTCTCGCACGTTTAAGAAATGGATAAAAATTACTATAAAGAATATTATATTTTAGAACGCGAACATTGGTGGTTTAAGGCCCGGGCTAAAATTATTACCAGTCTTATTATTAATAGCCTTAAAAACAATAAAAAAGATCATCTTAATATTTTGAATATAGGCGCTGCTACAGGAAAAACCAGCGAGCTATTATCTGCCTTCGGGAATGTAATTTCATTAGAATACGATAAAGATTGCTGCGAATTTGCCAATAATAATCTGAATTTAAATATAATCAATGGCTCAATATTAGAATTACCATTTAGTTCCGAAGAATTTGATCTTGTATGTGCATTCGATGTAATTGAACATGTTCAAGATGATCTGCTAGGTGCATCAGAAATGAAAAGGGTTTGTAAGAAAGGGGGCACAATTGTAGTTTCAGTTCCTGCTTTTATGTTATTGTGGAGCCACCACGACGAGGTAAATCATCATTATAGAAGGTACACAATGTCTAGCCTAAAAAAATTATTTTCCAAAACCAATTTGACTCCAATTCGGGCAACCTATTTTAATACTATTTTATTTATTCCAATATTAATTTTCAGGTTAATAAGTAAATTGTTACCCTCTAAATTAATCAGGATAGGCGCCGGTTCTGATGCAACATTAAACAGCAATAATAGCATTGCCAGTAAAATTTTATACAGAATATTTGAATTTGAGTTGATTTTGCTTAAGTATTTTAACCTACCATATGGTGTTTCAATATTTCTGTCTTTATCTAAAAAGACAAATTAAAGAAGATGAGGTATATGTACACTTTTCTAACGGATTCCATTTTTAAAAAGAAAATATACATCATTTCATTATGGTATCTCATTACTGCTCTTGCTATTGTTAAAATATTAATCAGCGGAAATTTTAATAACTACCTGATCTTTAAATTTACTTTTTATAGTTTGCTGGATCAGCGAAATTTCTTTTTGCCTCAACCCGAAAACTTTCAGCATTATAATCTTTATGGCCCAATATTTAGTTTGCTAATTGCGCCCTTTGCAATATTACCGAATTGGCTGGGTCATACCCTCTGGACAATTTTTAATTCAACTATACTTTTAATTGCCATAAGAAAACTTCCATTACCATCGGGAGCTACTTTAGCCATTATTTTAATTGCAGCGCACGAGAACCTAACTTCAATACTTAGCTCTCAATTTAATCCTAGTATGACAGCTATCATACTTCTTACTTTTTCTTTTATTCATCAGAAAAAAGATTTTTGGGCAGCTTTAATGATTGTTTTAGGCACTTTTATAAAATTGTATGGCATTGTTGGTCTAGCCTTTTTCTTCTTCTCTAAAGATAAAAAGAAACTGATTTTAGGATTAATATTGTGGAGCATAGTTGTATTCGTTCTTCCTATGTTTTTATCTTCTCCTGCTTTCATTATTCAATCCTACAAAGATTGGTACATCGCAGTATCTGAAAAAAATATAATGAATAGTACATTAATTACAGATCAGGATGTATGTCTTATGGGCATGGTTCGTAGAATTTCGGGCAACCATTCTATCCAAAACTGGCCGTTCATAGTTGGCGGCTTGGTATTATTTTTTCTTCCTTACTTTCGGACTAATCAGTTTAAAGAAACCGCTTTTAGATTATTACTACTCTCAAGCACTTTAATATTTACTGTGATTTTTAGCACCAGCTCAGAATCACCTACTTATATTATTGCATTTGTTGGCGTAGCAATTTGGTTTGTGGTTCAACCAAAACCGATTAAATCCTGGCAAATAGCCTTATTTATTTTTGCTTTACTATTGACAAGTTTTTCACCTTCAGATATTTTTCCAAGGTATATCAGGAATGAATATATTAAACCCTATTCGTTAAAAGCATTGCCCTGTGTATTGATCTGGTTCACAATAATTTACCAGATGCTAACTGTTGATTTTAAAAATTATAGAAACTATGCAGTCGAATAAGCTTATCTCTATTATTCTTCCGGCCTTTAATGAAACTGAGAGTATCCCAAAGGTTTCTGCTGCAATCGAAGATTTATTCAAATCCTTAGCCTACAGGTATGAAATTATTTTTGTAGCTGATGGTTGTACAGACAGCACAATGGAAACCATTGAAGAGCTTATTAAAACGAATAAACATATTTATTACATCGAATTTTCAAGAAATTTTGGACACCAACTTGCTCTAAAAGCAGGCATGGATCATGCAAACGGCGATTGTGTGATAACCATGGATTGTGACTTACAGCATCCTCCTGAAATAATTCCAGAGATGCTGGCAAAATGGGAATTGGGTTATGAAGTGGTCTATACCATCCGCAAGGACGATAAAAAGCTTCCGCTAAGTAAACGTATAACATCAAAACTATTTTATAATACTATTAATAGCCTTTCGGATGTAGAAATCGAAGCAGGCTCTGCTGATTTTAGGCTACTCGACAAAAAAGTAGTAAAGGTCTTGAAAAATTTTCATGAGAATGAACCGTTTTTAAGAGGGCTGATTAAATGGATTGGATATAGACAGATCTCAATTGATTATTACCCAAATCAAAGGCTTTCAGGTATAAGCAAGTATAATCTTAAGAAAATGATCAGCTTTGCATTGCAGGGAGTTACCTCATTTTCGGTCAGACCATTATATGGTGCAATATACCTTGGTTTTACTTTTACGCTGTTATCAATACTGTATTTACCTTATGTTCTATTCGCATTCTATATCGGAAAGGAAGTTTCAGGATGGGCCTCAACCATTGTGACAATTGTATTTTTTGGAGGCTTAAATTTGATGATACTGGGAGTCATAGGAATTTATGTTGGGAAGATGTTTATTCAAGTTAAAGAACGCCCGAATTATATTATCCGGTCTACCAATCTTAACATACAGGCAAATTGATTTTACTCAGTTTTGATATCGAAGAGTTCGATATGCCAATTGAATATGGCAAGGTCATTTCTTTTGAAGATCAGATAGCCATTTCAGTTATTGGCACGAACCATATTCTTGAAATACTGGATAAACATGAAGTAAAAGCTACCTTTTTCAGTACGGTGGTTTTCGCCCAAAATGCCCCTGTGCTAATCCGGCGAATCATTGAATGTGGACATGAGTTGGCTTCCCATGGCTATTATCATTCTAACTTTGAAGCTGCACACTTAGCATCTTCGAAAATAGCACTTCAGGAACTTTCAGGTCAGGAAATAAAAGGCTACAGAATGGCTCGGATGAAACCCGTGGATGAAAATGAAATTACCAAAGCCGGATACCTTTATAACAGTTCAATCAACCCAACATGGTTACCCGGGAGATATAATAATCTATCAAAACCAAGAACCTTTTATAAAGAAGCAGGAACCTGGCAGATACCAGCATCTGTTAGTCCGCTTTTACGATTCCCCCTATTTTGGTTATCTTTTCATAATCTGCCATTAGTAATCTACCAATGGCTGGCAAAAAAAACACATGAAAAGGATGGCTACCTAAATATCTATTTTCATCCTTGGGAATTCACAGAACTCAATGATAAAGAGCGATTTGGTTTTCCAGGATATGTGAGCAAAAATTCAGGTAAAAAAATGATTGAACGGATGGATTCTTTCATAGTATATTTAAAACGAAATAATTACACCTTCAACACCTTGTCAAATTTTTCTTTGAAATTGTAAAAGGACAACCTGTTGATTGAGCAAAGCATTCGACAGCTATTCTTGAAAACCTAACTAATCAAAATTATTTGCCTATCTTTAAAAAATACCTAAACCGATAGTTATGTTTATTACAATCCTTGGAATTTTAATACTCCTACTAAGCTATATTATTGCCTCACAAGATACTCCCCTTGGAAGATATAGTCTTATCATGCGAATTGCGGGGGTTATAGTAATCCTTATTGGACTTTCATCCTCTATGTTCAAAGTTATTGAAGCTGGACAAGTAGGCGTGAAAACACTTTTTGGGAAAGTCAATTCAGATGTTCTGTACAGTGGTTTAAATATTGTTAACCCATTAAATGAGGTTACAACCTTTGATGTAAAAACACTGAATTATACCATGTCCGGAGTTAATGATGAGGGTGGGGCTGCGGCTGATGATGCTATTAGGGTGCTTTCTGCTGATGGACTAGAGGTGATCATTGACCTTTCAGTACTTTTTAAGGTTAAACCTTCTTCTGCTCCCGAAATTCTACGTACAATAGGGACTGACTATCTAGATAAGATTGTGAGACCTATTGCTCGGACTGCAATTAGAGATAATGCGGTAGCGTATGATGCGGTAGCATTGTATTCTAGTAAACGGGATGAATTCCAGAATAAAATTTTCCAAACCATAAACAAAAGTTTCATCAGCAGAGGGCTTGAACTTGAGCAGCTTCTTGTAAGAAACATCACTTTACCCGCATCAGTAAAAACTACTATCGAATCCAAAATCAATGCTGAACAGGATGCCCAAAAAATGACCTTTGTTCTCCAAAAGGAAAGACAGGAGGCTGAGCGCAAGCGAGTTGAAGCTCAAGGTATCGCTGATTATCAGAAGATATTATCAACAGGTTTAAGTGATAAGCAGTTGCAATATGAAACTATTAAAGCCCAGAAAGAAATTGCACTTTCTCCCAATACCAAGGTCATCATCATGGGGAATAGCAAAAACGCACCAATTATTCTGGGGGGCAATTAGGCATTATTTTTAAACTTAAACTCCTTAGTTATGGTTTCAAAATTCCTACATGAGTTCTAACTGAACAACTATTCTCAACCTAGTAATCGCTATCAAATATTCTCAGAGTTTTATAGAATCTGTTTGAATGTGGTATGCAGGATGAATGGTTTTTTCTGTCCTAATTTAATGCCGTGTGCAATATTATTCAGATTATTCAATAATATTTCAGATTATTCTGGCGCCAGCCATTAAACAAAATGAAATTCCAATTAGCAGCCTTAAAGAGAATCAAATGATAATGATTCGGCTTTTTCCAAAAAATCAATCGGATTACACCTTAAGTCAAAAATAGTATTAATTTGATATCATTTTAATATCAAAATAGTATTATGAAAATAGAAAAAATTATTAGGCCAGTCAGTGGTTATATTGTCTTGCCCATACTACTTGTCATTTTAATAATGGCTCTCTACTTTTTTTTAAATGAGATAGAAGCTGGAGGGGCAATATTAATTATACTTTTTGGTTTTCTATCCTTAGGATTGACCATTGTCAGCACCAATAATGCCAAAATCCTGTTGTTGTTTGGAGAATATAAAGGAAGCATAAACCAGAACGGATTATACTGGGTTAATCCTTTTTATAAAAGAACTACTATCTCATTACGCGCACGCAATTTTGAGAATGAGAAAATTAAAGTGAATGATAAGCTTGGGAATCCTATCCTAATCAGTGTGATACTGGTATGGCGGGTTAATGACACATTTAAATCATCCTTTGAGGTGGATAGTTACGAACATTTTATAAAAGTTCGGACAGATTCGGCTGTCAGGAAACTGGCAGGAAGCTTTCCTTATGATCATTTCGGAGATGATACGGCAACTATAGCACTTAGCACAAATTTTGATGATGTGAATAAGGCCTTGGAGGAAGAAATTGCTGAAAGGATGGAAATTGCGGGTATTGAGGTGATTGAATCACGTATTGCATACCTAGCTTATGCTCCCGAAATTACTCATTCCATGCTTAGAAGGCAGCAGGCTTCTGCAATTGTTGCGGCAAGGCATAAGATTGTTGAAGTTGCTGTGGGCATGGTAGAAAGCGCATTAGCTCTTTTATCAGAAAAGGAAATCATTGTGCTGGATGAAGAGAAAAAAGCTGCAATGGTAAGCAATTTACTGGTTGTCCTCTGCGGAGATAAGGATACTCAACCTATTGTAAATACCGGAACCCTGCATCAATAAAAATGGGCGAGAAAAAGTCATTTGCATTACGAATAGATTCTGAAACTATGAAAGCGCTTGAGAAATGGGCCGCAAATGAGTTTAGAAGTGTAAACGGGCAAATTGAATGGATGCTAAACGCCAGTTTAAAGAAAGCAGGGAGACTTAAAGATCAATCTGATAAAAAGAGAAAATAGTATATCTATCCAGCTCAGACAAATGCTTAACGAAAACAGCGAATAAAATCTTGAAATTGAAAATATCAAAATGACATGAAGAAAAGGCATTATCTTAGATATCATGAAAATTCTCCACAGATTCAAATTCTCTTTGTTAGTCCTGTTACTTTTAAGTGTACGATTAAGCCTTGCCCAATCACCCTATTATCCCGGCGTCAACTGGCAAACTAAAAAACCTTCCGAAGTAAAGATGAGCACGGCATTACTAGAAAGTGCAGTCCGCTTTGCCTTAAAGAACGATAGCAAAACAAACTATAATCTAACCTCAGCACTCAAGGATAGTTATAAAAACGAGCCAGATTATAAAATAGCCGGACCAGTACAGGATAGAGGAAAGCCTGCAGGAATGATCATCCGCAACGGATACATCGTGGCACAATGGGGGGATGTGAACCGGGTGGATATGACCTTCAGTACAACAAAGAGTTATCTTTCTACAGTTGCCGGACTCGCTTTGGATCAGGGTTTGATCCAAAATGTGAATGAGCCTGTGATTAATTACGTTGATGGCGATACCTTTTCTGGAGACCATAATTCAAAAATAACCTGGAACCATTTACTGACGCAGTCTTCAGACTGGTCGGGATGTTTATTTGGCGTATGCGATTGGGCAGATAGACCACCCAAATACACGAACTTAGAAGAACTGAAAAACAGAAAATTCTTTAGTCCCGGCACCAACTTCGAATACAATGATGTCAGGGTAAATCTATTAGCTTATTCATTGTTAAAGGTCTGGAAGAAGCCTTTACCGGTTATTCTTAAAGAGAAGATCATGGATCCAATTGGTGCATCTAATACCTGGAAATGGTATGGTTACGAAAACTCAAAAGTAGATATCGATGGCCAAAAGATCGAATCGGTAAGTGGTGGTGGGCACTTTGGCGGAGGTTTGTTTATCAATACACAGGATCATGCTCGTTTCGGTTTGCTATTTCTAAGAGAGGGCAAATGGAACAATCAGCAGCTTATTTCAAAAGAATGGGTAACTGCTGTTCAGCAGCCATCATTAGCTAATAAGACTTATGGTTTTATGTGGTGGCTAAACGCTGATAACCGTTACAAAGATGTGCCGCAAAATATTTATACTGCCGATGGTTTTGGCGGAAATTTTATAGTTGTGGATAAGGGCCGGGATATTGTGATCGTGACGAGATGGATAGAGCCGGGGAAGTTGGGGGAATTTATCAAAATGGTTATCAGTTCGGTTGAATAGTGTTAGGATTTCTTGACTGGAGAAGGTTATTAGCAAAATACCGGAAAGTGAAATGCAAGACCAAAAGTCGAAAAAAAAGATCCTTTATTACTTTATCAAAGGAATAGGATTAATCCTGCTAACTCACCAACACATAATTGGTTTTCCGTTTAATATTTACTTTAGTTAGGTACTGTTGCTGCTTTAATAGTAGCATAGCACTCTCCGATTTAAACCTGATGGGAGCGAAAAGCCCGCAGCCTGCTATTCAAATGATAATTTAATCAACTATTTATTGGCGAGGACTTATAGCGAACAGCAGGGCTATAGGAACCGAAATGCGATTGTATTGTTTTCCAAAAAACGATAATCCGAATCTCAACATCCAAACCAAATCCTTGAGAATCATCATTTCAGCAAAAGATAATTATATATTTCAGCCTGACAACCGACAACTAATAACAGACCACTATCTTAATCTTTAAAGTCGACAATTTTCATCTTAACTATTTGTACTTTAACGAATTTCTCCTATCTTTGCAGTCCCTAATTTTAGGGTATATAATAATTAATACATAATTTAAATTCAAGCAAGTGAATACGTTAAGTTACAAAACTGTCTCTGCCAACAAAGCGACCGTCAACAAAGAATGGGTAGTTGTTGACGCTCAAGGAGAGATTTTGGGGCGCTTGTCTTCTAAGATCGCAATGATCATCAGAGGGAAAACCAAGCCATCGTACACCCCACACGTAGACTGCGGAGATAATGTGATCATTATCAATGCAGACAAAATCAAACTGACCGGAAACAAATTTGCCGAAAAGCAATATGTTTCTTATACCGGTTACCCTGGTGGTCAGAAGTTCATTTCTCCTAAAGAGTTAATGGAAAAGCATCCTACCCGCGTGGTAGAGAAGGCTGTACGTGGAATGTTACCTAAAAACAGTTTAGGCCGTGCATTGTACAAAAACCTGTTTGTTTATGCAGGTTCTGAACATCCGCATGCAGCGCAAAATCCAACAACCATTAAACCGTAATTAAGAGAAATGTCAACTACAAACACTTCAGGAAGAAGAAAAACCGCAGTTGCACGCATTTATCTAACAGATGGAAGCGGCAACATTACCGTAAACGGTAAAGATTACAAGGAGTATTTTCCAACATTGCCATTACAGTATATCGTAATGCAGTCAACCGAAGTTTCTGAATCAACAGGAAAATTCGATGTGATTGTAAACGTAGCCGGCGGTGGTGTTAAAGGACAGGCAGAAGCCGTTCGTTTAGCAATTGCCAAGGCTATTGTAGAGCTAGATCCAGAGAAAAAACCTGCATTGAGAGCAAAAGGCATTACGACCCGCGATGACCGTATGGTTGAGCGTAAGAAACCAGGTCGTAAGAAAGCCCGTAAGAAATTTCAATTTAGTAAACGTTAATCTCAGGAGGATCAGACAATGGCAAGAACAACATATCAGGATTTATTGGATGCAGGTGTACATTTTGGTCACCTTACCCGCAAATGGGATCCGAAAATGGCACCGTACATTTTCATGGAGCGCAATGGCATCCACATTATAGATTTAAATAAAACTTTAACAAAATTAGAAGAAGCTGCCGCTGCGATCAAACAGATCGTAAAATCAGGACGTAAGATTTTATTTGTTTCTACCAAGAAACAAGCGAAAGATATCGTTGCTGAGCAGGCTCGTTCTGTAAACATGCCTTATGTAACCGAGCGTTGGTTAGGTGGTATGTTAACTAACTTTGCTACAGTTCGTAAATCAATCAAAAAGATGTCTAACATCGATAAGATGACTAAAGACGGTACTTTTGATGTGTTATCGAAAAAAGAAAAATTAATGATTCAGCGTGAGCGTATCAAATTAGAGGCACTTCTTGGAGGTATCGCTGATCTGAACCGTTTACCGGCTGCATTATTTATCATTGACGTAAAGAAAGAACACATCTCTGTTGCTGAAGCGATGAAATTAAACATCCCGACTTTTGCAATGGTTGACACCAACTCTGACCCGTCAAATATCGACTTCCCCATCCCTGCAAATGATGATGCTACCAAATCAATTACATTGATTACTGACGTTATCATGAAAGCCATACACGAAGGATTGGATGAGCGTAAGCGTGAGAAAGAAGAAGAGGCAGACAAAGAAGCTGCAGCCGCAAAGGCTAAAGTTGATACAGAAGGCGAAGCTAAAGACGAACCAGCAACTCCAGGCAAACGTACTCGTAAGGCTACAGCCCCTGAAGGTGTTGCAGTAGAAGCGGAGCAGGAAGCTAAGAGTGAAGATTAAGTTGCTCTTAATCAAACTCTCGGTGCTTGTAGGGAGGTTGTCACTTTCGTAAGGATGACAGCCCAACGCACAATTAATATTTAATTCATAAAATTTACAGGATCGCATCACAAGTGCGGCCCTGTATTAAATAAAGAAATAACATGTCTACAGTACAAATTACTGCCGCGGATGTAAATAAATTACGCCAGCAAACCGGAGCCGGTATGATGGATTGCAAAAAAGCATTAACCGAAGCTAACGGAGATTTCGAAGCAGCTATTGATAACCTTCGTAAAAAAGGTGCAAAAGTTGCAGCTAGCCGCCAGGATCGAGAATCAAATGAAGGAGTAGTTATAGCAAAAACAACTGCTGACGGAAAACGCGGTGTGATCGTTGAATTTAATTGTGAAACCGATTTCGTAGCCAAAAATGCTGATTTCGTAGCCTTTGCAAATAGTATTACTGATTTGGCAATCGAGAAAAACCCTTCTTCTTTAGAAGAATTGGTAGAGCTTGAACTTAACGGAGAAAAATTAGCTGATACCATTATTTCACAAATCGGTAAGATTGGTGAAAAGGTAGGAGTTTCTAAATTTGAATCCGTAACCGGAGAGAAGGTCATCGCGTATATTCACGGAAACTATCGTCTTGGAGTTTTAGTTGCATTAAACTCTAATCCTACAAGTGCTGCTGAAGTTGGTAAGGATGTTGCCATGCAAATTGCTGCCATGAACCCTATTGCCATTGATAAAGGCGATGTTGATTCAAAAACTATCGAAAGAGAGCTTGAAATTGCGAAAGACGTGATCCGGGCAGAAGGCAAACTAGAAGAAATGGTTGAAAAAATTGCAGCAGGTAAGCTTAACAAATTTTATAAAGACTCTACCTTATTAAATCAGGAGTTTGTGAAAGACTCTTCTAAAACTGTTGCACAGTTTTTAAATAATGTAGAAAAAGGCCTCACCGTTACCGCATTCAAGCGGGTTCAGTTAGGAGCTTAATATTTCAAATCCTCTCCAAAACGGAGAGGATTTTTTTTGTCTAAAAATTCCAGCGCTATGAAAACTGCACTTATAAACGCTACCATATTTACCGGGGAAGAAAAATTAGAGAATAAGGCAGTACTTATCCAGGATGGTTTGATATTCTCGATCACTG
>Ga0105052_10006680_pt1 | contig 11584 bp, 10 predicted proteins | sample FRY03_FD_78094 | JGI IMG/M metagenome (GOLD analysis project Ga0105052, IMG submission 78094) | Freshwater microbial communities from Lake Fryxell liftoff mats and glacier meltwater in Antarctica - FRY-03 | ecosystem: Environmental > Aquatic > Freshwater > Ice > Glacier meltwater ... | reverse complement strand
TCAGAGCCTCGGCCAGAGCCCACTGGGTCGGCGCGCCGCGGCGGCCATAGAAGAACCGCCCGTCGGCGTTATGGCGGGTGCCTTCGGCCAATGCCGCACAGTTATCGTAGAGATGGGTCGAAGCGCGCCACACCGGCGGATTCACCGCCGCCCCGGTCCATTCGGCGCGTCGCCCGCCGGTGACGAGGCGAGTGGTCGGGGTGGGGTCGTCGCAGTCGGGCATATTCATGTCAAAGCGCCTCCCGTGAAGGGGGGAGGCGTACAGGGTCCAGCCTCGAAACGTTACTCAGGCCGCCGCTCCGATGGCCTTGGGGGTGTCGGGGTCCGCGCCCCATTCGCTCCAGCTGCCATCATACAGCGCCACGTCGCTCTTGCCGATCAGATGCAGCGCAAAGGCGAGCGCGGAAGCGGTCATGCCGCTGCCGCAGCTGGTGACCACCGGCTTGGCAAAGTCGATCCCGGCCGCTTCGAACAGCGCCTTCAATTCGGCAGGGCTTTTCCAGGTGCCGTCCGCATTGAACAGCTTGCTGTGCGGCAGGTTGACCGCGCCGGGGATGTGGCCGCCAGCCATGCCGGGCTTGGTCTCGGCAGTCTCGCCCGTGAAGCGCCCGGCGGGGCGCGCATCGACGACCTGCTCGGCCTTCTCGTGAAGGTTGCGGAGCATGTCGGCCTTGGTGCGGACGTTCTTGTCGTCCTGCCAGACGGTAAAGTGGCGGTGACGCAGGGTTTCCTTGCCCTGGACGACCGAACGACCCTCGGCCTTCCACTTGGCGATCCCGCCGTCGAGCAGCGCAACATCATGCGCGCCGAACATCGTCAGCATGAACCACGCGCGGGCCGCGCTCTTGAGCGGGCTGTCATCGTAGAGCACAATCCGGCTGCCATCGCCCAGGCCGAGGCTCTGCATCCGGCTGGCGAATTTCTCGGCCGGGGGCAGGGTGTTGTCGATCGCGGAATTGGTATCGACGAGATGCTCCAGATCCATGAACACCGCGCCAGGAATGTGTCCGGCCTCGTATTCGGCGGCGGCGTTGCGGCCGCTGTCAGGCAGGAAGCGGCTGGCATCGACTACCCGCAGGTCGCTCGCGCCGAGTTCCTTGGCCAGCCATTCGGTCGATACCAGCGAATCCATCTGTCGCGCTCCTGCCTGGCACCCGTCTCTCGCGGGCCATGGCGAAGGTGCCTAGCCCGCACCCGCGCGCGCGTCCAGCGGCTATCAGCGGCGAAATGACCGGACGTGGGGCGGGCCGGAAGGTCAGGCGGCGGGAAGCAGTTGTTGACCGAGCCTGGAATAGTTGCGCGGCCCCAGATCGAGCCGGAACGGCTGGAGGCGGCCGCTCTTGGCCCCGGCTGCGGCAGCGCCGGGCTGACCGACGAGGAAGGTGCCTCCACCCTCGATCGTCGCGCCGCCCGTCGCCACGCCGCGCGCACGAAGCCGGGCGAGCGGAACGAACAGCGCGGCGCTGCCCGAGCGAATCGGGGTGATCGACACCAGCGGCAGGCGGATGTCGCCACCCAGGACCACGCTCTCGCCGGGGGCCAGACCAGCAATCCGGTGCAGTTCGGGCAGCGCCGCGCCGCCTGCGCCGAGCAGTTGCTCAACCGGGCGCGAGGCATGGGCGGCGATCATGTCGCCCGCCACGATCACGTCACGCAAGGTCTCGGGGCCATTGTTGGTGATCGAGAGGCGGTAGGACAGCGTGGTGTTGACCAGCGTCGCGCTCATCCGCGTGGCCTGAAGGACGAGTGCGAGTGCCGGGGCCAGCGCGGGCGGAGCAACGGGGGTCGGCGCATCTGGAGCAGGAGCGACAGGGGCCGGGGCGGGCCGCGCCGGGACATGCGGGCGCAGGATCTCCGGCGCGGGCAGCGCGCGGACCCGCTGGCGAAAGTGGCGGCTCCAGACCAGCCATCCGCCCACCGCGAACAGTGCCGCGAGCCCGCCGAGCAGCGCCCACATCAGGCTGGGCGCGCCGTCTGAGGCACCATCGAGCTGACGTGGCTGGAAGGGCGCCGGAGCGGGAAGCGGCGCGGCAGTGGCCGGCGCGGCACCGGCAGCGCCGGGTGCGATTTGCGGAGGCGTGGGAGCCAGCGGGCTTGCAGGTTGCGGCTGCGGTTCCGTGGCGCGCGGCTGCTGGCGCGGCTGAACCGTCGCCGCGGCGCGCGCGGTGTTCCTCGTCGCGGGCGCAGACGTCACGCCGGGCAGCACCACCGTCTGCGCATCGGCAGCAGGCTCCGCGCGTGGTGCGGGCTGGGGCCGGACCCGCGGGGCTGGGTTGTCCGGATCCGCAGGACCAACGACCGGCGGGGGCGCAGGGGTCGGTGACGCGCGCGGGCGCAAGTCGAAATCGGCCGCACCGTTCTGCGCGGCGAGCGAAACCGGAACGAGCACCATCAGCGGCACCAGCAGCCGCACGGCAGTCACAAGTCGCAGTGCCCTAAACTTGTTCATCGGTGATCCCAAGGCGAAGGGGCGGTTGAATAGCCGCTGAATCCGCGCAAACCAACCACCGACTTGTGCGCTGCGTGCGATGGCGGCACAGGGCAAGCATGTCGTCGCCCCCTCTGCACCCCCCGCTTCATCTGGGCCAGCCCAGTCGCCTGCCCGCCTCGCCCGCCGAAGCCGTGCTCGATTACGTGCCCAACCCGCGCTCCGGAACGCTCTATGCGGTGCGCTTTGCGGTGCCGGAGTTCACTTCGCTGTGTCCGGTCACCGGCCAGCCCGATTTCGCCCATCTGGTGATCGACTATGCGCCCGGCGCGACCATCGTCGAATCGAAGTCGCTCAAGCTGTTTCTGGGCGCTTTTCGCCATCACGCCGGATTTCACGAAGACGTGACGGTCGGTATCGCGCAGCGCCTGTTCGATGAGATGGCCCCGCTGTGGCTGCGGATCGGTGGCTACTGGTATCCGCGCGGCGGCATCCCGATCGACGTGTTCTGGCAAAGCGGCCCGCCGCCCGAAGGACTATGGCTCCCCCCGCAGGATGTGCCCGGCTATCGCGGCAGGTAAGCCTTACGAATTCACATCGCCGTAGTGGCTGGGCGGCTGGATCACGTCCATCCGTTCGGACAGCAGCGGGCGGAAGCTGGGGCGGCTCTTGAATACCGAGTACCAGCTCTGCGCCTGTTCGTGCCCCGACCAGTCGATCCCGCCAAGATAGTCGGCCACCGATATCTGCGCGGCAGCAGCCAGATCGGCCAGGCTCATCGTCGCCCCCGCCAGCCATGGACGGCGATCGATCAGGTAGTCGATATAATCGAGATGCGCATCCGCCAGCCGCATGGCCTCGCGCAGCGCCCTGGAATCGGGCGGCGCACGCATCACGATCCGCTTTTTCATCCGCTCGTTGAGCAGCGGGCCGGTGACGTCGATAAAGAAATTCTCGTCGAACAGGGCGACCAGACGGCGAATTTCGGCGCGGTTGGCGGCGGTGCCGTTGATCATCGGTGCCTTGTCGACCGTCTCTTCGAAATATTCGCAGATCGCCCGGCTGTCGACCAGAACGATGTCGCGCCCCGCCCCACCGGCCTGATTGCGCAGCACCGGGGTTCGCATCGCCGGGTTGAGCCCGGTGAACTCCTCACGCAGCTCCCACGGATTTTCGCGCCACAGTTCGTAAGCGATGCCCTTTTCGGACAGCAATAGCCGCACCTTGCGGCTGAACGGGCACAGAGGGAACTGGAAGACCTGCCACATGGAGTCTGCCTATGGCGCAGCAAAGCGGGACTAGTCCACCGGGCGGGCAAGGACTTGGGCGAAATATGCAGTGTAAAACCCCGGTCGTGGGCAAAACCCCGGTCGTGGGCAAAAATCAGTCGGGCGCGAGGATCCGGTACCCATTGGCCCCCACCGCCTCTGCCAGCCGCTTGGTCCGGCGTTGGACTGCGATATCGACCAGCGGGGCGAGGTCGACCGGCAGGCGCAGCTCCAGCGTTCCTTCGGACAGCGCCAGACTGCTTGCGGCCAGAGGACCCGGCGCGCCGCCGCCGATGCGCTGGGCGAGGCGGATCGCCTGGCCCCAGCCGCGTGCGTGGCGAAGCAGCGCCTGCGGGGCGAGCCGGGGAAGCGCCGCGAGGCCATTGCCCGGACCACCCATCGCGACATAGAGCGCCAGCGCAATTGCCGCGCGGTCCGAAGGGGCGGCGCCGGTCCAGTTGCCGTGCAACGCCAGGTCTTCGGCCCCCAGCGCGCGGAAATCGGGGCTGCTCGCCCAGCCGGTGCCGCGCAACAGGCACGCACAGTGCCGCAGCCGGGCCAGTTCGGGCGGCTCGCCGGGGAACACCGGTGCGATCCATCGGGCCAGTGCATCGGCATAGCCCGCCACCTGTTGTTGCGGCGCGGCGACAAAGCGTACGCTTTCGACCAGCGGGTCCTTGGCGCGCTCGGCGGCGGGCAGGTTCTGGAACAGCAGCCCTTCGCGCAGGCCATAGGCCGAGGTAACGACGGTGTCGGGCTCGAGCGCTTCGACCAGCGCCGCGAGCAGCGCGGCGGCGTGCGGCAGGCTGGCCACCCGTGCGCCCTTGACCTGCGGCAGCGCCTTGAGCTGGGCTTCGTCCATCGCCTGGACCGTGTCGGCAAGCGGGCGCGCGACGCTCGCGGGGTACGAATAGTTGCCGATGACCTCGAGCGGAAAGTCGCTGAGGTGCATGTGGACCCGCGCCAGCGTGCGCCACGATCCGCCGACCAGATAGATGCCGCGCCCGCGCGCCTCGTCGGCCCAGCCGAGCGAGGCCACCGCCGCGGCCACCGCCTCGCGCAGCTTGCCCGGGCCTTTCGCGCGTAACGCGGCAACGCGCAGCGAGCCCAGCGGAAACGACGCGCGCTGCCCCACCTCGCCGCCGCTCACCCGGACCAGTTCGAGGCTGCCGCCGCCCATGTCCGCAGCAATCCCATCGGCCTGCGGCAGTCCGGCGATCACCCCATAGCCCGAGGCGACCGCCTCGGCATCGCCATCGAGCAGCTCGGCCGGCAGTCCCAGCGCGCGAACCGCCTGGATGAATTCCGCCCCATTGGCCGCTTCGCGAACAGCGGCAGTGGCCACGACCTGAAGCGAATCCAGCTCCATCCGCCCCAACAGCGCGGCGAACCGGGCCAGGCCCGCCAGCGCGGTGGCGACCGTCGCGGGATCGAGCGTCCCGGTGCCGACCACGCCGTTGCCCAGCCCGGCCATGATCTTTTCATTGTACAGCACGACCGGCGCGCGCGGCGCGCCGCCGAACACCACCAGCCGGATCGAGTTAGAACCGATATCGACGATTGCTTGACGAGTGGGGAGGGGCTGACGGCTGGTAACGCTCACGCGGGGTCCTTAGAAGGGTTGGGACCGAATGATAACCGTCCAATCCACAATCCGTTCGCGCTTGCGGGTGGATCAGCGTTTCAACCGCAGCTTCGGCACCGCGCCAGCCTCGCCCAGAGCCGCCCCACGACCGGACAGCGAGGGGTTGGTCATGAAATAGCGGTGGAGGTTAAAGCCGGGCTGGCCCGCTCCGACGCGGGTGTAGGTGCCATCGGGCCCCAGCGCCCAGCTCTGTTCGGTGTCGAGCAGGTTGGCGACCATCACCTGGCCCAGCACCTGATCGTGGACCGTGATGTTGCGCAAAGGCAGCGCCAGCTCGACCCGCCGATCGAAATTGCGGCTCATCCAGTCGGCCGAGGAAATGTACACCTCGCTGCGGCGACTGGGCATTTTTGCACCGTTGGCGAAAGACCAGACCCGGCTGTGTTCGAGGAACCGCCCGATGATCGACTTGACCTGGATCGTCTCGGATAGCCCCGGCACGCCGGGCCGCAGGCAGCACACCCCGCGCACCACGAGCACGATCGGCACCCCGGCGGCCCCGGCCTCGTAAAGCTTGTCGATCGTCCGCCGGTCGGACAGCGCGTTCATTTTGGCCCAGACACCGCTGGGCTTGCCGACCCTGGCATTGGCAATCTCGCGGTCGAGCAGCGCGAACAGCTTTTCGCGCAGGCCCGCGGGGCTCACCGCCAGGCGTTGCAGCCCGCGCGGCTCGAGATAGCCGGTGATGTAATTGAAGACCTCGGCGGCATCACGCGCCGCCACCGGATCGGCGGTGAAATAGCTGAGATCGGTATAGGTCCGCGCGGTGACGGGGTGATAATTGCCCGTGCCGAAATGGCAGTAGCTGCGGATGCGCTTGCCCTCGCGCCGCACCACCAGGCTGATCTTGGCATGGGTTTTGAGTTCGATGAAGCCGTAGACGACCTGCACGCCGGAGCGTTCGAGCTGGGCGGCCCATTGCAGATTCTGTTCTTCGTCGAAGCGGGCTTTCAGTTCGACCACGGCGGTCACCGCCTTGCCCGCTTCGGCGGCGTCGCATAGCGCGCGGACCACGGCTCCCTGTTTGCCGGCGCGATACAGCGTCTGCTTGATCGCCAGCACCTCGGGATCGAGCGCGGCCTGGCGCAGGAACGCCAGGACCACATCGAACGCTTCGTAGGGGTGGTGGACGACGATATCCTTTTCGCGGATCGCGGCAAAGCAATCACCGTCGTGCTCGCGGATACGCTCGGGAAAACGCGGGGTGTAGATCGGAAACTTCAGCTCGGGCCGGTCGAACTCGACCAGTTGGGCCAGGTCGGCGATCCCGAGAATGCCGTCGCTCTCGGTCACCAGCGCCGCCTCGCCGCCAAGTTCGCGGGCCAGCAAGGCAGCCAGATCGGGTGAAATCGCGCGCTCTGATTCCAGCCGGATCACCCGTCCGCGCCGTCGCCGCTTGATCGCCGAACGGAAGTAGCGGACCAGATCCTCGGCCTCTTCCTCCAGTTCGATGTCGCTGTCGCGGATCACCCGCAGAACGGCGGAACCGAGGATCTCATAGCCGGGAAACAGGGTCTTGCTGAAATGGCGCAGCACCGTTTCCAGCCGGATGCAGCAGGTGCCGCTGCCCGCCAGCACCAGAAAGCGCGGCAGCGCGGCGGGCAGCATGATCAGTTCGCGCACCGTCTCGCCATCGCTGCGGCGCCTGAGGTCGAACAGCATCGACAGCCCCAGGTTGGGGATGAACGGGAACGGGTGCGACGGATCGAGTGCCTGCGGGGTAATGACCGGAAACAGCTGCTCGCGGAAGAATGCGGTCAGTTCGGGCTGGAAGCGACGGTCGATGTCGTCGAGTTCGAGCACTTCGACCCCGACCTGCGCCAGCTGCGGGCGCAGCTCCTGCCACAGCGCCTGCTGTTCGACGGCCAGCGCGTCGGCCTCGGCGGTGATGCGCGGCAATTGCTGGCTGGGGGTCAGCCCATCGATCGAGAGATCCTCGATGTCCTGTATCTGCTGGCCGCGCAACCCGGCCACGCGGACCATGAAGAACTCGTCGAGATTGGTGCCCGAGATGGCGAGAAAGCGCAGTCGCTCGAGTAGCGGGTAGGCCGGATTGGCGGCTTCCGCGAGCACCCGGCGGTTGAACTGGAGCCAGCTCAGCTCGCGGTTGAAATAGCGCGGCGTATCCTGGTCCGGTCTGGTCGCGACCTCCGAATTGTCGCCCGCCCCGATGCCAGCCTTACCCAAAGTCTCGCCGTTGCGGCGCATGATGTCCCGATGCTGATGCTATGCCCCCGCGCGCAGATGCACCCGGAATGCGGCAGTTCGCAGACAATCGTTACAACGCCGTGTCAGTCGGGCGCAACCGCCTTGCTGGCGATGTCATGTTTGGGTCAATCTTCGGTCGCGGAGGGGATCTCGTCGTCGCTGCCGGAATCGTCGGACGGATCGCCCTGCGGCCGCGCCATCGAGGCACCGACTGCGGCGCCAACCTGTTTGGCCATGCCTTTCAGGGCGGGCGTCATCTCCTCGACCGCTTCGGCCACGCCGCCCATCGCACCCATCATCGCGGGCAACCGGCGCGAGAGCTGTTCGGGCATGTCCTCGGCGCTTTCGCCCGCATAGTCACGTAGCCGCGCGTCGGGATCGATGTCACGAGCGCGATCGGGATCCCGGATCGCTTCGGCGGCCCTGAGCAGCGGGGCGATCTTCATATCGAGCATTGCATCGCTCATTGCGCGAACCGCTGCGGCCATCGCGCCTTGCATCTGCGGATCGCGCATCTGCTTGGCGATTTGCGCGACGTCGGATTTGGCAAGCGCGGGTGCGGCGGAGAGCGCGAGGGTGCCGAGCACCGCGGCGCTCAGCAGAATACGAGTGTTCATGGCGCGCGACTCCTTTTGTCAGGACGGGTAATCTAGTGTTGCAGCCTGACGCTGCGGTGAACGGTGGAGCATCCGCTCCGAACGCCAACGGGCTCAGGGCGCGACCAGTCGCCGCTCGATCCCCGCCCACAGCCGCTCCAGCGCGCGCGCCGGTTCGCTCGACGCGGCGAAGGTTCCGATCGGGGCGCGACGCACCGCGATCTGTTCGATCTGGCTGGCCATCGGGATCACCGGCCAATCGGGAAATTCTGCATGCACCTCGCGGTGAATGCGCCGCCGGGCATCGACCATCGACAGCACCGGCAGCAGCGGCGGGTGGCGCTTGTGATTGCGCGACAGTTCGTCGCGGATGGTTTCGAGCGCACGGCGGGCGAGAGGCGAGGGCGGCAGCGGCACGACCACCAGATCGGCGGCTCGCAGGATCTGCGCGCTGGTTTCGTCGAGACCCGGCGCGCAATCGAGTACGATCCGCTCGTAAGTCGCGGAGAGCTCCTCCAGCAATTTGGCCAGCCGTCGCCGCTTACCGAGCCGCTGGAACAGCGAATCGAGCCCGCGCAGACTGTCATCGGCGGGGAGCAGGTCGAGCCGGTCGATTCCGGTCGGGCGGATCGCCCTGGCCGGGTCCACCTCGCGCGACAGAATCCCGGCTGCCTGCATGCGCTTGCCCGGCTCCAGCCCCAGCAGGTAGCCCGAGCCGCCCTGCGGATCGAGGTCCCTCAACAGCGTGCGGCGACACGATGTGGTCGCCGCGCTCCAGGCCAGGCTGACCGCTAGCGTCGTTTTTCCAACCCCGCCCTTGACGCTGTATACCGCGATCACAGCCATAGTCGCTGACCTTCCTAGCGCGCTGCCAGCACCCGCCGCATCACCGCGTCGAGCCGCGCCAGTGTCTGGCGATCACGCGCTTCGGGGGGCGTCAGGAGAGCATGATCGAGCACGGTATCGAGCGCCGAAGGTTCGCGCAGCGCGGGCAGAGCGGCGATGAACGCGGCAACCGTCGCGCGTGCTATCGCCGCATTGGCGTGCATCTGTGCGATGACCTCGCTCACCTCCACGAATGCCGCGTCATCGCGCCATGAATCGTAGTCGGTAACCATCCCGACCAGCGCATAGGGCAGCTCGGCCTCGCGCGCGAGGCGGGCTTCGGGCATGGCGGTCATGCCGATCACATCGGCGCCCCATTCGCGGAACAGGCGGCTCTCGGCGCGGGTCGAGAACTGCGGGCCTTCCATCGCGAGGTAGGTCGCGGAGGGGTAGACCATCCCCCCCGCCGCGCCGACCGCCGCAGCCGCCATGACCGACAAGCGCGGGCAGACCGGCTCTGCCATACTGACATGCGCGACGCAGCCGGGGCCGAAGAAACTGGCCGGGCGAGCGACGGTGCGGTCGATGAACTGGTCGACCAGCGCGAACTGGCCGGGGGCCAATTCCTCGCGCAACGAACCGACCGATGAAATCGCCAGCAAATCGGTGCAGCCCGCGCGTTTGAGCGCATCGATATTGGCGCGCGCGTTGATGTCCGAAGGGGGCAGGCGGTGGCCGCGTCCGTGCCGCGGAAGAAACCGCACCGCGACCCCGCCGAGCCGTCCGAACAGCACTTCGTCCGATGGCGTGCCCCACGGGGTGTCGATCGCGATCCACTGCGCGTCCTCGATCCCGGCGATCTCGTAAAGACCCGAGCCGCCGATGATCCCGATTGTCCAGCCATCCGCCATGCGGTGGCTGTATCGGCTCGCCGGGCGGGCGTCCATCGCCTGGATGCTTGATCGCAAGTGCCCGGCGTGGTTGGGAGCGGGCCGCCACACAAGGAGCCAGCCATGACCGCCACCCCCGTCCCTACATTCGATCTGACCGGCCGGGTGGCGCTGATTACCGGGGCATCATCGGGCTTCGGCGCGCACTGGGCGCGGTTGCTGGCTGCCGCCGGGGCACGGGTGGTGATTGCGGCGCGGCGGGTCGAGAAGCTCGAAGCACTTGCGGCCGAGATTCGCAGCGGCGGCGGGGAGGTGCTGGTGGTCGCGCTCGATGTGACCGATCCGGCTGCGACCGGCGCGGCCTACGATGCCGCCGAGGCTGCGTTCGGCACGGTCGATACGATCATCGCCAATGCCGGGGTGGCGACCGAAAAGCCGACCCTCGAAGTCGATGCCGCCGAATTCGACGCGGTGGTCGGGACCAACCTCAAGGGCGTGTTCCTGACCGTCACCGAAGGCGCGCGGCGGCTGATCGCAGCGGGAAGTGCGGAGGGCGCCGAACAAGGTGGGGGGCGCGGGCGCGTTGTGATTGTCGGCTCGATCACCGGCCGAAAGCTTTATTCGGGCATGGCCCCCTACAGCGCAAGCAAGGCCGGGGTCGGCCACATGGGCCGGGTGTTCGCCCGCGAATGGGCGCGCAAGGGGATCAACGTCAACGTCATCCACCCCGGCTATTTCGCCACCGAGATGACGGCAGACACCTTTGCCGGGTCAGCCGGCGACTATCTGCTCAAGAGCTTTCCACGCCGCCGGATGGGGCCGATCACCGACATGGACGTGCCGCTGCTATTCTTTGCTTCGGACCTTTCCCAGTACGTCACCGGATCGGAACTGACGATCGACGACGGGCAGTCGCTGTAAGTCAGATCGTCGCCAGGTCGATCACGAAGCGGTACTTCACGTCGGCTTTCTCCATCCGTCCGAAGGCGTGTTCGATCTCGTCCATGCGGATCGTCTCGCATTCGGGATAGATGCCCTTGGCGGCGCACAGGTCGAGCATCTCCTGGGTCTGGGCGATCCCGCCGACCGCCGATCCACCAACCGCGCGCTGGCTGCCCAGCAGCAGGCCGCTGTGGAAAGTGGGCAGCAGGTCGATCGCGCCGACGATGCACAGCGTCCCCTGCCGGTCGAGCAGCATCAGATAGGGGGCCAGTTCGTGCGCCACCGGGATGGTATCGAGCAGGAAATCGAAGCTGCGCGTTGCCGCTTTCATCGCCGCCTTGTCGGTGGAGATGAGGACATGGTCCGCGCCGAGCGTGAGGGCATCCTCGCCCTTGGCAGGGGAAGTCGTGATCATCGTCACCTCGGCCCCCAGCGCATGGGCAAACTTGACCCCCATGTGGCCAAGCCCGCCGAGCCCGATCACGCCGACCTTGCTGCCCGGTCCCACGCCCCAGTGTTTCAGCGGCGAATAGCTGGTGATCCCCGCGCACAGCAGCGGTGCGGCGCGTTCGGGATCGAGCCCTTCGGGTATCCGCAGCAGGTATGGCTCGGCCACCACCATCGTCTTCGCATAGCCGCCATAGGTGGTTGAGCCATCGATCCGGTCGGTGCCGTTATAGGTCCCGACCATGCCCTTGCGGCAATATTGCTCCTCGCCATCGAGGCAGGCGTCGCAGCGGCGGCACGAATCGACGATGGTGCCGACCGCGACAGTGTCGCCC
>Ga0105052_10006672_pt1 | contig 11589 bp, 7 predicted proteins | sample FRY03_FD_78094 | JGI IMG/M metagenome (GOLD analysis project Ga0105052, IMG submission 78094) | Freshwater microbial communities from Lake Fryxell liftoff mats and glacier meltwater in Antarctica - FRY-03 | ecosystem: Environmental > Aquatic > Freshwater > Ice > Glacier meltwater ... | reverse complement strand
CCTTCGCAGCTTCCGTATCTCCAGGCACCTGCTCCATAACAGCCGACCAGAGATCGGCGGCGCGAGCCCACTGGCTTTGCGCCATTGCTTGGCGAGCTTGTGAACGCAGCAACGGAGTATTTGCATCGTTTGCGCTGGCGGGGTCCGATGGCGCAGGATCCGATGGCGCAGGATCCGATGGCGCAGGATCCGATGGCGCAGGATCTTGCACTCTCGCACCGACAGGATGAACAGCGAGCGCAACCGAATGGCTCGTCATCAGCATCGCAGCGGCGATCAATGCGGCTGAAGTTTTTCGAGTGTCGGTCAGCTGTCGAAATGTTGACACAGAAAACATAGTCATTCGAAACTCCGTTGGCTCCACGCGGAGAAAATCAACTCTTGTCATTCAACGACTTGACCGTCGTACTTGGGTTGGCAACCGTGCCTTTGGCGAGTGTGAATCGCCTCGCCTCAAGGCGAAGGGGAAGAGTAAACGGCATTGCTCGCATCCGCAAGGCGCAGGGCGTTATGATTCTGATCCATGGTCAACCAAACTCCTGCTTCCGCACCCGCACACTATCCCTGCCGCTTGGTTCTCGCTGACGGGAGCATCTTCTGCGGCGTCGGCTTTGGAGCCGTGGGAACGAAGGTTCGTACTGTTGGCGAAGTGGTCTTCAATACCGCGATGTGCGGTTATCAGGAAGCGTTGACCGATCCGAGTTACACCGGCCAGATGCTGACGATGACGGCAACGCAGATCGGCAACTATGGGATCACTGTTGACGACATCGAAAGCGACCGACCGACTGTCAGTGGATTCATCATCCGCGAACTCAGCCGCATCTGGTCAAACCAGCGCTCAGTCGAAGATTTATCGGGATGGCTCGCACGCTTCGGCGTGGCGGGCATCCACGAGATCGACACGCGTGCGTTGGTGCGAAAATTGCGCAACTCTGGCTCGATGAACGGCGTGTTGTGCGGCGATAACGCGCGCGGCGACGATGAGTTGATTGCTCTTGCGAAATCGAGCGCATCGATGTCGGGCCAGGATCTTGCCAGTGCGGTCAGCCCACGAAGCACCATGCGCTGGGATGAACCGCTGGGAGAGTGGGCGCCGCGCAGCGCTGAGTGCATGCGCGTGGCCAAGCGATGCTTGACGGTCGTGGCGATCGACTGCGGGGCGAAGCGAAATATTTATCGCAACCTGACGCAGCGAAATTGTCAGGTTCATGCCGTTCCACACGATGCGAGTCCCAGTGCGATTCGTGCGCTCAAGCCCGACGGGCTGTTCATCTCCAACGGACCCGGCGACCCCGCGGCGGTCGAGGCCACCGTGCGAACTTTACGCGAAATTGCAGGGGAAATCCCAACATTTGGCATCTGCCTAGGGCATCAACTTCTCGCGTTGGCGCTCGGCGCGAAGACATATAAGTTGAAGTTCGGCCACCGTGGATCGAATCAACCCGTGCGCAATTTGCTTTCCGATCGCATTGAGATCACCAGTCAGAACCATGGATTCTGTGTCGATGAAACATCGCTGCGCAGCGTTGGTGGCGAACCCACACACATTCATCTCAACGACCACACAGTTGCTGGATTCCGTCACACCACCAAGCCAATCTTCAGTGTGCAATATCACCCGGAAGCTTCGCCGGGTCCGCATGATTCCGATTATCTCTTTGACTGCTTTGTGGAGTTGATGGAAACACGGCTGCCGCTCTCGGAGAGTTCCATGCGCAACGCACAGGCTCGTACCGTCCTCACCGTTCCCACGGTTCCCACCGTTATCACCGTTCCCACCGTTCCCACCGTTCCCACCGTTCCCACCGTTATCATGGACCGCGGCGACGGCGCGCGGCGATGACCTCGACGGCCACCACGATGCGTTATGCCCGCATCGCTGTCGAGCGGGGAATTGATCGATATCCAGACGGATTGCTCTATGGCGTGCCCGCCGCGCTTTGCACTGTAAAGCTCGGTGATTTCGTAACGGTTCCGCTGGGAAGAGGCGACGCGCGCGTGCAAGGAGTGGTCGTCGCGATCGGCGGCGACGAGTTGCTCGACAAGCGTGTTGCGCCCGAGCGAATCAAATCCATACTTGATGTCGATCACACCAGCGATGCGTTGCCAGGCATCGTCATTCGACTCGCTCAGTGGATTGCGTCGTATTACTGCGCACCCATCGGAGTGACAATCGCTGGCATCACGCCACGCGCGGTGCGCAAGGGTGTCGGACGGGTGAAGAAAATCGCTGTGGATCTTGCTGAAAATCCGCCGAAATCTGCTCGACTGCATCCCAAGCGTCAGACGGTTCTTGATGTGCTTGCGAGCAAGCCGCAGGCTGATCGACCAATCGATGTTGAACAACTGCAAACGGAATGCGCTCTCGCAACGCGCGCGCCGATCTTGGCGCTTATCAAGAGTGGACATTTGCTCGTGACGCACCGCACTTCGGTGCAGGCGAAATGGCGTGCATTGACGACCGACGCGACCAGTGTTCCAACGCCAACTGCCGAGCAGAGTGTTGCGATTGCCGCAATCGAAAAGACTTTGAATCAAGGCTTTTCTCAACATGTTTTGTTTGGCGTGACCGGATCTGGCAAGACCGAGGTCTATCTTCGCTTGGCTGCGCAGGTTCTAGCGGCTGGTCGGTCTGTGCTCTATCTCGTTCCAGAAATTTCTCTCACGCCCCAAACCGGTGGCCGCATCGTCGCACGGCTGCCGAATAATCGCATGGCGATTCTGCATTCTGGATTGACCGCCGCTCAACGACACGAGCAGTGGATCGTCGCCAGTCACGCTGGACCCAAGATTGTCATCGGCGCGCGCAGCGCAGTCTTTGCGCCGATTCCCGATGGAGAATTGGGGCTAGTGATTGTCGACGAAGAACACGATCAGTCTTACAAACAAGATCAAGCTCCGCGATATCACGGGAGAGATGTCGCGATTCGCCGAGCGCAATTGTCGGAGTGCCCGATCATTCTTGGCAGCGCAACCCCGAGTCTTGAAACATGGTTCAACGCGACCAAGCGCGGCATTTCTCAATTACATCAACTCTCATGCCGTGCTCCTGGCCTGACCACTCCACGAGTGGAGATTGTCGATTTTCGCCGTGAAACTGTGCTGCGGCGAGATCGGCGAGTGCATCTTGTTGGTCCAACTCTCGAGGTCGCCTTGCGCCAAGCGTTCGCCGACGGCGGACAGGCGATCATCTTGCTGAACCGCCGCGGATATGCGAATTGGATCGCATGCCCCGATGCGAATTGCGGCTGGATCATGCAGTGCGCACACTGCGAAGCTGGCATGGTCGTGCACCACGATGTCTCACAAAGCGGCACGCTGAAATTCACGCGTTGCCATCACTGTCACTGCGAACAGAAAGTGCCAACCCGCTGTCCGCGATGCGCCAAAGGCGTGACGATCTTTGGACTGGGAACTCAGCGCGTTGAAGAAGAACTCGAGCGACTCTTTCCCGACCTCGCATCGCGCGGCCAGATTGCCCGAGTCGACAGCGATTCAATGACTCAAGCAAGCGACTTTCATGAAGTGCTCGGACGATTTTCGCGCGGCGAAATTCGGCTCTTGCTTGGCACGCAAATGATCGCAAAAGGCCTTGATTTTCCCAATGTTCGCGTCGTGGGAGTCATCAGCGCAGACACCGCGCTCAATCTGCCAGACTTCCGTGCGAGCGAGCGCACCTTTCAATTGGTATCGCAAGTTTCTGGTCGCTGCGGACGCAGCGCGCACGCTGGTCGTGCGATCATCCAAACTTTTCAGCCCGATGCGGATCCAATCTTGGCGGCCGCGCGCCAAGATTTCGTTGGCTTTGCGCAGCGCGAATTGAATCTGCGCGAGCAATATGCGCTGCCGCCAATTCGCCGTCTCGCCCGAGTGATCATTCGACACGCAGATCGGTCGCAAGCAGAATTGTTCGCGCAGCGAACCTATGCGGCTCTCGTTGCCCTCGCTGTGCAAGGGGTCGACATTCGCAATCCATCCCCCTGCCCAATCGCCCGCATTTCCGACCGCTGGCGAATGCAAATCGAATTGCTGGCCGATACACCTGCAAGATTGCAGCACATGCTGGCGACCGCTCGGTCGCGTGCGATACTGAGCCTTGGAGAAATGATGGTGGTTGATGTCGACCCTGTCGCACTGCTGTGACGCATTGCGCGGACGCACGGCGCTTGGGCCGCGAGGACGCTTGAGCCGCGAGGGGCGAATGGGCCGCCAATTGTTCTTCAAAGTCGAGCGAGTTCAAGGCATGGAAAGAGGCGGTTTTCTCCTCGCCCTGCTACACTTGTTCGTCGGCGAGGAGATGACTCTTCGTCCATTTTCACGAACCCGTACGGAGCATCCCCGTGACCAACACCGGCCACGACAAACCTGAATCTGCCCTCCCCGCAAAGCAATCGATCAATGGGTGGGATGCCGCCTTCGTCGATTCGCTCTTTTCGCAGTGGAGCCGTGATCCAGAATCGGTCGACCCCGCGTGGCGCCAATTTTTCGCCGGCTTCGAATTGGGATTGGCTCGTCCGGCGCCTGCTACCGAGGCCGACGCAAGCGCCGCGACAACCGCTGCGACTTCGCAAGGCGCGATCGGCAACCAAACACAGCGAAAAGTTGACACGGCACAGCGAAAAGTTGACACGCTCATTCAGCGATACCGAGAATTTGGGCATCTTGCTGCGGAATTGGATCCCCTTGGAACCACGCGTCCATTTCCAGATGTGTTGACACTCGAGCGCGCCGAATTGGGTGATGAGCATCTTGGCCAACCGTTCGATGCGGGCACTCTGCCGATCTCCTCTCCTGCCACGCTTGCGGACATCATTGCGCAACTCGAGCAGACATACTGCGCTCACACTGGATTTGAATATTTACACATCTCCAATCTCGAGCAACGGCAATGGATCGAGCGGCGTATCGAGCAAGCAAGAGGCAAGCCCAACTTCAGCGCCGAACAGCAACGCCATATTTTGGCGCGATTGGTCGACTCGGATGCGTTTGAGGCTTTTCTTGCGATGCGTTATGTCGGCAAGAAGCGATTCGGTCTCGAAGGCGCAGACACGATCATCCCGATGCTCGATCAATTGATCGAAACGGGCGCGGCGCTGGGAGCCCGCGAGTTCTGCTTTGCGTTCGCCCACCGCGGTCGCGTCAACTTGCTGACCAATGTCATCGGCAAGAAATATGAGCAAGTGCTGACCGAATTCGAAGAGTCTTGGACAGAGAGCTTTGCGGATGGCGGCGGCGATGTGAAGTATCACCAGGGATATAGCGCCGATCGAACGACGACATCCGGCACTGTGCATCTCACCGCAGCTGCCAACGCATCGCACCTTGAGTTCGTCAATTCAATCGTGCTGGGACGAACGCGCGCAAAGCAGGATTTACGCGGCGATAACGATCGAAAAGAAGTTATCCCCGTGCTGGTGCATGGCGATGCATCGTTCCCTGGACAAGGTTCGGTGTCAGAGTGTTTCAACTTCATGAAGCTGAGCGACTATGACATTGGCGGCACGCTGCATGTCATCATCAACAATCAAGTCGGATTCACTACAAATCCAGACAAGACCTTCTCGGGTCAATACTGCTCGGACTTGGCCAAGGCATACGACGCACCGATCTTTCATGTCAACGGCGATGATCCCGAAGCGTGCGTGTGGGCGATGCAAACTGCAACCGAGTTTCGACAGGCATTCGGCCGAGATGCAGTGGTGGAACTCTGGTGCTATCGCAAGTATGGCCACAACGAAACCGACGAGCCGTCGTTTACACAGCCGATGCTCTATCACCGGGTGCGTAAACATATTCCGGTTACGACAACATATCGCGATCGACTCGTCGCGCAGGGAACCATCACCGCGCACGACGCTCAGAGTCTTGTTCAATCGATCCATGACCGAATGGATGCCGCGCAGACTGCGGCGAAAGTAAAGCCGGTTTTCCCTGGAGTCCCTGCATTTAAGGGTCTATGGAAAAAGTTGGATCACCCGTACAGCTGGGACAATGTCGAAACAGGCGTTGCGTTGGCGACCCTGGCGAAAATCGGATCGACGCTCGCCAACATTCCAGACCATATCACTTCACACCGAACGATTCAACGGTTGATCATCGCTCGATCGCACATCGATCCCGATGCGAAGATCGATTGGGCAACGGCCGAACTTTTGGCGTATGGATCACTTCTGCTCGAAGGGTCTCCAGTTCGCATCAGCGGGCAAGATGTTGAGCGCGGAACATTCAGCCATCGACATGCGACCATCATTTGCCAAGAGAGCGGTGGGCGATTTTCTCCGCTCGCAAACCTCGGGCGCTTTGAAATTTGCAATAGTCCTCTGACAGAAAACGCGGTCGTCGGATTTGAACTGGGATATTCGCAGACCGATCCCAACGCCCTGGTCATTTGGGAAGCTCAGTTCGGCGACTTTGCCAACGGCGCACAGGTGATCTTCGATCAATTCATGATCAGCGGCGAAGTGAAATGGCATCGCGCAGCGGGATTGGTGTTGTTGCTGCCCCATGGATACGAAGGGCAAGGTCCCGAGCATTCCTCCGCTCGGCTCGAGCGCTTCCTTCAGTTGTCGGCCAACAATAATCTCGAAGTCGTCTATCCATCTACGACCGCGCAATTGTTCCATGTGCTGCGTCGACAACTCAAGCGCAACTTCCGCAAGCCACTGGTCGTGATGACGCCGAAGAGCATGTTGCGATTGCAGGCGGCGCAGAGTCCGGGGTCGGAATTTGTTCACGGCCATTTCCAGCGCGTGATCGATGACCATGATGCGCAGAAGTCGGCGCTGGTTTCCCGAGTCTTCTTCTGCAGTGGAAAATATTTCCACGATCTAATCGCAGAGCGTGAAAAGATCGGCGACCGCACGAGCGCATTCGTGCGCATCGAGCAGATTGCTCCATTCCCAGCCGAAGAAGTCGAAACAATTCTCAAGAAGTATCGCGGCGCACAGATGCACTGGGTCCAGGAAGAACCACGCAACATGGGTGCGTATCGCTTTGTGCAGGCGCAGATGATGGATCTCTTTGGCGTCAATCCCAAATATCTTGGACGATCCGATTCTGCAACGCCTGCGGTTGGCTCTACAAAAATGCATGAAAAGCAGGCCAAGACGCTGATCGCCGAGATTTTCCCTGCGGCACTGGTCGACAAGACCGCCCATGCAACCAAGGAATCTTCCGACGCAGCGAAGGAGCCGACACTCAAGCGTGTCGATGACACAGCGTCGCAATCAGTCGACAAGACAAATGCGAGTGAGAAATCTTCGAGCGATGTCAATCGCGAACAAGACAAGAAGAGTGGCAAGAACGCTGGCGGACGCAAGCCAGCCACGAACAAGCGCTAACGCAAGGAAGCACACATGATTGAAGTCGTTGTCCCAAGTCCAGGTGAATCAATTACGGAAGTCACGCTGGGCACATGGCGGAAAAAAAATGGCGATTGGGTTGAGAAGGATGAGTTGCTCAACGAAATCGACTCGGACAAGGCGACTCTTGAACTGCTTTCACCGGCATCTGGATCGATTCAACTTGTGGCAAAATCTGGAAGTGAGCAGAAAGTTGGAACGCTCGTTGCAAAGATCGACATCGCGGCCGCGCGTCCGGCCGGATCGTCTGCCGTCATCAAACCGGCGGCAACGAAGACCGCAGCACCAGCGGCCATCCAAACCAAAGCTGCGCCCATTCCCGTGACCGCGAAATCGAGCGACTCTCCCACACGCATCTCGGGCGTTGCCAAGAAAGTCGCCGCAGAGCGCGGCATCGATGCGCAAGCGCTCGAAGGAAGTGGACCGTCAGGGCGCGTGATGAAAGCCGATGTGGAAGTTGCGGCGAATTCCGCACCTGCGACGACCGTAGTTGCCAACCCAATCCCATCGGACTCACTCGGCGTGCGCGGCGTGCGGCGAGAGAAGATGAGCAGACTGCGCCAGAAAATCGCCGAGCGACTCGTCAGCGCACAACATTCCGCCGCGATGCTCACGACTTTCAACGAAGTCGACATGAGCGAAGTGATACGACTTCGAGTTGAACACAAAGTTATGTTTGAGAAAACCCACGGAGTCAGCCTTGGTTTCATGGGCTTCTTTATTCGATCCTGCGTTTCTGCGCTGCAGAAATATCCGCGGGCCAATGCCTATCTCGTCGGCGACGAAATGGAATTTCACGACTTCATCGATATCGGTGTCGCCGTGGGCACTGAGCGCGGACTCGTTGTGCCCGTTCTTCGCAACACCGAAGCCATGGAACTTGCCGATATCGAACGAGCACTCAAGGCCGTTGCCCTGCGCGCTCGTGATGGCAAGTTGACGGTCGACGAAATGACTGGCGGAACATTCACAATCTCCAATGGCGGCGTGTATGGATCGCTCATGTCCACGCCAATCCTGAATCCGCCGCAATCTGCGATTCTCGGCATGCACACCATCAAGAAGCGCGCGGTTGAAGATCCGCACAATCCCGGACAGATTGCGCTGCGTCCGATGATGTACTTGGCGCTTTCGTATGACCACCGAATCATCGACGGATCCGAAGCGGTCGGCTTCCTCGTTCATGTGAAAGATTGCATCGAAAACCCTGGCAGACTCTTGCTTGGCGTGTAATGACATGCTCGGCTCATGACATCGGCTCATGACATCGGCTCATGACATAGACTCAACCCAACCTAAGGAGCGTCAACATGACAACCCATAACGACCTGACAAGAACTCTCTTCGCTGTTCTGGCACTCTCCATTTGCACTGTGATCATTGGATGCGGAGGTGGCGACGATTCATCGCCCACCCGCGAGACAGACGGCGAGAACTATTCCACCCCACCGAATCGTCCGACATTTGCTCCGCCCGTCATCACCGCCGACCTCAACAAGATGGCCAGCGACTTCGGCAGCGCATTTCAAGTGCAGGCAGACACACTGAACGAGATGGCCGACGGCAAGACGCTCAATGCTCAGCAGAGCACCGCATATTTTAAAGCACAAGAAAATGGGGCGAAGTTTTCGATTGCGATCTCCGACATGCTGGAGAAGAATCCGCGTTGGACGCGCGCAATGACCGAGGCTCTCGAGAAGAATGGCAAGACGGGAGTCATCGCGCTCTTTCAAGCAGAGGAAGCTTTTAAGAAGGCGAAGCAGTCTGGCAAGGCCGGAACGAATCCCGCCAAGTGTCCGCCTGATATCGCGAAGTTCGTCGCAGAGAAGCAACTCATCATCTTTCGCGTGCATGGCATGATGCCCTATTCAAAGAGTGAAATGGAAACACCCGTCGGCAAGAGCGGTGGAACTTCGAATTCGAAGTAATCAGTTGCAAACAAGGCATCGCAGTGATTACAACAATCATTGCATTGCGTCGACAAAACCATCATTCACGGAAGATCCCTCCAAAATGACCGAAGAGGACATTGCGCGTCAATCTGCAACGGACTACATACACGAGCAGTCGTGGCATTATGCCAAATCAATGCCACTATGGCCGCATGAGTACACGCTGCTCGACCGATCAACTGACAGAGCGATGTTTTACGAGTTGGTGAAAACAATCCGCAAGTATGGATACCAAAAGATGTTCTTCAAAAAGGAAATGACATACATGAACATCGGCGAGTACAAGTATTGGTCGATGGGCGCGCCTGTTGAAGAAACGATCCTCATCAACAGATGCTTTCATACCAGGACGAATTTCGCCTGCGAGGGGTTGACCTTCGGTGGCAAGCCCGCCGATGGGAACACTGCGAAACCAAGCGCAACGGCCGATCCAAAGCCCGCCGCGCCTGCGACCAAGTGATGCAGTCTTGGTAAATCCGCGACAGAACTTAGTGAGTCTTTGAACGACCAGTCGTCTTCGTCCCACTCGGACGCATGGTGCTTGGCGCAGGTCGCCGCACCGAAGTTGACCGCGCCGTTGACTGAGCCGCGACCAGCGGCGCATCCGGAGAAGCGTCGGCTGCGAGGTATCCGTCACCTGACGCACCCGGCACATCCGTGAAGATCAACGCGGCTTCGACGCGATCTTTCGCATCAAGCGGAAGATCTTGTCCGCTCTTGAGAATCGCAGCGCGACGCTCGGGCAATTGATCGGGCTTGACGCCGAGATACTGCAGCGATTCATCAATGAAATCGCGCACCACTGGGCCAGCGATCGAACCGCCGAAGTGTCCCTTCGCCTTATCTGGATCATCGATCACGCACAGCACCACAATGCGCGGCTGATCAAAGGGCGCACCTGCAATAAAGTTTGCGACATATCGATCTTCGAAATAACCTTTGCCCTGCCCTGCGGGCTTGGGAAGTTGCGCCGTTCCAGACTTGCCAAACATTCGATAGAGCGCGCTTTGCGCCCGTCGTCCAGTGCCTTCGGTCATGACACCTTCCATTGCAGATTTCGTTTCCATCGAAATGCGCTGTGAAATCACACTGGTCTGCGTCGTCGCAATCACTCGTCCATCGGGGCCGACTGGCAGAAAGAGGCGCGGCTGTGGCATCGAGCCACCAGTGCAAAATGCGCTGAATGCTCGCACCATTTGCACGGGAGTCACGGCGATTTCATGGCCCATTGAAACTGATGTCTGCGTGTACTTCGACCATGCACTCGCACTCGTCACCAACCCCGTCGTCTCACCGGAGACTCCAAGCTTGGTCAGTTGCCCAAAGCCGAAACGCTGGACGACTTTCTCTTGCATATCTTGAAACGACATTTTCTCGCCAGCGATCGCCATGCCACTGTTGAGACTCTTGACCAACACCGTTCTCCATGTGACCGGACCGTAATACTTCACATCACGAATTGCGCGGCCAAACGATGTGCGATGTGGACCTGCACTGGGAGTCATCACGCGCGAATCAGGCGAGAAGATTCCGATTTCCGTCGCAGCGGCCCAGACGAATGGCTTGAATGTCGAGCCGGGCTCAAATGGATCAGTGAGGCAACGATTGCGACCGAGCGCGGGATCGATTTTCCGCGAAGGATCTGTTGTGATTTCTTTCCAACCTGGACGCGAACGCAAGATGTCGCACATCGCCAGCACATCGCCAGTCTGCGGATCAAATGCCACCAATCGACCACCACCAGCGTTGTACTCGCGCACGGCTTCCGCCAATCGACGCTCTGCGATGTCTTGCAGAACCACATCAATCGTCAAGCGAACATCACTTCCATCATCGGCTGGCACAAAGTTCCCGTCGTCGATGTGCAGCACATTGCGCTGAACATCGCGCAAGAAAGTGAGTTTTCCATTCGTCGCGGCAAGGTTTGATTCGAACGACAGTTCTGCTCCTGAAAGACCCTTGTGCTCAAATCCGACTTTGCCAATCACTGGAGCCCCGACCGTTCCTTGCGGATATTCCCGCACCAACTTTGATTCGATCCCGAGTCCCTCGATATCCAAACTCTTGATTCCATCAAGTTCTAATTCGGAAAGATCTGCATCGAGCACGACATATCGATCGTCGGCTCGCCGACGAAGAACCCCTTCTATATCTGCGGCTTGCCGATTCAACACCACCGACAACGCTGCGGCGACTTCTGAAAATGGATCGCTGGAAATGATTGCCTGCGGATCACTCTTGAGACCTTCTTTGATTCGATCGTGACCGCGCTT
>Ga0105052_10006668_pt1 | contig 11591 bp, 14 predicted proteins | sample FRY03_FD_78094 | JGI IMG/M metagenome (GOLD analysis project Ga0105052, IMG submission 78094) | Freshwater microbial communities from Lake Fryxell liftoff mats and glacier meltwater in Antarctica - FRY-03 | ecosystem: Environmental > Aquatic > Freshwater > Ice > Glacier meltwater ... | reverse complement strand
GACGCCCTCTCCGACGACGACCGCCACCGCGACGCCGTCTCCGACGACGACCGCCACCGCGGCGCCGTCTCCGACGACGACCGCCACAGCGACGCCCTCTCCGACGTTGGCCGCCACAGCGACGCCCTCTCCGACGTTGGCCGCCACCGCGGCGCCGTCTCCGACGACGACGACCGCCACCGCGGCGCCGTCTCCGACGACGACGACCACCACCGCGGCGCCGTCTCCGACGACGACGACCGCCACAGCGACGCCGTCTCCGACGACGACCGCCACCGCGGCGCCGTCTCCGACGACGACCGCCACAGCGACGCCCTCTCCGACGACGACCGCCACAGCGACGCCGTCTCCGACGTCCAATTCAGGAGATTCTGGCTCATTGGTGAGCTCTCAGCCAGCTGGATCCTCTACTCCTGCGTCATCCAATGGCCCAAGCGCCACCATCGTCGGGGTCGCTGCTGGCATCGGCGGCGCTGCCGCCGGCGCGGCGATCGTCGGAATCGTCTGGTTACTGATGGCCAAGTCCACCAGCAAGGTGGCGCCCATTAAAGTCATGCCCGCCTAGATAGGTATTAGGGAGTGCGGAGGTATGACGTGTTCTCCCTATTTTTATAAATACAAATCATGCGACCTCATGCCCTCGCTTCGCGGCATCCCATGTAATCAATCCCATTGAGGAGGGAGAAATGAGATACGCCTCATGCCGATTCCCTGGGATCCAATGAGTTTGCTCCGTCGGTCAGTCGAACAACGGCGGCATTTTGTACCCGTGCATCCACACGCGCTCGCGCTCGTCTCTGACCGCCCGCTCGTGCCTCAGGATCGAGTCGACGATGTGCGTCGGCAGCGGAATCGCCTCGATCAACTCGAGCCCCCGCTTCCGTGCCTTCCACGCGCTCCAGATTTTCAGCGCGTGCATTTTCAGCGTCACGTTCTCCACCAAGACGCAGATCTCCGCCAAAAACCAAGAGTTGCGGCACGCAAGTGCGATCGCTCGTTTTGGAAGCGTCGTCTCGCCGCAGACGCTGCTGCAAGTCTTGCTGCCGGCGTAGTACAAACCATCGCAGTGATGACAATCCGCGCGATCCGAAACCAGGCCGTAAAAATCGCCGTGGCGGGCAAGCGTTTCCTCCCACCCGTCTCCCATGCGGACCTTGACGATGTCCCCGTTCCGTGCGTTCCGCATCTGCAGCAACGACGCACATGGATTGTGTGCATGCGGGCTTTCTTTATTCGGCCATCTATGACCTGTCAGGAGTTGCATCAGGGCGCGTCCGAAGGAAGGAAGAGGAGGACGGCTCGAGGATCGGAAGCACAGTCATGGAAGCCCATCCGCTCCATGGCTCCAGGCTCCATGGCTCCATGGCTCCCTGAGCGTCACATGCAACGCACGTAAATGATCGCGGTCAACTGGAAATGGGGTCGACGCCCAAAGGCGTCGCGCGGATCTTGAATCTCATCCGAACGTTTTCGCCGGCCGGGTTCTCCAGGTCCTTGAGGTGACGGGTACGCTCGTTCGCGGAACGGGTCTCTCATCATGAAGATCATCGCAGACGCCGCCGACGCGCCATCATGCCCTCCACGGCGTCCCTGACGAACGCCGCGAACGCGGGGTGGGCCGGGAGGTCGTTGTGGTCGGCGCCGGGGGCCCAGAGCGTCGCGGACGTGTTGCCCCCGCGCTCCGCCATCTTCCTGGCGCGCTCGATCGGGCACACGGCGTCCTCCGTGCCGTGCGCGTACGCCACCGGCAGCGGGAGGCCGCCGACGAAGCGGGAGGTCTCGAGGGCGTCCGCTCCGGCTGCGCGGAGGGCGCGCATCGCGAGGGCGCGCGCCCGGCCGCGCGGGGCGGTCCGGAGCAGGGACGCGAACGAGCCCTGGAGGACCAGGCCCGCGAGGCGCGGCTCGTCCCGTTTGTGCAGCAGGCGCCGCGCGGCCTCGGCCGCGATCGCCGCACCAACGGAGAAGCCGTAGAAGACGACGCGGCGCGGCGCCAGCCACTCGTGGACCGCCAGCATGGCGCGCACGGCGCCGTCGACGGACACGTCGCGCGGGTCCCCCGCGCCGTACCCGGGGTACTCGAACGCCGCGACCTGGCGCCCGCAACAGTCGGCCAGGTGCTGCAGCAAGGACGCGTCGCCCCTCAGGAGTCCCTGCGGCGAGTCCGGGTCGTACGGCCGCGGGCGGAACGGGCGCACGAGGCCGCCGAGGTCCCAGCCGTTGCCGTGCGCGTACAGGACGACCGCGTCGTCGCCCCCCCCACCCCTTTTCCCAGGCCAGGCGCAGGTCACGAGCGTGGCGCCGACGCGCACGCACTGGACGCGCGGGCCGTCCTCGAAGCGCGTCCGGGACCAGGCGCCTCCGGCGCGCGTCGCCCGGAGCAGGCGACGGCGCAGACGGATGCCCTCGATGCCCTCGTCGGGTGCCGCCGACGGCAAGACGGTGTAGCTGTGGACGTCGGGGGCCGTGTTGAAGGCCGCCTTGTCCGGGAGCAGCGGCATGTCGTCGCGTTGTACTGTAAGAGGAGGTCGAGGATTGTCCGTCCGAAACCAAGCTCGGGCCACGATGACGTTGGCCGTACGTTCGAGGCATTACTGTAAAAATGGAGGAGATTCGGGTTCGACTCAACTCCTCCTCGATGACCGTCCAGTTGTGCGACGTGACGCTCAGGAAGACGCAAAATGTGGACGACGGCGACGCGCCGTGTGGACTTACGCCGTCCCCGTAGATGACGCAGCGCGACATCGCGTGGAACCAGACGAGGAGGCTCTCTGATCTCAGCTCCCCGGTCACGTGATAGATTCTCATCGCGTCCCGTTCGGGATCGTAAGCGATGCACGCCACGTTCACGGCCGCATCGTCCTTTCGCCCGGTGATGAACATCGTCGTGGTCAGGAAGCCCTTGAACTGGCTCATGAGCTTGCGCTCGAGGAGACGCTCGAGGGAGTAGCCGCAGAGGAAAGACACTGGTTGATGACGGTGCCAGGCTGATTCGGCTGCTCATGACGACGGAGCTGTTCCGGCGGCGACTGCGGCGACAGCAGCCACGGGGAGCGGGCGATGCAGTCGAGCCACTTGAACAAGTCGGGGACGCACTCCTCTGGCTCCGATGGAGCCTGCGCTTCGTGCAGCTTGGCGGCCAACTGCCGCTTCATGTCGCTGTCGAGGTCGAGGGAATCGGCCAGGTCGATCGCGCTGCGCGCATGCTCTCCTGTCCTCCATGCGCCAGAGTTGGCCGTCGACGGCCAGCATGGGGTAGCTGTGGCGAGCGAGGCCAGCATGCCGAAGCTCTTGGCATTGGCGTTGGGGTTGGCGTCCAAGAGGATCTTGGACCGTTTCTCGTTACACGTCAGTCCAGGAAAGCGCCGCATCACGGCGTTGAACGTATCGACAGTCTGGGAGGTGCGCGACCGATGTGCGCCGCCGAGCCAATCTCTTAGCCCGCTCATTCACTTCGTTCTTGTCGGGAATCTTTAGCATCCGCAGGTCTTTAATTTTATGTCTTATGAATGTCGGCGCGACTCAATTTTTCACCCTTACACCCGCGCTAACTAGGTATGGAAACGAGAGGTTTTCCATCATTCACGCTCTTCGTTACACTCAGCCCAGTCTATTTTGGGACACCCTGCGGTGACCATTTCGATAAGGCCTACTTGTATAGATGAATATCATCATCTATCTATCGCACTTAACCTCCGACCCCGCGGGGTCGGCTTGCGACAGAGTTCTTTATCTGGATTCAGCGATCCTTGAGGCGCTTGACGATGGATTGTTCCAGCCGGCCGTCCGCGGCGCGGCGGCTGAGGATGACCGGCGCCAAACCCTGATGGATCCTTCGGATGTTGAGAGCGGCGTTCAGGTCCCGGCTGACGAACCGCTGAGCCGTCGGGTTGAACAAGAGGCCGCGAAGGCCGAACCTCGGCTTCGCCCGGGTCGCCATCAGCTGAAGGACAGAGTCGTCGTGGTAGTCGACCTTGGAGGTGCGGAACTCGTCAACCGCGTACGTCAAGACCCGAGAAACACACTCCTTGTATGCTCGGGTCGTCGGCACGGACTGCTCTCCAGCACCTCCGGATGCGAACTTAGCGTTGCCGTAGGCGACGACCAGCCGCCCATCGCCGCTGAAACGGCTCAGCAGGCGGTTGAAGAAGTTGGCGAACACGCGCTTCTTTCCGCCGTAAAGCGAAAGCCGCTGTCTCGCCCACCTCGGCTTCAGGTACTCATTCCAGAGGGCCTCCCGGTGTCGTTCGTACTGGATCAAGTACCACCCATGCGCCGTCAGACTGACGCCCTTGGTGGAGGCTTCCGACATGGCGTCGAGGTGCCCCTGAACGTCCCGGGTCCATCGCTGGATCGTGCGCTTGGACGCCGTGATCCCGCTCTCTGAGTCTCCATGCGACCTCATGCGACCTCGCTTCGCGGCATCCCATGTAATCCCATGGAGACTCGGGGATGAAGCATCAAAGCGAATAACCATGCATGGAATTCCATGTCCGCGATCAGATCTACTTCGGAAGGTACCAGGGGCCCGGATCGGTCTGGTCTTTAGTGGTCCACGCCTCCGTCGGCCGCCTGTGGGTCACGCGAGGCGGCGTCTTCCTAGGCGGCGTCTTCCTAGGCGCCGGCTTAAACTCCTTGGCGTTCTTGTTCATGCCCCTCGGCGCCGGCTTAAACTCCTTGGCGTTCTTGTTCATGCCCGTCATGGCGTCGCCCTCCCACATGTCGGCATCGCCGATGCGATGGCGAACAACCGCGCGGGCGCCCTTGACGGCAACATCCCCGACGAACGAGTCCTTCGAGGCTTCGATGACCTGCTGGCGCGTTGTGCCGTAAAGGTACAGGTACAGCTTCTTTTTGCCTTGAAGCGAGGTCGTGGCGAGCCAGGCGTAAAGCAGGCCGTTGCGCTCGGTCAGATCGTACAAGTTGGCGCCGTGGACGCCGACGAACTTGCTAGGGCTCGCAGGGGCCACTTCGACCTTCAAGCGATACACCCACAGCTTGTTTGTTTTATCGGCGGTTTCGGCCAGCAGCGCCAACTCCGTCGGCCGCGGCCAGCGGCAGAGAACGCCGGCGGCGGCCTTCAGCCCCATCGCGGTGATCATCGCGGGGAAGCTCTCGAACCCATTGTCGCGCATGTACAGGAGCAGCCCTTCCACCTGGGCTTCTTCCGTGAACTTGGCGGAGTACGTGACGCCAGAGAGATTGTATTTCGACCGCACGGCGGAGACATCACTGACGCAGCTGTCGAACAGATCGAGGCGAGTGGGGCGGGAAGACACTCGAGTCCCTCTCGAGCTGCGTACGGAGTTCGTGGACATGTTTCTATACTCAAGGGGCGGGAGTTTTTCTTGGGATGAATCCAATAAAATTCTTATGCCCCCCCCCCTATTCAGTGTCTAGCGAATGAAGGATGCATCGCGCTTCCAAAGCTAGTTAGCGCGGCGGCTCACTTCTTGGTGACCTCGCTGCAAACGTGCTTGTGGTGAACCGTCATGTGTGTGTGGCGCAACGAAATATCTAATCGAGATTCAGAAAACCCTACAATGCTCTCGGCCGTAGTCGACGTGCCCTCTGCGCGGGCGCGGGTGGAGGCCACCGCCAGCAACCTGCCCCCCGCCCTCATGGTCAAGGTCGTCAAGGCGGCAGAGGGAGCGTCTTGCAACGTGCAGTACGCCTTCCCGGACATCGGAGCGTCCACGATCCGAGCCAGGGCGATGGCCGCAGCCGGCGTCCGCTTCCCTCTGGCGTGGAACCCCGCCTACGCACCGGCGGTCAACGAGTCGTCAAACGCCCTGTCCTCGGGCGTCTCCGACTCTCAACTCCGCGTCTCCGGATGCGTCGGACACGGCTCGAACTCGGTCTCCGTGTCTCAGTACCTCAAGGACTACGGCGCATCCGTCTCGCTCCTGCAGACGAGCAACCGATACTACCTCGCGGGCACGGAGGGAGGCCTCCCGTTCTTCTCCGTCGGCGCAAGCGACGGACGACTGACCTACGGGCTCTCCAACGCGGCGTTCGGGCCGGCTACGAGATGCGTCATGCAAAACAGTTTCGGGTTCGGCGCCTGCAACGTGGCCGTCGGCGTGTCCAACCCCATGTTGGGAACCGTCTCCCCGACGCTCGTGTCGTCCTGGTACCTGTCGAACGTGAAGTACTACCCACAGGGGGCTTGGAACGTGAAGCCGCCTATCATCGCATCCGGAGGCAAGTCGTACACGGACTCCAACTTCGGCCTCTCCGTCGGTCTGTCGAACTTCGTGACCTTTGCGGACACTGCTCTCGCGTTCTCGGTCACGGGCAACACCAACGCATCCGTGCCCTTCTCGACGACCGGGGCCAACGCGAACGTGCTGACGTTGAGCAGCGGCCACGCCGCCGTCGCCGCGGGGAGCAACACGGGCACCCTGACCTTGTCGGTCGTCAATTCTCTCGACACGACAGGGTTTGCCGCCGCGTGCAACGTCGCGGTTCCCTACACCGTCTTCGCGCTCGCGCCTCCGGCCGCGAAAGGGGGGGATTTGTCCTCTGTCGTGAAGTCTTTGAGCAACGTGTCGCTTCCGACCTTTGGCAGTGACGGATTCACGCTCATGCCCGGTGGCAGTTACTCATACTCTCTCACGACCAACCAGCTGAGCAACGCGGTCGTCGACGCCGGGACTGGTGCGCTGACAGTTACCGGAGTGTCTGGGTGCAACGCTGTATACTCGGTAGGAGTTACCGCAGCCGACCAGTTCGCTCAGTCGGCCCAGAGGTTGATCACGGTGACAAGCGTCCCTTTGCCCACCGTGACCGGGTCCATCTCTCTCTCGGTCGACTCTGCAAGCAACCTCAGCATCCCAAACATGTCCAGCTACTTTGTCCGACACAGCACTGGCGCGTACACGTATTCTCTGACGGACAACCCTTTCGGCAACGCATCGATCAACGTCTTGAGCGGCGATCTGTCCGTCGTCGGAGGCGTCAGCGGTGTCTACACAGTCGGTGTAAGAATCACGGACCAGGTGTTGCAGCAGGCGGACCAGGCGGTCGGCATCACTTCGACCCAGCCGTCTGTCGAGTACCCTCCAACCATCATCGGAGCGGGGAACACATGGGTCAAGGAAACCACTAACACGTTTACCGGGTACCAAGGGGTAGTGTATTCGAAATATTCATACAACGTCACAGGTGCTGCGTACGGCAACGGAACTTACAGGGCATGGGCAAACATGATTTATCTCGGCGGCGGCACTGCCCTCAGCTCTGCATACGGCAACAACGAGTGGCCTCCCTCTGGAGCCTTCGATAAACGACCTGCTCAAAGTTCCACGAAATCCGGGTGGCACACTCCTGGCGCACTATTGAACAGCAGTTCCGACGCTTCCACTCCTGCAGACCTCTACATTCAACTTCCGTCGGCTGTTTGCGTCAAGTCATATTCGATCCAGCATCGGACGGATTGTTGCACGAACCAGGGGGTGTCCAAGTGGGACTTACATGGATCCATTGATAATTCGGCGTGGACGAACGTCGACAGCAGGACAGGGGTCCTATCTTGGGCGTTGTCAGAGACGAAGTCGTTCACTTGCTCTTCCAACTCTACAAAGTACCTATACTACCGCTTGGAAGTATACCGCAACTCGGCTTCATCTACGGATTACATGTCCCTAGGCGAGCTACGATTGTTTGGATACCAGTAAAGGAACACACATGCAGCTACCCCGCACGCCCTCTTACCCTGTCCATTCGCCGACAGATTCTTGGCACCTGTCCTTCTGGCGATTCTTGCACACCTCGGCGTTGTATGCGGACCGCCGTCCGTCCGACCTGCCTCTGGACGGCAGGGTACTCGTGCTCGGCCTCGCCGAAGCCATACCATGCACCGAGTGCCGTGCCGAGTGGATTGCATGCACCGCGGAGCTGCCTTGCTCGCTCGTAGGCGACAATATGTTCCGATGGAGTGTCGACGTCCACAACATGGTCAACAAGCGGCTCGGCAAGCCGTGCTTGTGCTTTGAGGAAGCGCTTCGCCTTTACTCGAGAATGTAAGACGAGTAAGACCCTGCGCACTCGCCAGGTCAACCTCGCGGCCAACCCGCAGAACAACGCATCCATCTCTGGAGGCATACTGACTGTCAACCGGGCCTACAGCGGCACGACGTACAGCGTCGTCGTGACAGCGACCGACCAGCTGTCTCAAACGTCGGCCGGGAACACGCTGTCCGTCACCGACGCCGCCGCGCAGACCTTCCAGTATCCTCCCGTCGACATGACCGGCAACACGACAAACGTCAGCGGACAGAGCTACGGCAACGGTACGTACACCGCATCGTCATCGACGTCCTTCGGAGGCGGCTACGCGCCCTACATGGGCTTCACCGCAACGACGTCGCAGTGGTGGGCGTCGGGGGGGTACCGCTACAACACAGTGACGGGCCTCGCAGGCGGCACCAATGGAACGACCACCACGATCTCGTCGGGCACGACGTACACCGGCGACTGGTGCCAGGTCGCGATGCCCCTGTCCATCACGGTCAGGTCGTACAAGATGATTCCGACGGTGGCCATAGGGCAGGCGCCCAGTCCGCAAACGTGGGTGCTGGGCGGGTCCACGGACGGCACGACATGGACGACCATCCACGTCCAAACCAACGCAAGCCTGGCGTACTCGACTTCGTACACATACACCGTGTCTCCCGGAGGGGCGTTCGCCTACTACCGGTCTTTACCCGTCTCCAGCTTTTTGCGTAGATAGTATAGTCCTGCCAATTGAATTTGGGAACAGAGATGGAGTGTAATTATAAAAATCGGGCCATGCTCGTTCGTATGCCCCGCCAATTTTTCTATCGTTTCCCATTTTTAGTTGGCACGAGTGGTAGGATGAACATGAGGCAACACGTACGCGCGCATCAAGGGCGTATTGGACGTGCATACGAGCAAACCCGCGGTCGCTTTACGAGCGTGCTTGCGCACTCGCCGGGTGAACCTCGCGTCTGCCGCGGTTGAGTGGGAAGACTGCCTTGCGAAGATCTCAGCTGCGATGGCACGGCTCGTGAAGGTGCAGACAACGCTCGTTGCAGTGCATCAAAAAGGCAAGGTGGTCCCGATCGAGAAGGAGGAAAAGAGCATCCTGGTCGTGATAGAAGGAAGCGTCGGCCGTGATCGCAAGCCAGCTGGGACGGTGGAACAGACTCATGGCACGGTCGGACGTGCTGGAGGCTCTGCGCAGCGACGCGTGCTCGGCCAAGGCGTTTGCGTTTTTCAAAGCGGTGTACGAAGACGCCGCCCAGAACTTTGAGAGACAGGCGGCCGAAGTGGGGCGCAGGCAATGAAGATTACCACGGCGTTTTCTGTTTGCGTGCGCTTGCGCTCGTGCGCAAGGCTGCTGCTCCGACTGTCGTCAGATTGAAAGAGTACCGCCCGTCGACGTCCTCTTGGAGCCCAGCCGCCTCTCCTCGCCGTGCGCGTCGGCAGCTGCCTTTGCCTTCTTCGTCGTCGCAGACCACCAACTCACCGAATCGGACCTGCTCTACGCCCTCTCCCCACCCGTCGCTCAGCTGCCCTTCCAGCTCTCCGATCAGCGCGGCGACATCGACGTCGGACGCGGATTTGATCGGCAGCACCCATTCCATCGCCATCGCCCATCGCCCCTGCGCTCCCTCGACAAGCCGTACGGACGCGAGCGTGGCCTTACAATGATGTCCTTTCCTGCCCCCCCATGAGAACCAGGATCCTCGATCCGTGCTGGAGGACCTACGCAGAGGCACCTCGGTCAATAAAGACTCGAAGCCAAACACGTTGTCTCTGACCATCCGTCGCACCATCGCACGGCAGGCCTCAGGAACCACCGTCGCGTGCGAAAGGCCGCGGCCGGCGGAGACCGAGCGGGCGCCGAGGCGGTCGTCGAGCACGATCGGCAACACAGCACGGACGAACACGGTGCCTGCGAAAGCGCTCGATGTCTCTCTGGCCTTCCACTTTCCGACCACCAGCGTAGTCCCCGACGCGATCGGTGAAGCCCTCGACGGCATCTTTGTATTCATTGTATCCGGTTTATTTTGGAGGATATATGAATCATGCATGCATGCATGCATGCATGAGGATGATTGATGGAGACGTCAATATTTTCTCCAAAGGGTGTTGTGTCAGCCTCTCGGCTGACTATTGCGGAATAGTTCGCCTTAGATCCCAACTCGCGCGGTTGGAAGTGGGTACCGATAGGACGCGGTCTGTCCGGCCCGACAAAAATCAGAATGGCGGCTAAACGTTTTCCGGCAGGACTGTATACACCATGGGGGTCACCGTCGTCGTCGGCGGAGGCATCGCGGGGCTGTACTGCGCGATGCACTTGCCCCCGCCCGTTCTGCTGATCGAGGCCTCGCAACGGCTCGGCGGGCGCGTCCATACCGTCGACGGCTTGGAGGCGGGCGCAGGCCGCTTCTCGCCGGTCCTCCACCGTCGCCTGAAGAAGCTCATTGACGGCTTCGGACTGACGACGACGCCCAACGGAGTCGGCGGGCGACCCTACGACGTCGCGTTGCGCGAGGTCGTACGCAAGGCCGGTCGACTCCCCAAGGCTTACCTGCAGGGCGTCTCCTTTCACCGCGCGTGCGTCGACGTCGTCGGCCCGGACGCGGCCCGGGAGCTTCAGTCTCAGTTCGGGTATGACGCCGAGTTCGAGGTCACCAACGCGTGGGACGCGTTGCGCACCTTCTCCACCGACTTCTCGCCGGGCATCGCCTACCACCACTGCACCCAGGGACTGTCGAGCTTGATCGACGCGATGGCCTCCGCGGCGAGGAATCGCGGGGCGGAGATCAGAATGGGCACCAAGCTGTCGAACATCGCGTGGGACTCGCGCGCCCGCACGTTCGCGCTCAACGACGGCGCGCTGACGTGCCATCGCGTCGTGCTGGCGCTGCCCCCGGACGCGCTACGCTCCGTCGCGACCTTTCCGGTCGCGGCATTGGACGCTGTCGAGGCCGTGAGCCTGCATCGCTTGTACGCGCGCACCGCGCGGCCGCACGGGCTCTCCCGCCACACGGTCGACGGACCGATGCGGCAAGTCATCCCGATGGACGACCGGGTGTTCATGGTCTACAACGACACCCGCGCGGCGGACGATTACCACCGGCTGGAGAAGCTGGGAGGGGACGCGTTGCGCCGCGCTCTGCAAAGGGACTCTGGCGTCAAGTTGGTCAGCGTCGTGTCGCACTACTGGCCCGCGGGGGTGCATGCGTGGAAGCCGGGCGTCGATTCGGAGCGGGTCGCGCAACGCATGCTGCAGCCCGTCGAGCGCGTGCCGCTCTTCGTCTGCGGCGAGGCGTTCTCGCGGCACCAGGGGTGGATCGAAGGGGCGTTACAGACCGCGGAGGATGTTCTCTCCAAATGCCGTCGCGCGACTGAGACAGAACACACTGCAAGAAAACGCCGACGAGGCACTGCGGGACTCCTCAAAAAGTGTGACTAGCCCCTACGGGCCGTCGTGCCGAACCCTACAGCAGTCACAATTAAGAATGGGACACCTATCGGTGACCAATCCGTCATTGGTCATTCTACCGTGTGGCTTTTTCAGCCCTCACCCTCTGTTTTGAGAGGGGAGCAAGATGCGACGT
>Ga0105052_10006665_pt1 | contig 11594 bp, 11 predicted proteins | sample FRY03_FD_78094 | JGI IMG/M metagenome (GOLD analysis project Ga0105052, IMG submission 78094) | Freshwater microbial communities from Lake Fryxell liftoff mats and glacier meltwater in Antarctica - FRY-03 | ecosystem: Environmental > Aquatic > Freshwater > Ice > Glacier meltwater ... | reverse complement strand
TAACCGAGCTGGTGGGCCGCGACAGCTAGCTACTTGCTGGGCACTTGTTTTCTAGGTTACTCATGGCGGCCTTGGCAGCTGCCCACCCATCGGCGATGGACAAAAAATCGCACTGGTGGGGGGTGACTTGGTCATGGCATTGCCCGGGCACTGGCCTTGTCTGTTTCCCGGGTAGGTCGGATCGTGGTGGAGGCGCAGGCATCCGCCCACCCAGATGACTCCAACCAAACGAGCCCAAAACGGGTATTATCGAACTCGATATGGGTACGATAATCACCATCTCCCAAGCATCCATCACTGAGGATATTCGGGGTCAGATTCCAATTAACCCAACAGCTACCAAGATTGAAATGGGTAAAAACACAAACTGAGCTTGGAGTTTGTGGCGAAGTCCCGGTTTGGCCCCTACTTCCTGTGGCCGCAAGACTTTCATCCGGTCTAAGCGCTGGCGCCGGGACATGAGTTGCCCGCCACACTCCCAGCGCCGCTTGGTAGCTACACTCGCCAACATGCGTCCCTCCCAAGCCCTTCGCCTGCACCGCTCGCAAATCCGCGAGATCGCGATGCGCCACCGCATTGCGGGTGTGAGCGTGTTCGGCTCCGCGATTCATGGTGACGACGTGGAGGGGAGCGACCTGGACGTACTGGTGGACCCGACGCCTGCAACCACGCTGCTGGACATTGGCGCCATCCGCTACGAGTTGAAAGCGCTCCTGGGTATGGATGTGGACGTGTTGACGCCCAATGGCCTGCCCGACAGCTTTCGCGAACAGGTGCTGCGCGAAGCGGTGCGTCTGTGATAATTGAGGTCAGATTCCAATTAAGCCACTGCGCCTGGCTGGGTTGCGTGCCAAAGGCCAACGCGCCAGCAACCGCTGCATCGTCTTTCAGGCGCTGCCCCACACCCTTGGGCTGCAATAATTGGAGTCATATTCCAATTAACATAGTGGCTGGGAGAAATGGGGTCAGATTCTAATTAACCTATGCCGCAGTTCTTTGGAAACCCCTGCAGAACGGTCGCTGCTGCCGGCAGCCATACCGGGCGACGACCCAACAACCGCTTCCAGGCTACCGGCTAACAGCCCTTTACAGCTGCCGCCAGAAAGCACGCCGCTGCGCGCGCACGCACGCACGAACCGAGGCAGGCAGGCAGGCAAGCAAGCAAGCAGTCAAACTGGTGGAGGCACCGGGCCTAAAGCTACCCACTCGGGGCGGAAAGCGCGGAGCGATCAGCAATTTGGTGGCGTCAAATCGGGTGTGATCAAACCCAATAGGGGTATGGCAGCAGCACCCTCGCTTTATTTGGCAGCCAACGCGCTGTTTCCCAAGGTGCGCCGGCGCGTCCTGGCTGCGCTGTTGGGCGCGCCCGGTCGCAGCCCTTACACCCACGAGGTGATTGGTCTGGCGCAGAGTAGCGCGGGCACGGCACAACATGGCGCGACGGGAGCTGGCCGGTTTGGCGGCGGCCGGCTTGCTGACGGTGAGCAAGCAAGGCAACCAGCGGCACTTTCAGGCCAACGCCGTATCGCCCGTTTAGGCCGAGCTTGGTCGTGGCCTGGTGCTGAAGACAGCGGAACTGGCCGAGGTGTTGCGCGCGGCACTGCAGCCGCTGAGCGCCCAAGTTGAACAGGCGTTGGTGTCTGGCTCTGTGGCCCGGCAAAACGACACGGCGCAGAGCGACGTAAATCTGCTGGTGGTGGGCCAAGACCTTGCCTGTGACGCGCTGCTGGCATCGCTGGAAGGCGCCGGCCAGACGCTTCGGCGCAAAGGCAACCCGGCGCTTTGTACCGAAGCCGACTTGCGCACCCGCCGCGCCAGCGACACCGCCTTTATCCAGCACGTGATGCAGCGTGTCATGCAGCGTGTCATGCAGCACGTCATTCAGCCGCCTGACAACATGTGCGACACGGCTCTGGCTTCGCTGGGCAACGGCGCTGGACGCGCGCGGGCCACCCGGCGCGTGATGGCCCACCGGTGGCGGGCGTTTGACATGCTGGCCCAGACGCTGGACTGAGCACCAGGCCTTTGCGCAGCCCCTGCGCGAGACGGCGGTGCTTGAAGCGACCGGTGCAATCGGTCGTCGAGTCCGGGTGGCGGGTGTTGCGTTGGTTTTCGGCTGACACAGAAGGCAACGTCCCGTTGAACATGCGTGCTACAGCGGTGCAGCCTGCCGATTCAGCAGGTTGAGCCTCTCAAGCGCGTGGTCCCAGACGCATCTGGTGTCTGTCATCAAGCAAGCCGCTGGTGTTGGCCAACCTGCCCTAGACACAGACGGGGTCGATTGGGTTCAACGCGGACTCTCGAAAAACACCGTGTTGGTGTAATCGCTGATCTCGAAATACACCTTCTTCTCGCCTGGGTCGACCTGCATATTCAGGTTTTCGTCGAGTACGCCATAGCCATACCGGTAAGCGCGCGGCGTTTTGTCGTTCGTACCCAGCGCGGTGCTGATCTTGTCGACCTTAAGAAAGCGGCGGGCCACCTTGTCGCCGGCATAGATCTCCATGACGCCGTTGGTGCCAGTCCAGTTTTGGATGTCGCGGCTGATCTGGTTTTGCTGCTCTTGGGTGCAGGCAGCCAAGACGGCGGTGGTCAGGGCCAATGTGGTTAGGGTAAGACTTCGGTTCATGGCGGATCCAATAAAAAAGGGAGGCACTGAGCTGCTGGCTCACGCAGGCAGGCATTGGCGACCAAATCGAGATCGGTGGATGCGGGATTGCCGATGAACACGCGCGCAACACACTGGTGAGGGGTGAGCGCAAGACCAGCCGCCGGCTAGGCCGCGCCCGAAGTGCCCACCACCAGCATCAGATCGCAGGTGCAGGCTGCAGTCTTGACGCTGCCAGGTGCATTTTGCAGCAGGCACTGGCCAAACCAGACCACCGAAAGCCAATTGGGGTCAAGCTAGTTGGGGTCAGATTCCGATTAACCCAGGCCGCAGGTCTTTGGAAACCCCTGGAGAACAGCCTCTGCTGCCAGCAGCCATGCCGGGCGGCGAGCCGACAACCGCACCCAGGCTACCGGCTAACAGCCCCGTACAGCTTCCGCCTGAAAGCAGGCTGTTGCGCTTGCACGCACGCACCAGGGTGGGCAGGCAGCGAAGTAGTCAAGCTGGCGGCAGCACCGGACCAGAAGTTGCCCACCCGGGGCGGGAAGCGCAAAGCGATCAGCAATCTGGCAGCGTCAAGGTAGGTGTGATCAAACCCTATAGGGGTACCCTCCCCCCGCGTCAGACTGGTTGTCGTTTCCAGCGTGACCGTCTCACCGAAGCCAAAGAGGGACTTGGCCTTGTCAAACAAGTGGTCCTGCAAGGCTTCGCGGTGGTCACACAGCGCGTCAGATGCGCGGTACGGGCGGTTCTGGTCCATCGCCTCGAAGTCGAAGTCCATCAGCTCGCCCAGGCCCGAGCGCTGCTGCCGCCAGGCATGCGTGGCCAGCTCGCTGCCCGGGGTAGGCCATGCGGCCAACGATGCGCCCACTGCGGCGGCGATCTGCGAGCGGTTCAGGCCCAGCTCGGCGAGTTTGTCCTCCAAGGCGCATTGGCGCATCACCGAGAATGCTGCGTGCTGCGTGCTGCGTGCTGCGTGCTGCGTGCTGCGCGCCCACGCTGCGCGCTCGCACCAGCTCCAGCGTAGCGAGATCGACCTTCTGGAAGCGTTCGGCTTCACCCGCATCCATCACCCGCTTCACGCGCGCTGATGGTGACGCTCGCTGGCCGGGTCGCATGGGCTGGCGTGATGCTGGACGCCGAAGGCTGCAGGGCGATCAACTGCGCAGCGCAGCGTTGCGCCAAGGCCTGTCCCGCCTCAGACAGGGTTGACTCGACCAAAAGTGCCTTGGCCATGCACCAACTGGTCGATACGAGCAGCCAGCGCGGCCCACTGGTCTTGCGGCAGATCGAAGTGGCTGCACAGATTGAGCAAGGTGGACTGCTTGACGCTGGAGCCCACACACACGCTGTGCACCAAGCGGTAGGTGACGTAAGCCTCACCATAGCTGCGGTTGCGGGTTTGGGTGCGCCGGATGAACGTGCTGCGTTGGTGCACGCAATTTGCAGGAAGCTGCCGTCCTAGAAAAAATATGAAGGCACTACAAATCACTTTGGAACTGGAATCGAGCATCCACGCGGGTTGGCGGGCGATACAGACCAGAAATGGGTGAAAAGTTGCCAAACCTGGGCTGGGGCTCGTGGCAAGACACCACCGGGACCTGAGCGCCTGCAGCGGGCAGCACCAGCTTGGGGGATCCGCTCGGCTGTCCCTGCATGTTCTGGCGCGCCAGGATCGGTGGGGTTGAGCTGCATGGGGCACAACAGCATGGGAGCTCGTTGAGCGCTGGTTAGACGGGGAACTGAACGGGGGCAAACCGGGGGCAGACCGGGGGTAAACCAGGGGTTGGGCGTGTGCCCCATCGAGCGCAAGCGCGCCCGCCCACAACGCAAGTTTTTCACCTTGGTGAATGCAGCTGGCGTGGTCTTCCGTCAAACATCTTTCAGGGTGAACGGCAGGGAGCGCAGACGTTTGCCAGTGGCGTGGTGGATCGCATTGGCCACTGCCGCTGCAGTGCCCACGATGCCCAGTTCACCGATGCCCTTGACCCCCAGCGGGTTCACGAAATCGTCGCGCTCATCGAGCATCTGCACATTGACCTCGCCGATGTCGGCATTGACGGGGATCAGATACTCGGCGATGTCGGTGTTGAGGAAACGCGCGCGTGCGTGGTCCACCAACGTGTGTTCGTGCAGTGCCGATCCAATGCCCCAGATCATTCCGCCCATCAGCTGGCTGTGCGCTGTCTTGCGATTCAGGATGGTGCCGGCTGCGAACGCGCCGTGAATGCGCGGCACACGGATTTCGTGGGTCCAGCGGTGCACGCGCACCTCGACAAACTGCGCGCCGAAGGCAAACATCGCGTGTGTCTTGGTTACCGGCCCGGCCACGCCAAGGCCACCCTTGTAGGTCGTGCGCAGGGCCTGCTCGGTGAGCTCTGGATGGGCATATTGGCCGGTTGCGGCGGCCTCACCACGCGGCGTTGCTTTCAACGCATCGAGCAGCGACATCAACTTCACCCCGGGTCCTTGCAGCGTACCGTCCACCAATTTCACCTGCGCTGGGTCCAAACCCGAGAGCGGGTTGTCTTCGAGCAGGACGACGCTGCGCACGATTTCGTCGGCCAGCTTCAGGCAGGCCACATGCACCGCCGATCCAGCGCTTGCTGACGTCACCGATCCACCAGAAATCGGCGCTATCGGCAGGTCTGAACTGCCCATGAACACCTCGACCGCCTTCACTGGCAGCCCCAGCCGTTGAGCGGCGATCTGGCCCATGATCGTGTAGGCCCCAGTGCCCACATCGTGTGCTGCCAGCTCCACCACGGCAGTGCCTGCGCCGTACATGCGCACGCGCGCCTCCGACGGCGCCACCAAGGTCGGGTAGGTCGCGGTGGCGCAGCCACAACCCACCAACCAGTCGCCGTCCACCATCGACTTCACAGCCGCATTGCGTCGGGCCCAGCCAAAGCTTTTGGCCGCAGCGTCGTAACAAGCCATCAGCGAGCGCGAAGAAAACGGCACGCCATTGACCGGGTGCGTGCGGGTGTCGTTCACGCGGCGCAGCTCGACCGGGTCCATCTTCAGCTTGATGGCCAGCTCGTCCATCGCTGACTCCAGTGCGAAGAAACTCTGCATCTCGTTGGGCGCGCGCATGAAGCCGGGCGTGTTGGTGTCGCTGCGCGCCAGCCGCTGCTCGGTGTGGATGTTGGGACAGGCGTACATCGACCGCGTGATGTGGGTACCGGGGTTGACCACATCGTCGAACTGCGAGGTCTGCGCTGTCTCAATGTGCTCAAACGCGGTCAACCGGCCGTCACCCCTGGCGGCCAGGCGAATCTTCTGAATCGATTCGGGACGGAATGCCGCCGCCGTGTACATCTGCTCGCGGCTCACCACCAGCCGCACCGGGGCGCCTACGCCGCGCGCCGCAGCGATCGTCAACATCGCGTAAGGCGGCAACCCGGCTTTCGAGCCAAACGCGCCACCGACGAAGGGCGACAGCACTTCGACCTGGGTCTCGGCCAGCTTGAAAGCGGTTGCCACGCCAGCCCGCGCGGTGCGCACCGATTGCGATGGCATCCACACGGTGAGCTGCTCGCCGCGCCAGTGCGCGGTGGTCGAGAACATTTCCATCGGGTTGTGGTGCTGGAACGGCGTTGTGTAGGTCTCGTCGACCACAGCGGCTGCCGATGCGATACCGGCGTCCATATCGCCCTTTGTCATCACGTTGTCTTCTTTCTTGCCGGCGACGAAGGCGTTGGCTGTGTCCATCTCGATCCGACCGGCTGTTTTGTTGTAAGTCGCCTTCACCCGCTGTGCACCACGGCGCGCGGCAGCGGCGTTCTCGGCGACCACGAAGGCCACTGGCTGCCCGGCGTATTTGATCTCGGTGCCGGTCATGGGCCAGAAGCTGGCGGTGCCAGGGCCGCCAGCGTAAAAACCCTTCGGCGTCTCGTACTTCGGCATCGTCTCGTGGGTGTAGACGGTGATGACACCCGGCTCTGCCATCGCCTCGAGGATGTTGATGGCAGTGAGCTGCCCGCACGCAATCGGCGAGACCACCAGCTCGCCGAAGAACATGCCGGCTGGCATGAAGTCGGCCGCGTATTTGGTGTCGCCAGTGACCTTGCGCAGCGCCTCGTAGCGCGTGACCGGGGTGTTGATTGTTTCTGCCATGGCTTCACCCTTTTGCGCGTTGGTGCGCTGTCATCAGTGCACCGGCGACCACATCGGCGCCGAGTGCAATCTTGTAAGCAGAGTCTTTCAGCGGCGTGGCGTTGGCGAATGCAGCGCGACCGGCTTCGCGCGCCAACGTCTCGCTGAACACCTGGCCTTTGAGCACGGCCTCGGCGGCGCTGGCCCGCCACGGTTTGGCCGCCACACCACCCAGCGCAATGCGCGCGTCGCCGACCCGGTTACCGTCCAGCGCCAGCCCGACCGCGGCAGAAACCGAAGCGAAGGCATAGCTCTCGCGGTCTCGGGCCTTCAGGTAGTGGCTGCCCCTCATTGCTGCAGTCACCGGCACCTCGATCATGGCGATGATCTCGCCGCGCTTGAGGCTTGTCTCGATCTCGGGGCTGTCGCCTGGCAGCTGGTGCAGGTTGGCAAACGGGATGCGGCGCGTGCCTGTGCTCGACACCACGGTGACAACCGCGTCGAAGGCAATCAGCGCCTGCGCCCAGTCGCCTGGGTACATGGCAACACATTGCTTGGAGCCACCCAAAATCGCATGCAGGTGGGTGCGTCCGCCGTCGAGCGCTGCGCAGCCCGAACCGGGCTCGCGCTTGTTGCACGCGTAGCTGGTGTCGCGGTAGTACGGGCAGCGGGTTTGCTGCAAGACGTTGCCGCCCAGCCGGGCGGTGTTGCGCAGCTGGGGTGATGCCGCCTTCCACAGCGATTCGCTGAGCGCTGGGCAGGCGCGGCGCAGGGTTGCGTCGTCGCCGATATCGGCCATGCGCGCCAGCGCGCCAAAGCGGATGCTGCTCGGCCCCACCTGCATGCCCTGCATTTCCGGGATGCTGCTGATGTCCACAAGGCCTGCTGGCTTCATCACATCGAGCTTCAGCAGATCGATCATCGCCGTGCCGCCGGCCAGCACCTGCCAGCCTTCGTGTGCCCCGAGATAGTGGGCTGCGTCTTGCAGGCTGGTCGCGCGGTGGTAGTCGAAGTTGCGCATGGTGTTCAGCCCTTGGGTGCATCGCGCACCATTTCGATGGCAGCAACGATATTGGGGTACGCGGCGCAGCGACACAGGTTGCCACTCATGTACTCGCGGATCTCGGCCGCGCTGCTGGCGTGGCCTTCAGCGATGCAGGCCACAGCCGATACGATCTGCCCTGGCGTGCAGAAGCCGCACTGAAAAGCATCTTTTTCAGAGAAGGCCTGCTGCATCGGATGCGGTGTGCCACCGGGGCCGCTCAGGCCCTCGATGGTGGTGATCTTGGCGCCAGCCACCGATACCGCAAGCACCAGGCAAGAGTTGGTCCGCCTGCCGTCGACCAGCACCGTGCAGGCACCGCACTGGCCGTGGTTGCAGCCGATCTTGGTGCCGGTCATGCCCAGCGTGTCGCGCAGCGCCTCGACCAACGTGGTGCGCGGCTCCACGGTGAGGGTGCGGCGCTTGCTGTTGACCGTGAGGCCGATGGTGGCTCTGGCGCTGGCCAGCACATCAGACGCCATCGCTGTGGTGGCTGTGGCGGCAGGGATCTCGGCTGTGACTCGGGTTGCGGCCAGCGGCGCGCAGCCAGACAGCAGGCCAATCGAGGCGCCACTGGCGGCTGTGCCACGAAGAAAGTTGCGGCGGGTCGCGTCAGATGGGGGGGTATCGTTCACAGGCTGGTTCCATGAGATCACGGCGACATCGCCACTGAGTGACTGTGGGAGACAGCCGACTTTGGCGGTCTAGGACGAGCGGACAGCCGCCTGTAGGAATTGACTGACTCAAAACCACATTGCAAAAAGCTGCGCTGCACAACAGCCGCCTGGTGCGTGCCTGTGTGATGGGAGCACCCCGATCTTGGTGGCTCTGCGGCATCGCAAAGCCCTGTCGATCCACCCGGTTTGCCGTGGCTTTATTGCTCGCCAGCGCGCCCGAGCACCAGCACCGCGTTGGTGCCGCCAAACGCAAAGGAGTTGGACAGCATGGTGAGTCCCGCAGCGCCTGCGCGTGCCGCGTTGGGCACGTAATCGAGATCGCACACCGGGTCGCTTGAGCGCAGGTGCATGGTGGGCAGAGCGGTGTTGTGCTGCAGCGCAAGCAGCGACAGCACACATTCCAGCGCGCCCGCTGCACCCAGCAGATGGCCGTGCATGGCCTTCGTGGCGCTCACAGGGATGCGGGATGCCTGCGCCCCGAAGACCTGTTTGATGGCCGCCGTCTCGGCCGCGTCGTTGGCCTGTGTGCCGGTGCCATGGGCGTTGATCGAACCGATCTGGCCCGGCTCGAGTCGCGCCGATACCAGTGCCGCCTGCATGGCAGCGGCCTGAGCATCAACGCTGGGCTTGGCGATGTGGGACGCGTCGGTCACCAGCCCATAACCCAGGATCTCGCCATGGATCTTCGCGCCACGTGCCACCGCCCGGTCCCAGGGCTCCAACACCAGCATCGCCGCGCCCTCGCCAAGCACCATGCCACTGCGATCCACAGAAAAAGGTTTGCACGACGCAGAGGGATCGCCCGCATCAACAGCCGCCAGCGTGTGCATCGCCTCCCAGGCTTTGAGCGAGCCCAGCGACAGCGGCGCCTCCGAGCCACCCGCCAGCGCCAGGTCGAGGCCACCACTGGCGACCCGCAGCCACGCCTCACCAATGGCCACCGCCGAGGATGAGCAGGCGGTTGAGTAGGTGAGGTTGGGGCCACGAAAACCGTTCTCGATGCCGATCCACGCCGCCGGCGCGTTGTGCATGCCCATCAGGATCAACAGCGGTTTGATGCGGTCAGAGCTTTCGCCGTACAGGGTACGGTAGCCGTCGTCCATGCTGGCGGAGCCGCCCATGCCGGTGCCGACAAACACCCCAGCCCGATCGAGATCAACACCGCCTGGGTCCAGACCAGCGTCTGCTGTTGCGCACCGGGCCGCAACAACCGCCAGCTGGCTGACCCGATCCAGCATGCGCGCTTTGGCTGGGTCGAAATGCTCGGCGGCATCGAAGGCCACAACAGCAGCCAGAGGCGCCTTGAGCCGCTCTGCCGCTTTGCCCGTCAGGCGCACCACCGCAGAGCGGCCGCTGCGAGCGGCGTTGAAAACCCCGTCGCAGCTGTCGCCCAGCGGCGACAGCATGCCAATGCCGGTGACCGCTACGCGCCTCATGCGAGCGGCGCAGCGCCAGGTTGAGAAATCAGGACCGCACCGGCTGACGGCGCTGGTTGGGCGGGGATCAAGGTATCGATGAACCGCGCCACATCGCCCACGGTGGTGAGACCGTCTACAGGCTCGACTGGCAGCGTCACCCGAAACTCGTCTTCGATGTTGAACAGCAGCTCGGCCACGCCGAGTGAATCGATGCCCAGGGACTCCAGCGACGCATCGGCCGTGATCGTGTTGATGTCGAGCTTGTAATCTTTGGCCACGATGGCTTGCAGGCGTTGGAAGGTGGTTTTCATTCAAGAAGCCTCGGTGAGTGGGCCGGTGGATTGAGCCGCCAGCGGTGCCCGAGCGGTCGGGGGGCGGGGCGCTGGCGCGGATGCGAGCCGCGCGATCGTGGCTGGCTCGATGGCACAGGTCACCTTCGCACACCACCGCGCGCTCCATGTCACGGCGCTGGGGAAATGGCGTACCGCTGACACCAGTATCGACGCCGGGAGGGGCCGCATCGCGGCGTGAGCGAGCATGGCGGCGAGGCGCAACCGGGTGCTGAAATGGCGGCGCCAGTCGGCGGCGTAGCGGCGCGCAACATCGGCGTGCCACCGCGCAGCGTCCTGGGGGCCGCCCTCGCCAGATGTGGCCAGCAGACGGTCACACAGCAGCCACGCCGATTGCATCGCCATGCTCATGCCCTCACCAATGATGGGATGGGCCTCGGCTGCCGCATTGCCGATCTTGAAAACGCGATCGTCCCCGCGCAATCGGATGCCGGGATCGATCGGACCGGAGCCGAGCCATGGCCCAAGGCGCTGGGCGGTTTGGAGCGCGGCGTTCACACCGGCGCATTCGCGGCGCAACATCGCTTCAACCACCTCACCCGCCGAGTGCCCCGGCAGGCGGGCGCGCAATGCCGAGATTTGATCGGCGCGGATGCAGCAAGCGATGGTGGTGGTCTGGCGATCGGCCATCACCATGCCGCCGTAGCCTCCTTCAAAAGCGAGAACAGGGAGCAAGCCCGCCGCCAGATTGGCGTTGTCAAAGTTGGCCTTGAAGGCGAACAGGTCGCTGCCGCGGCGAACCCGCTGTTCGGCCCGACGCACCGATTGAAGCGGCTCCCAGGAGCCGTTGGCCAGAATCACCACGCGCGATTGCAGCTCGGTTTTTTCGCCGGTGCCGATGTCCAGCGCCATGGCGCGCATCTGGCCGGGCGGTCCGTCAACCGAAAGCACCGACCAAGGCTGGAGCACCCGCGCGCCGGCCGCGCGGGCCTGATTGAGCAGCAGGGTGTCGAGCGTCTCGCGCCCGAGCGCCCGAGCCCAGCTGTGCTGCGGATGGGTTGCCGCTGGCAGCGGCGCAGACACGTTGTGGCTGCCTCGCATGAACGCCACGCGCTGAAGCCGTGGCGCGGCGAGAGAGTCGAATGCAGCGGGCGAAACGCCAAGCGCTTCCAGCAGTGGCAGGTTGCTCGCTGCGATGCATTCGCCACACACCTTGCGGCGCGGGAACGCCTGCTTCTCCACAATCGCCACCGACCAACCCGCCCGGGCCAGCAACACAGCCGCCGAAGAACCCGCCGGACCAGCGCCAACGATCAGAGCGTCGAATGTTGTGGTGTTCATGGTGTTCATGGGGTTCATGGCGTTCATGGATTCGATGCCTGCGCCAGCCCCTTGCGCTGCGCCACAAAGCAATGGCTGAACAGGCCGGCACCGTATTCGGTTGTGTCCCACACGGCTGAT
>Ga0105052_10006662_pt1 | contig 11597 bp, 5 predicted proteins | sample FRY03_FD_78094 | JGI IMG/M metagenome (GOLD analysis project Ga0105052, IMG submission 78094) | Freshwater microbial communities from Lake Fryxell liftoff mats and glacier meltwater in Antarctica - FRY-03 | ecosystem: Environmental > Aquatic > Freshwater > Ice > Glacier meltwater ... | reverse complement strand
GCCGCGACAGCCACGGAGCGCCGCCGCGCCATGGCATGCTGCGTGCGCTGGTGTGTTTGGAAAACACGGCAGCGCTGGCGCCAGAGATGTAGCACCGAGCGCCCAACATGTGCTCTCTGCACATTGTCTTTCCAGAAGACAAGCTGCTGCGCGGCAGATTCGAAGCGGTCCGCCGCACGCTTGTCGACAGCGCGGAGTTGTCTGGCCTCTTCTGCCTGTACCACTGCAGTATCTCGGGTAGTAATCAACTCCTCGCGCCACACTGCCGACTGCAGCAGCAAAATCGCCTCTTCCATCGCCTCGACCCCCGTCCCCAGCAAACTGAGTTCGCGAGTCACGTCGCCCACGTGCTTAGCGGCCGTGTCTTCGGCATGCAACACAAGCGACACCTGGAGCAACTGCGCCGCGTATAGATCATCCTCAAGCGCTTTCTGAATATTCCAGGAACTCGCAACGTGCATCTCGCCCTCATCAGCAGCCTCCAACGTCTCCGTGTGCAACTGCTGCAACACCTTAATCTCCTCGAAAATCTCTTCTTCTATACTATCCTGGTCTGCTACTTTCCAAATTCCCTGGGAAAATGGATTCTGTAATGTTTTAGTCTGGCACATTCTCTTGTCTTGCTGTGAGTTGCTGTGCTCTTGCCACTGATCCTCCTGCGTGTGCGTGTGCGCACATGTGTGAGTTTGCGATTTACACGCAAATGCTTCAAAGTCGTGTGCGCATGTGTGTGAGTTTGTGAGTATATCTGCAAATGATTTCAACTTATATGCATACACGATTATATGTACGTAAATGATTATACCGTTGCATACCTATACATATTACCACCCACACACATGTATGGTATGAAAGTAAAAAATTCTGTGATGGAATGTTTAAATACACGCACATCTTCCCACACCCACGTGGTCCCACATGTATCTGGCATGCGAACACATATATGCATACACACATTCATGTGCATGCACCAATGTGCACGGCAAACAAACACACCTTCAATTGGATTGCCAGCAAGTGCTGGGATTCCCGTTCAGTCTCCTTCGCTCTCTCCTTGACGAGCCTCTCAGTCAAGCGCGCCTCGACATCATCCGCCTGCTCTTTTGACTGCATCTTGAGATTCGCCAGCTCAATCTGCAACAATTCAAAATCCTGCACGTGCTGTCCCTGCGCCACCAAGAGCTCATTCCCAAGGGTCTCCCTCTCCTGATGCAACTTCTTTTGCAGACCCTCTACCTCCTTCTGTGATACGTCCCTCCCTTCCGTTATCTCAGCAATCGCACGTTGCATTTCCTCCTTCACTGTCAGCTCCTGCACCAGCTTCGTTCTCTCTTGCTCAAGCTCCCTCTGCAGACTTTCGGTTTCCTTCTGCAAACCATCCATTAGTTTCGTGCGGTCTTCATTCTCTCTTTTCGCCTCTTCTCCCTTTTTTGACTCCTGCTCCAGCGTCTCTTTTGAACGTTGCAGCATCTGCTGCAACTCTTCTTTCTCGAGAATCCCACGCTCCCTCTCTTCCTGCAACTCCAGCAGCATTCGTTCGGTTTGCCGCTCGAGTCCATCTTTCTCATGCTGCAGGCGGTCGCTGAGATGCTCAAGCTTAATCACGCCGGAAGACTGCAGGGAATGCGCAGCGACAATAGTATCATTCTTCGTGCGCTCGGCATTCAACTGATCCTTCAACCACATGGTGCTTTCATGCAGCACACCAAACTGACCCTCTGCCTCTGCCTTCATCACTGCCAGCCCATTCATATTTTCCTCGGCGGCCCGAGCACGCGCATCCGCCTTGGCCACTGCCTCTTGCGCTGCTTGTTTCACCTGCTCCACTTCTGTCTGCAGAGTGTTCATTGCCTGCGCGTCGGCAGCAAACTTTACCTTGGCATACACGGCCATTTTACTCGGTGAAAACAGCGGCGGATCTGCAGCGGCTGTAGCTATGGGTGCCACTAATGATAAATCCAATTCTGGCGGTGCTCCAATGGCAGATTTGATGGCCTCCTCTTGATATTTGAGGTCTACTTGCTGCCGAGTATCGTGGGCCTTTTGGCGATCTATGGCTGCCTCTAGCAGTTGGATGCGGTTGAGCATGTCGCCTTCGTTGATCTGACTCCGGAGCACCTCCTGCTGGCCTTCGTCGGCATCTGCAGTAAGACGCGCCTCGCGTCTACAATTGTCGTCCGCCGCCCTCTTCAGGACGTTTATCTCCCGCTTGAAACCTGCGATTTCAGAATGATGGTGCGCCTCTGTCATGTACAGCTGCTCTCGGCTCAAGGCAAGTTGCGACTGTGTCGTGTCGAGCTGCGCAGTCAGTGTGTCATTGTCGGATTTCACCACTGCGACTTGTCCTCTCAGCCTCTCTACTTCGCCAGTAAGCAACCGGCGCTGGAGACGTGACTCGTCGGCAGCACTCCGCACAAGAGTGCGCTGTGAACGCCCGTTCTCGCGCTCGATGTCGCACTCTGTTACCAAATTCGCGATGGCCTCGGCATGCCGTTTCCCCACGACAAGAATCTCTTCATTTTTCCGGGACAACTCGACGGTGAGCTCCTGGTGAGCGTTGGATGCCTCGGAACATGACATGGCCACGACATGTTCAAGCGACGTCATTTTGTTGTGTGTCTCATCAAGCTGTTGCAGCCATTGAGCCTCGCGGAGTCGCCCCTCGCGCGCAGCACTCTCGACGAATTGTCGTTGCGCTTCGAGTCCTGCCACCTGCTCAGCAAATGCAACGCCCTTGAACATAGAGTCTTGAAGCCGATCCTCCATCTGGGCGCAACGCTCAGCCAGCTGGCTGCTTTGCTCCAAATGCTGGTGTGAGAGTTGCTGCCTGTCGCGGTGCATACTTTCTGCTTGCGCCAGGAGGTTCACGTTGGAGGCCTCAATCTCCTCTTGCAGCTGAGTAATAGAGTGTTTGGAATCGTGCTGCAGTTGAACAAGTTCTTTTTGCGTTCTAGCCAAGGAGGCCCCTCTCTCTGCAGCACTCGACGCTGCATCGAGTGCAAGCGCTTCGAACTCTGCCATTTTAAACACGAGCGCAGTCTCCTTCTCCTGCACCTCCGCCGCCGTGTGCTGCATTTGCAATGCAATGTCATCAAGCTCGGCATCTTTCTGCTGCATCTGTGCGGCAAATTCTTGGAGCTGACCGTTTTGCGTCTGCAACTCGGAAACTTGCTTGGCGCACTTCTCTTCCCACTGGTTGCCAGTTTCTTCCACTTTGGCCTCGAGCATTCTGCATCGGAGCTCATAATTATTGTTGCGAAGCTGCTGCTCGGAATCAGACGCCATCACTTGTAGAACCCACTTCGTAGCTTCCTTTTGCATTTTCTGCTCCAATTCGCAGCATCTCGCTGTGAGTAGTGACACCTGCAAGTCGTATTCGCCGTCGCGTCGCACTATTACAGCTTGGAGTTCGGTCTCTCGTTGCCTGAGGCGCTGCTCGTGTAGCGTATGCACCTCGACATCCTTAGAGAGATGCAGTGCTCTGTGCACACTCGCCGTCGAGTATCTTGTGGCAGCATCGAGCTGTTTTTGGAGATCTGCCTCCACCTCTCCTCGTGCGAGCAGCTCATTCTCCAAATATTCCGTCCTCTCCAGCATGTTGGCTTCGAAGGCGGCCTTTTCTTTAATCTCTGCGACACGTTGCGCTTCGTATTTTACGAGCACCTGTTGCAGCATATCCAGATCCATCTCGGTGGACGCAAGACTAGAACACATCTCTTCATACTCGTCCTCACGTTCGCGCACAATCTGCTCGTAGATGGCTGTCTTCTGCCAGTCTTTCTCCATCATTTCCGTGGCCAAGGCCATTTCATGAGCTGCTACTTCGTTTAGCCTGCCCGTAAGCTTTGCCTTGACAGAATCCATCTCCCTTTCCAAATGAGCAACCTCGACAACAAGAGTCTCGATGATCTTTTCAACAGTGGTGTGCGCTTCTTTCAACATCTCAATATGAGCGTGCAGCCCCGAGATTGCTTCAAGGTGTCCCTTTGATTGAGCGTCAATTTGAACACGCAACTGTTCGAGTTCACCAATCGACAACAAAAGACGCTTGTCAAAGTCGGTCTGGAGTTCTTGTGCAGAATCGTTGGTCTTTTTGACGAATGACACGAGCTGATCCTGCAGCGCAGCATTCTGCATCTCCACTTGCTGAACTTTGGCGGCGTCGGCAGCCAACTCAAAAAGCTCTGCTTTTGCTAGAACCCGACCCCAAAATGGTCCACCTCTACAAAAGAGTCTGGCCGCGAGACTGATCGCAAAGAGGCTGATCCGATGCGAAACAGGCAAGTCCTGCGCTTTCATCTCTGAAGTGTTCTCCCCACAACTTACTCGCAAGGTGGATTTCGATTCGCGCGATCGAATTCCATTGGCTCGAGAGTCTGGATTGGTCAGAGCATCCACGGTGTGTGTAATGAGCAAATCGATAGCGCCCTGCATTTGGCCAGCCTTTGTCAGATCACACCAGTGTCCGAAGCAATCTCCCGCAAATTTGGCGTGCATGCGAAGAGCCGAGCGAAGTGCCAAGTCTTTTCTCTGCTGCACATGCTCACGTACGTGCACAAACCACATGAGCAAGCTTTTGCGCACATTAATGCTTCCACGCACTGCAATTGACGACACAAGCTTTTCTACACAGCTAGCATAATTGCGCCTCACGCGCCACGCTCGGAAAACTCCGAGTCGCAGCCGCTCCTGTTTCCGTGCCGCACATCTCAATAAGCTGTGATGGATTTCGCGCACAACACCCACAGTCTGCCAACATGCTGCGAGGAACAGCCGTTTCAGTGCTGTTTTGGACCTTTGAGCCAACCCAGCAGAAACTTTTCTGTGGTAACGTATGGTGAGCACTGCGCATGACCACGCTTCAAATGACGAAAAGCGTAGTTTTCGATTACCAATGCGATCTGAATTCGCTTGGATCTTGTTCAGAGTGGTCTCTTTCCGCCATTCTTTCCAGACACGCCCGCCACACTGTTGCATGCTGCGCCGCACGTAACGCGAGCATGCCTGCCGTGACATTCGCTCGAATACCACTTCGACTTTCCAAATTTTCAGAACCTTTGAAAGTGTGTGCCGACACCATAATCGCTGCGCTTTTTTGAGGCGCGTGTTTCGAGCTTTTGCAGCAGTCCATGCTTTCAACGCAGAGGATTTCAACAAAATTGCTAGCTTCTTGTGGTGTCTGTTAATATATGCTTCCAGCTGACTGACTCTCTTTCGTCGCCGCATGGATCTTCGCCAGCGACAAACATGGTACAACTTTATTCGTGCATTCGTATGTATGATGCGCTGTGCCTTCTTCACGTGATCCTCCCAAGTCCTGAGCGCAATGCGCAACAAGAGAGATCTATACCAACGTGAAAATTTGACGCGGCACAGATTCGCCCTCAACATTGGCTTGGAAGCAGTGGCAACGTGCCGCCAGCTAAGGAGAGCAAGTTCAAGTTCAATTCGGATTTTAAAGCTGAATATTCGTTCCAGCCACAAGAATTTTGATTCTTCTCCTCTTGAATTTCGCTTCCAATTGAAAAATGTTGATCTCGATTTTCGACGAGAAGAGCGCTGCACGAACCCGAGACGCAAACGAGTGAACCGCCGCTGTTGGGCCCAGTCTGAAAAGAAGCGTTTCTTTGCTTCGTCCGAGTGTTTTTTAAAGAACATATGGTCCACAGTTTTGATATGTTTCAGGTTGACACAGTAAACGTGCCAACCGACAAACGCCGTGGAAATCTGACGCTCGTAACGATGCCAGTTGTAGCGCTCCAACATACGCTGGCACATTTCCATGTCGGCACGTAATTTGCGCTCCGCTGCCTCCGACTCAAACTGCACGCGTTGCAGCAGATCTCTTTGGTTGGTCTGATTCCTTACCCACCCGGCAAAACACTCAGATTTCAGATTATGGCCACATTTCTGCTCAAAAAATACGCACAATTTCCAGCACATTTTACATTGCATTGAAATTGCGTTCCATGTCCGTAGAATACGTGACTTCAACCTGCTTGACACTAGTAACTCTTTGCGAGCTGCTGCAAACTTGCAAAGTTTGCGTTGTTTTGACGAAATAACTCGTTCAGCCCAGATGATGTAACTCCACAACCGACATTTCCTCGCAAAATGACTTCTTGCACAATGATTTGAAAAAATCCTCCCACCCACAAGGTCCGCCCACGCCGTGAAATTTTCTTTGAGATCCATGCGCAGCACTCGTCTGGAAACGGTCTTTGAAATTTGAGTATGCAGCACAGATTCTAGTGTCAATGTATACCAAGCAAGCAGATTCAGCCGTGTTTTTGCAGTGCGTACTTTCCTCTGCTGCCAAGTACTCATCTGCATAACTCTCGTAGCGCGATTCCTTTTTGTATTCATACGCCGAGTCTCATCAACCCATCGTAGAATCAAGCGATTGGTGTTTCGCTGTGCTCGCCAGAATGCACGACGAGTCACGATTTTTTTCACAGATGTCCACCTCTGCCAAATCTGTAGTGTCCGACTCAACAGTGAGTTAACATCATCGATTCTCCAGCGCCATACTAAAAGGCTATATAGTTTCAAAGACCTCGAGCGACGAGATGCCAGAATAGTTATCGGATTAGCATAGTATAAATTAGATCCCACTGTTGCTGGCCAGGTAAATAATGCGCATTTCATCAACATCCTCAAGCATTTGGACTGCACCCATGATGTTTTTCGGCGCCAAGTTAGCCGCACTTTACTCATGGCACGCCATTCTGACATGACACGCTTCAGAATTCCGAAAGAGCGAATTCGGATTTTATGGGAAAGGATCTGCTTACTCTTTTTGTTGGCAAAACTGTCCACCACTTTTCTTGTCCATATTTCTACGATCCGCAGCATGAGTTTACGGCTTTGCACACGCTCAGACCGGGTGCACACTTTGCGGGAAACCCTCTGCGATTCAGCGTCATCCCTCCAGTGATCGAAGGATTTTGCCAACAATTTACAGCTTCCCAGGCGCACCGACTTGGCACACACTTGGCGGGAAATTCTTTCATGTTCAACTTCATCTCTCCACAGATCGAAGAATCTCGACAAGACGGCACGCGTGCTGTAGCCGATCCATTGGCGTTTTGCGCGTGTGAAGCCTTTCTTGCGAATCTTTGTCAAGGAAGATGCTCTAGCCCATGCCAGGAAAAAAGCTCGCTGCTCGCCACTTTCGATGTTCAACTGGGAATTTTGCACAAGGGCATCAATGCGTAGAGTACGACTCATCAATGTTTCCCTTTTCATAATTGCCTCTTCCCAAGCCAATACACACCTGCGCTGCAGTTTGAGTTCGCACTGATGGGTGCGACGTCGATCCAATCGCGACAAACGATTGAGTTTACGCTGATCTTGCTTTGCCAAATCTCTCATCCAGCACCATGGTCGCATGCATTCCCAAAGCAACATCCTCGCGCGCCTGCTTGCCAATTTCTGCTTCACGTTCACGCGGTATTGATGCGCACGCATTGCACGAAACCACTCGCACATAATTCGAATTTTCAGACGGACTGAATGTCTCCTAAAGAACTTCCGACACACAGCCAGCTCGTAGCAAGCTTCTTTCCAGTGTGAAATCACACACGTCCTGAGCTTGTTTTCACAGATTCGCACAGCCCGTGCACGCAGTTGCTCACGCACTCGAATGTCCTGCTTTGCCTCCTTCCACATCATTATAGCTAAAAATAGAACATGTCGCAATCTGCGGGCAAACGCCTTGCTCGCGAGTTTTTTATATAATTTGCATGCATGCGACACCGTAATCCAGCCAACAAAGCAAAACGATTGCTCAACACTCTGCATTTTAGATCGGAAGCGGTTGCTGCGCCGATGCAACTGTTTGGCTCGCTTCTGAAGAGCTGTCATCTCCTGCCAACGGCGCACGCATGTGTCGAGCAATGCCTTGTGCATGCGCTCAGACTTAAAATGGAGAACGCGAGCTAGCTTCCGTCTCCAACACCAGGCTTTGAAAATGTGCTGCTGCCAGGCCCTCGTGTGCCGCATCGACATGTTAATTTTTGCTGTCTTTGTGTACAGCGCACGTTTGACAGCAGATTGCCATTCACAAAGCACGAGCTCCAAGTGCCGCAGACATGTGTGCTGCAGCTTCAAAGCAGATTTTGCACATTCCGAGACATTAAAGCGCGCCAATTCCCGTCGCCAGCTCCAGGAAATGAAAACCTGGCGCAGCCAGGCTCGAGCGTGACGGGTACTCACAATTTTGTAGGTGTGCCTCTTATATATCTCGGCTCTCACATTCTCGTGCCACTCACACAGGACCAGGCTTTGCAAACGCAGTAAGCATTTTTGCTGGCCTTTCCGGATCAGCGTGGTGTCCATCCACACGTCTTTCCACGTGCACAATGCTGCCTGCAGCAATTTTCTTGAACCAATGCGCACGGTGCGTGCACACACTTGCCGCGATACTTTCTCGGCCCCAGCCACCTCTTTCCACGTCGCAAACAATCGAGCGCTTGCGCACCCAGGCCACTGTCGTAACGCCCTGAGCTTTGTCTTGGCTGCTTTTGTCACTGACAACCAGCCCAAAAAGCATGCGCACTGATCTGAACTGGAAGATCGCAATTGAAACTGGACACACAGACCAAAGAGTCTGCTTGCACGCTTTTGATCTATGATACTCTCCTCCCACCGGCACAGGCAAGTATTCTGCAGCCGAACTTCAGTTCGACGAGATCGCTTCACCATCATTCGCGCCAGTTCGCGCCTCCAACACCAGGCGATAATTACCTGGCGCAGCAGGCCCCATGCGTAACGGTTGGAAATATGGTTAACACGGCACATTTTGAACAGCTGGACTCTGATGACGTGCAACACGTTGCGCAACACACCTGTATGCTGTCGCGCAACCATGAACTTAAAAACATGCTGCTGGTGACTTTCGCATTTCCAATTTGCCACGACACACCGCAGAATCCTCTGCGCTGAATTATTTGCCACCCGTCGATGAAGCACACGTGAAGTCCTCTCAAATCCAACATTGTGCTGCCATCTTGTAAACACGCGCGCCACACACGCAACATTCCGCCGTCGAAGATTCTGCCGTCTCCTCACGCACAAATGAGCACATATTCGCCACCATCGTATCGTCTGCATTACAAGCCGCTGCCCACGTCGTCTTTCGACGAGTACAATCGCTTGGGCAACCAGTGCCACCCCCCGCTCGATGCCCACACGCCACCACAGAGAAAATACGATGCCGACTGCCGCCGATATTTCACGCTGACACGCCAAATAGTTTTGTCGCTGTCTGCCGAGACTCAAGACTTTGCATTGGATTGAATCTGTCAGTCGGCTTTCGTAGATTTCATCACTCGTGACCTTCCCCCCCCCCCTCCCCCCCCCCTGCCCAATATCGCGTGCCGCATCAAGTCGCCACGTGCGCCACTCTTTCCACCCTGTATTTGAGTGTGTTCGTTCAAAATGTGTGTGTCAATGTGTATGCGTGTGTGTGTCAGTGTGTGGGCGTGCATGTTTGTGTGTGTGTGATGTGTTACCACAGACTTCAAACACACACACAGGCACGCACATGCAAACAAGACAAATGCACACACGTCGTCGCACAATCATAAATACATACCGCGCCCGCCCATGTGCCGCAACAGCAATCCTACCCCCATTCCGTACCAGTCCCCGAGACACGCACAGGCCCCGGAGCACACTTTACACCACTGCACATAGCACTCACGCACTGTCATACGGTGCGCTCTGCTGCTGGCGCATCGCGCTATGTTGGCGGCAAACCCTGTGCGCACAGTGCGTTCTTGCACTAGGTGGGACCACGACTCAAGAGCGCCGTTGAGTGATGATCGTGACCTGCGTGCGTGTGCGTGTGTTTATATTCATACGTACACCACCTATGTTTGCAACGCAGATACAAATCGACCATATATACTCGTGCTTACTCATGCATGCGCACGCGAGCGAGAACATGCACGTGCACACACCGGCTGCGTTGGCGGTGGCTTGACTCGCGCCGTTGCCATGACCTACATATTGCGTGTATGGGTCAGTGAAACAGACGGGTAAAGCAGTCAAGCTTGATAGCTGGTGCGCTGGCTAGCACTCAACCGCCGCGCGCCACTTGAATCGGACAGCAATTCGGCAGATTTTTCAGGGCGTCCAGAACCTGGCCGGATCCGAGTGTTTGTTCGCGCGGAGATACACTACTGTCATTTCTGTGATGCTCTACCGTATATTAGTGGATACACTACCCATAATAGTACTCTATATGAGAGTAGATTTCCCTACCTCCCCAATTTGTTTTACGCACAGGTTGAAACCTACGCGTACGGCTAGGTTTGCCATGACAGTATACATGTACTGTCCCGACTTGCGTCCTGATTCTGGTTTCAGTCTGTCCAGATCTCAACAAAATTTGTGTCCGTATTCGGGTTCAAAGTTTGTGTACCCATTTGAAAAGATTTATTAGTCATTATAGGGTTTTGACTCTGGGATTCGGCGCACAGCAGCTTCGGCGCGATGTCGCCGCCTTACGCCAGGGCCAACGCTACCGTGCGCCCACCCGCAGAAACCCATTATCATACAGACTCTAGTGTAGTTATACGGACTCTAACCACGACTAAAAATGAATGCACAAATATCTATGGAAAATATAGGCTACCATATAAAGGGTATAGGGTTTATGTTTTCAACACACTACCTTATTTGACTCCTAATTTTCAATACACTGCCCTCATTTTCGATCCTCAGGTCAACGGCCTTCCTCAGATGGGTGTGTGGCAGCTTTGGGCTCCCTCCGCCGCCACACACCCCACCACGACTAAAAATCCATTACAAGAACTAAACCGTCGCCGCCGCGCGCACATGCGCCAGAAATAGTCGGAAACAACCCGATAGATTGATCTTTCCGTTGGGTTTTCCTGACTGAACCTATACTGAAACAGCATGCATACACGCCTTCACATACACCTACACAACCACGTACACACACACACCTGGCGCGATGTGCAAAGAAGCGCGCGAACCATTGCTTCCAATAAGACCGTGTCAACTCTCTCGCCACTCGTCTGCCAACCGACATCTCTGCCCGACTTCGCCAGCGTCTCTCAACGGCAAAAAACAGCCATGTACAAAAATGATGTTTCTGCTGTCGCCGGCATTGTCGAGTTTTGCCGTAAATGATCAGAGCACGCATGGTAGACACTCGCAGTTTTCCCGTCACACCAGTCTTTAGCGCGTGTAGTGCTTTCCGCATCCTCCCTTTCGCAAGCTCCCGATTCCATCTAAGAGAATCACATACACAGACATACACACGCGCGCACACACACACACGCACACACACACACACGCACGCACGCACACACACGCACACATGCAGCATATACACACCCCCCCACACACACACATACACAACCACAAAATAGTTGAGTGAAATATGGATCGTATTGAGTGCTACAATGTACAACATTATGTCTGCGTCTGAGGTCGGAAGAATATATGGGCAGTGTGCATATGTGTTTGTGTGTGTGTATGTGTGTGCGTGGGGGTGTGGGTGTGTGCAAGTGAGGTCGGAGGGGCGTTTTGTGGGGAGGGGTGGTGGATCTCGGGGGTCGCGG
>Ga0105052_10006656_pt1 | contig 11603 bp, 7 predicted proteins | sample FRY03_FD_78094 | JGI IMG/M metagenome (GOLD analysis project Ga0105052, IMG submission 78094) | Freshwater microbial communities from Lake Fryxell liftoff mats and glacier meltwater in Antarctica - FRY-03 | ecosystem: Environmental > Aquatic > Freshwater > Ice > Glacier meltwater ... | reverse complement strand
CCATCGACCAATCGTCCCGCAACCGCCAACGGCTCTGGGAAAAACCAATACCGCTCGGTCTTGCCCGGATCCGCGCGCGAGCCTGTGCATTCGTGGCGAATTCGAAGCGCAACGAGCGGACAATCCGCGCGATCGGTTTCGACGACCCACCAAAGGGGCATCGTCTCGCACGATGTATTTGGAAGGACCCACCGCAATGTGTACGCAACCTGCGGCGGGTCTTTCGCTGGATCGAATCCGACGAAACGCGGCGGCAGTCCACCAGCGCTCAGAATTCCAAATGCCTTGCCATCCTCACTCGAGAGCGCAATCGTTCCTTCGACGACCGACTTCAACGCATCGACAAATGCAGGAACGGCCCGAATCGGCAAACTTGCATCGGCCTTCAACATCGCCATCTGCGGCGCGCCGAATCCCTCGAATGTCAGAAAGATTTTCGCATCTTTTTCACCGGGAGTTCGTGGCACTTCAAGCGTTGCGGTCAATTCAACCGATCCGCCGACTGCGATCACAGTGCCAGCGGCCAAGTTCACATCCGTGCATTTGCAACTTGGAACGACTGACTTCACAGTCACTGGCTGATTTCCGACATTTCGCACGATGAATTTCCCGGGCAACTTTGCGCCTGGCGCAACCTTGCCAAAATCGATGATGGGCGGCTCGATTCTGATGGGTGCTGGTGGAGTGGTCTGCTGAGCCGTTTGCGCAGCGACGGGAAATGACCAGAGAACGAACCCAGTCACAGCACACGAGAGAATTGTCAACACAGTGCGCAAGCATCGTCGGGTGAGCATGATGTCAATATCGTACTCTCACATCCATGGAATTTTTGACATTCGACAACGCTGTTTCGTTCGTGACACTCAGCGGACTTGAAATTGTCCTCGGCATCGACAATGTGGTCTACATCGCAATTCTGTGTGGAAGACTGCCCGCACATTAGCGTGACAAGGCTCGATTCTTTGGTCTCTCTCTTGCGATGTTGATTCGCATTTTGCTCTTGCTGTGCATCGACTGGCTGGCGAAGCTCACCACGCCACTCTTTGCAATGTCTGTCATGGGCCATCCATTCGAACCCAGCGTTCGCGACTTGGTGCTCGGCATCGGCGGACTTGTGCTCATGGCCAAGGCCACTTTGGAAATCCACCACCAAGTTGAATCGCCCCACGATCCAACCGCTGTATCTGTAAAGCATGCGAGCCTTGGATCGATCTTGACTCAGATATGCATCATGGACATCATCTTCTCAATTGATTCGGTCATCACCGCGATTGGAATGGCGAACAATCTCTCCGTCATGATCGCCGCAATCGTGCTTGCGGTGCTGGTCATGATGGTGTGCGCGGGATCGGTCTCAAGACTCGTTGATCGCCACCCAACGCTCAAGACCCTGGCTCTGGCATTCTTGATACTGATTGGAGCCGCACTCATCTTGGAGTCCGTGCATATCAAGTTTCCAAAGGGCGCGATCTACTTCACGATGGCGTTCTCGCTCGCAATTGAAATGATCAATCTGCGAATGCGCGGCAAGACCCCATATCACCCACGCTCGAAGTGAATCGCATACGACTACGCCCATCAAGATCGAAGTCTCGTGGGCAATAAAAACCCCGGCGCATGCCGGGGCTTTGACAAATTCTCATTCAAAACAAATTAACTTCCCCAAGCACTCAGCAACTCCGCAAGGTCTGCGCCGTCGGTGTATCCATCCTGGTTGATGTCGCCGCAGATGAAGTCTCCCCAACAGCTGAGCAATGTCGTTAGATCGACACCATCCACGAATCCATCGTGATTCAGATCCGCTGGATTCGTTGGTGGCGTGCATGCAACTTCGCCCGTCGCCGGAACAATTTTGTAAATCTGCCCGCCAAGATCAGCGATGTAGATCTCGCCGTTGGCATCCTCGCCAAAGGAGCTGATCTGATTGACCGTCTGGCCGCCAAGTGCGACTTGCAACTCGCTGTTGCGCGTGACGAACTCAGTCACAACGCCATTGACCATCTTCATCGACCACGAATTGTTCGTGGCATAATCCGCATAGAAATAGATGCCCTGCATGTTTGGCATCGCGCATCCACGGTAAACATATCCACCCGTGATGCTGTATCCGCCGGCGGAATTGTGGCCGTAGGTGCGAACGGGCGGCGTGAGCGTTGTTCCGTTGCAAACGCAACCGGACAATCCAGTGCAGCTTGTTCCTTCCGTGCAGCGCCAACCATAGTTGCGACCTCCGACGGAATTGGATGGTTCAAAATCGACCTCTTCGACGGCATTCTGTCCCACATCGGCGATGTACTGATCGCCAGTGAGTCGGTCGAAGGACCAGCGCCATGGATTTCGCAAACCATACGCCCAGATTGTGTCATCGGCCGTCGTCGATCCGCCCGCAAATGGATTGCCGGCTGGAATCGTGTAGTACGGCGCAACACCGCCGACCGTTGGCGTGATGCGGTGCATTTTCCCATGTGCGCTCAGCAGATTCTGCGCGTTGCCGCTTGGATCATTCGCACTTCCACCGTCACCAGTACCCATGTACAGATTGCGAGTGCCGGGCTTGAACTGAATACATCCACCGTTATGGTTCGAGTATGGATCAGTCCAAGTCATCATGACCACGCCGGTCGTCAAAGCGACATTGGGATTCGATGAAACCTGATAGCGAGCCAATTTGTTTGTGGCAGGACTCGTTGCGCCGGTGTAATAAACATAGAACTGTCCGTTGGTTGCATAATCGGGGTCAAAGGTAAGACCAAGCATCCCCTGCTCATCGCCCACTGTTTGCGATCCACTTACGAGCGCATCAATGTCGAGAAATGGCGTTGTCAAAAGTGTTGGCGTTGTGGTCGTCAAGTTAATGATTCGAATCGCGCCGCGCTTCTCGACCACGAACAATCGCGTCGTATCCCCAGGAACACTGGCGATGGTGGTGGGCAAACTCAATCCTGTCACAATCAGCTTGGGCTTGATCGCAGTTGCACCTGCGAAGGCTGGAGTGCAAATCAGGGCGGCGAGTCCAATGATGGCGGCAGTGTTCAGTCGCATAGGTTCTTTCTGTGAATCAGTCGTGCGTGCGGTTATGCAAAGCGATGCAAGGTCGTGGATGTCGTACAGGGCAAACTAACTTGAACGAACCACAACAATCGCCGCCCCAACGATGGGGAGACAAACTAACTATAGCTCCACTTTCACACATTTCAAAAGAAAACGCTGGTTTTGCATCAAAATTCGGGCACTGAAATCACTGCCCATCCAGCACAAGCCCAAGCCGCTCGGCACTAGCGCAGAGTCGAACGGCGGCGGACTCGAGCGATTGGATGTCCGGCGCGTCGGCCAGTGAAGGCAGCGCCGTGCCCTTGTAACCGCTCGAGCGGTCAGAAGCGATCAACAGGTTGCGAAACCACGGTCGATCCGCCAAACCCTGTTCATCAAGCAGCGCACGGTCAATCGCACGGGCGCGCCGGGCAAGGGCCTGGGTAAGCGCATTATCGCCCCCTGCAGACGCGGCGATCTGGGCGTCGAATGCGCTGGCCGCGTCAAGCAATTTGGCGAAACAGCTGTCAACAGACTGCAACGCCTTCATGCGAGCATCGGCGTCGGTCGAATGATTGGCCGCGCACGCGATAAGCATTTCTGCACATGTCTTTCGAATCGATCCGATGAGTGCGACCGCAGAAACCGGAGGCACCGCACGATCCGCGATCAACGCGATCGTCGCAAGCGTCGCACGGGTAACGAGCATCGCGCTCGCATAATCCTCCCCAACGGTTTTGCGATACCACGCAGTCGTGTCGTAGTTGGAGTGATAGCTCGTTCCGGGTGAGCCGCTTGCACCGATAGTGATCGAAGGTACGGCACAGCGAAAGAGAAATCCGACATGATCGCTGCCGCCACCGACCATCGCAACTTTGCTTGGATCGATTCCGCAGGCATTCGCAACCGCATCACGCAACGATGGCGACGATGAGATGCCCAGGTTCATTCCCATCGATGCCATATCGAGATTGATGTACGCGCTCGCATTCTTCAATTCATCGTCGTGTGCTTCGACCCATTCGGTTGAGCCGATGATTCCAAATTCCTCCGCGCCCCATGCGCAAAAGAGAATGTCGCTGCGCGGACGATTGGTTTGTGCGCACTCCGCAAACGCGCGCGCTGCTTCCATTAATACAATTGTTCCTGCCAGCGGATCGGCCGCGCCAAATCCCCATGCGTCATGGTGACAGCCGACGACCACGAACGAACCATCTTGCGCGGTGCCTTTCAATCGTGCAATGACATTGGCAGAGCGTCGAACCTCGCGCTTCTGCTCGACTTTCATTCGCACTTTCAATGCGCCGCCCTCGATGCGATATGGCATCTCAAGTCCGCCGCGCCATGATGGGCATGATGCGTCTGCAACTTCGCGGCCAGTCATCTTCGCCAGAATCTGTCCAGCCGCGCCATAGCCAATCGGTTGCACCGGAATTTTCGGCAGATCGATCGCGTCGATATCAAGCCGCTTCGCATCCTTGGTCGCACAAATGCCCGGAGTCAGTGGATCGCCCGGATATGGCAGCGTCAAAATCGAACCGCGCTGAATGCATGTGTCGTTGGCCCACGGTCCAATCGGATAGACATCGCCCTTCTTGAATCCGCTGTCCGCAGGATCGATGTACATCAACAACCCGACGGCGCCAGCATCGCGCGCAAATTTTTCCTTGTATCCACGAAAGTTGCCGCCATATCGAGCGATGATGATCTTGCCTTTGGTGTCGACGCCAAGAGCTTTCAACCGCGCGAAGTCCTCGAGCGTTCCATAATTTGCATAGACCACTTCGCTCGTCACTTCGCCCGATGCGCTGTATGCGTTCCATCCCCATGTCAAATCAGGATGCGCCGAGGCGGGATCTTCCGCAAGATTCTTTTCAATGACGGGCAATATTCCGCGGCGAAGAGTTCTGGCTTTGCTTGGCGCGCCATCGGCGTTGGTCTCGACCGCATCGACGATTTCCACTTGCGCTGAGATCGGACGCGCCAGAAGTGCCCAGAATTCGTGAGTTTCTACTTCGAGCCCCATCTGGCGAAAGGCGATCTCGAGCCGACGAATCACGCGCGCATCACCGTCGGTCCCCGCGACATGCGGCTCACTGCCGAGCAGATCATGCCATGCGCGCAGTTGCGCAGCAGTGGGTATGGCCTCAAGCGCTTGGAGCAGCGACGATTTCGGCGGCACAGCAGTCGTCACGGCGCCATCTTGCGCCCAGAGTGCCGACGCAAACGAACAAGCGAGACACAATCCAATTCCGACAATCGACCGAGCAATCACTTCGCCGCACCCAATACTTCAGGCCACGGATTGCTGACATGACATACACGACCAGTCTTGTCAACATAATCCTGGTGATACTCCTCGGCTGGATAAAACTTCTTGGCGAGTTCCACTTGTGTTGCGATGGGCTTGCTGAACACTTTCTCACTGGTGATCTTGGCGACGAATTCCTTTGCCTGCGCCAACTGTTCGCTCGTCGTGCAGAAAACACCACTGCGATACTGTGTTCCCGCATCGGGTCCTTGGCGATTGACTTGCGTTGGATTGTGCAACTTGAAAAATCCCGCGAGCAGTTGCCGATACGAAATCACAGTCGGGTCAAAGATCACCTTGACGGCCTCGGCATGTCCAGTATCCCCCTCGCAAACCTGCGCATAGGTTGGATTGTCCTGCGTGCCTTGCATGTACCCGCTCTCGGCGGTGAGCACTCCAGGAGCTTCTTGAAAAATATGTTCAACGCCCCAGAAACAACCGCCAGCAAAGTATGCGGTCTCGCTCTTGATTGGCTCGCTGGATGCTGGCATCGGTGTTCCTTTCTCATGAAAAACAAGCGCGGCGCTGTTGAGACAATATCGCAAACCCGTGGGCGCAGGACCGTCTTCGAAGACATGTCCCAAGTGCGCGGCGCAGCGCGCACAATTAATTTCGGTCCGTTTCATTCCGTGGGATGAGTCGACGACTTCGCCGATGTGGGCAGGATCGACAGGCGCGAAAAAACTCGGCCAGCCCGTGCCGGAATTGAACTTGCTGTTGCTTGCGAAGAGCGGCAAGCCACACACCACACAACAATATTCGCCGTGCTTCTTGTTGTCGAGCAAGTTGCCGCAGAACGCAGGCTCGGTGCCATCATTCTGCGTCACGCGGAAAGCCTCGGGGCTGAGCGTCTTGGCAAGTTCAGCAGCGTTCTCCTTGGACAGCGCCGTCACATCGAAACCTGACTTGGAATATGTTCGCTTCGCTGGAATCGCACTTTGCTTGGTCATTGATGTCGGGTCCTTAGGAGTTTGAGAATCAGTTTGCGCAGGCTTCGTGCCGTCATCGGCTCGCGCATCCCACCGCTCGCAACCCGCAAGCGCGAGCGCTGACACCATGACACACGACGCAGCGAACGGGCGGTGGAATCGATTCATACACAAAGGATAGTTCACCTCCTGCGCTGCGACGAGCGATGAAGCGATGGGAATCACGCACGAAGATCTTCCAAATCCTTACAATTCATGGATTTTTCTGGACCGACACTCGGTTAGACCGTATCATTGCAGACTGTTCTTTGACAATCGGGGCCGAATTGGCTTCGACCGGCCAGCCATGGTCTGTCGTCGCGCGTCGTGGAGCATCCAGGCCACGTAAAAAGGATGCACAACACGTCTGCCAATACGCAGTACGCACTCGCAGCCTAATTAGGCTGTGCGGTCACCTCGCCTGACGCCTGATGAGGCGAGGGGCCGACACAAATCGGGCTGGTTCCAAAGGGCTGGCACGCCGCAGCGGAACGAGAAAATTGCGTGCCAAGGTCTGCTGCACGGCGCCGTCCAACGGAGCGCAGACCAAGATGGAATGGACGGATACACGCGTAGAAGCGGCTTTTCATCTGGATCGGCACAGGGGTTCGACTCCCCTCGGCTCCATTTTAGTCGATCCGCATCGATCAGAATCGATCGGATCGAGTTCGGATTAGTCGATCCGCATCGATCAGAATCGATCGGATCGAGTTCGGATTAGTCGATCCGCATCGATCAGAATCGATCGGATCGATCGACGATTGTATTTTCCAACCGCAACGCAAAAATCAGGGATACGACTCGCGAACCGACGCGGGATTGATGGGCGGCGGCAAAATAATCCCAGAACTTCCCAGCGTTGTGCCCGTTGCGAACGCAAGATCGATCAGCGAAATTTCATATCCCGCAAGCGCATCAACTTCACGGCTCTGCGCATCCGCAAGTCGCGCCGCTGCGTCTAAGACATCGGTACTCGTGCGCAGCCCCACTTCGAATTGACGTCGTTCGCCATCGAGTGTCCGACCCGCCAAGATCGACTCGAGGCGCGCCGCCAAGATGCGACGCCAAGTGTTCTCAACCGTATCGGCCGCGTTGAGCACCTCCTGCGTGATCGCCTGCCGCCGCAATTCGCGTGATGCCAGTCGCTGCAAGCGTGCCAAAATGGATCGACTGATTCTTGACTTCGCAGCCTCGTTTCCAAGTGGAATCGATCCAGTCACGGTCATCACCGATCCATCACTATCGCCCATCGACGCATATGCAGAGCCGAGCGATGAATTATCGCCGAGCAACTGATACTGATAAGAAATCGCGAAATTTGGCAGCGCAGCGTTGCGTGCGAGATCGATCTGCTCGGCGTCGACGAGCAATCGCAATTCCAGTTCCAGCAATTCCATTCGACCATCCATGGCAGATGCGACGAGTTTCTGGTCGTCAAATCGCAAGCCCACTGGTGTCGGATCCGTGGCCGGCGCAATCGCAGTCGGACTCTCGACGGGCAATCGCGGATCATTCATAAACCGCTTCATATCGCGCTGACGAAGGCGCAACACATTGTCGGCGATGATCACCTGCTCAATCGTGGATCCAAGTCCACTCTCAGCGCGCATCACATCAACCTCTGGCGCAATTCCAAGTTCAAAGCGCCTGCGAGCAAGTTTCAACTGACTCAGCGCAACATCGTATTGACGCGTGCGAACATCCAATTGCCGCGCAGCACGATAGAGATTCCAATATGCCTTCTCGGCGTCGGCGAGAATGCGGATCGTCTGCAATTTCGTGCGCGCATCGATGATGCGTCCTTCATACTTGGCGATGCGTATCGACGCCGTGTTCGTGCGAATGCCGGCGCCTTGAAGCAGCGGCTGCGAAATTGAAAACTGCATGCCCGCCGTCATTGATTCCCCGCCCGGCACTGGCGCAGATGTGTCGTTGAAAAGCGTGCCAGTCGAGAGCGTTCCACCAGTCGCCAGCGGAACGCTCACTCCCAAGTTCGCCACATTGGAATCGGTCACGAGACCTTCTTCCAACTGCGTCAAAAAACCCGTTGTGTTGCGGGTGTACGACGCATTCAAGACCGCCTCGAACTTCGCCAATTCCACATCGATCGCCGTGATTCCAATCGCAGGGTCAAATTGCACGACACGCAAATCCAAATTGTTCGCCAGCGCACTCGCCCGCACTTGCCCGAGCGAAACATCCGTACGCTCTGGATAGGTTGGCAAGATAAATCCATTGGCGGTCGCGGCATCGATCGCTTGATCGAGCGACTGTGGCGGTGTCGTCGATTCAGCCGCCGGATCGAACGAACCCACATCTTTCGTGCTCGTAGGAGGTCCTAAAATTTCTTCGTCCTTGGAAAACAAATCGTTCTGACAACCGACCGCGAATACGGCAAAGGCCGCCAGCGCAACTCGGCCCGCGACTCGGCGCACGACTCGGTTCACCCCACAACAACAATTCATCGCCATGCGCTCATTCATGTCGCAGCGCCTCGATGGGATCAAGCCGCGACGCCTTAAGCGCAGGAAAGAATCCAAACCCTAATCCGACCGCTGCGCTGAATGCGAAACTCAACACGACGGCCCAAAACGGAACATCGGCCGCTCCGAGTCGTGCTCCAGGAATCATCGTCAACCCGACAGCAAAGACCTTGCCGATGATCACGCCCACCAATCCGCCGAGCAGGCAGAGCACCAACGCCTCAAGCAAGAACTGCATCATGATCGCGGCGGGCGTCGCGCCCACTGCCTTGCGAAGTCCAATTTCGCGCGTGCGCTCCGAGACTGAAACCAGCATGATGTTCATGATGCCGATTCCACCGACCAGCAGACTGATTCCGACGATGCCCGCAGCAATCGCGGTGATCCCGGCCGCGAGCATCTTGAATTGCGCGACTATTTGATCAATCGCCTCGGCGCGAAATGTGTCTGGATCGCCCGGCTGAATCCCCCGGATGCGACGCATCGTGCGTTGTATTTCCGCCTTGGCCTCCTCAGAAACTTCGGCACTCTTGGCAATTGCGGTCACCCGCAAGAAGAAATCCGGCGGTTGCATCTTGATCGCCACCGAAAATGGAATGAAGATTTCCGCCAAATTCGAATCTCCGCCAAACATGCGTGGCTGCAAAGTCTCCACGACTCCCACAACGAGAAATCGTCGGACATTCACCAGAATGTGTTGACCAACAGCCTCGGCTGGCAGACGCAGCTCCTCGATCGCGGACTCATTCAGGAGGCAAACCTGCCGCTCCTCCATCTCGTCGATGCGATTGAACTTTCTGCCGGCGATCACTTTGCGATTCTCGGCCTCATGCCAATCGGGCCAGACTCCAACGGCCGTGATCCCGTCGAGCTCGCGCAAGTCGCTCGCGAGCGACACGCCGAATTCGGTCACCGGCGTGATCGCGCGCAACGATAGACAGGAATTCTGCAACTCGTGAACCTCGCTCGGCTTGATGCGAATCTTCTCCCACGGATAGAGATTGCGCGGCTTGTCATCGGGCCGGTCTGGGAATAAATAGATTCGGTTTGCCCCGAAGGATTCAAATTCATTGAGCACATTTGCCTTCAGTCCGGTCAGCGCTGCGATCACCGATGTGGTGCTGGCCACACCCACGATAATCCCCAGCGCCGTCAACAAACTGCGCTTGCGGTTTGCCCACAACTGACTGAGCGCCAACTTGATCGCCTGCGAATAAAAATAAGGACTCAAGATCACCGCGCGCCTCGTCCCGCTTGATCTTCGGTGATCGAGAGATCACTGAGCACCAGGCCGTCTCGCAATCGAATCACCCGCTGGCAATAGGCAGCGACATCGTTTTCATGCGTCACGATCAAAACCGTCTGGCCTTCGACATGCAATTGCCGAAAGATCTCCATCACTTCCTTGGTCGTCACAGAATCTAAATTTCCAGTGGGCTCGTCGGCCATCAAAATGGCGGGCTTATTCAGAATGGCCCGCGCAATCGCAACGCGCTGCTTCTGCCCTCCAGAAAGTTGATTCGGCCGATGCGCCACACGATCGGAAAGTCCCACACGGTCGAGTGCGTGCAGTGCGCGACGCGTGCGCTCGCGACTGGTCAGCCCAACCTCGCGCGAATAGATCAACGGTAATTCAACATTTTCCAGCGCAGTCTGACGAGCCAAGAGTTCAAACGACTGAAAGACAAATCCCATTTTCTCATTACGCACCAACGCCAGCGACGCTTGAGACATCTGCGAAACCGCTTGACCGCCCAATTCATATGCCCCATCGGTTGGCGTGTCCAAGCAACCGATGATGTTCATCAGCGTGCTCTTGCCTGAGCCAGATGCGCCCATCACGGCCACCATCTCGTTAGCGCCAATAGAAAGATCGACACCGCGCAGCGCGTGGATTTCCTCCTCGCCAACTCGATAGATCTTGCGTAATTGATGAACGCGAATCATGGCAAGATCATCTTCTGACTTTGACCGAAATACCTGACGAATCGTCCGTCGCTGACTCAGTGGCCAGTGTTGTTTTGGTCGGCGGCACAACTTCCTTGATCAAACTTTCGCCGCCCTTCAATTTCTCAAGTGTCTTGTAAGGTCCGATCACCACCAATTGGCCTGCGCTCAGGCCAACTTCCACGATGGTTTCGGTCAAGCTGCTTGACCCGAGTCGCACGGCGGTTGCCACTGCCACGCCGCCCTCATCGCGGAAGATGATCGGAACGACGCGTTGCCCCTTTAAAAAAACCGTCGACTCCGCCAGCGCGGTAGGCAAGTCATCGCGCTTGCGCTCAACGATCGCTTGCGTTGGCACAAGGAGTCCGCTGTGCTGCTTGATCGCGATATCGACATTGGCGGCGAGACCAGAAAAAATCCGCACCCCTTCGGCATCGAGCGATACATCAACCTTGAATGTTCCCGCACTTTGCGTCGCGGATCCGGAACTCCCTCCCGATGAAGTTCGCTGAAGCGCGACCTCCTCGACCACGCCATGAAAGACACGACCTGAAAATGCATTGATATAAATCTCCGCTGGTTGGCCTTCCTGCACCTTGGCGATATCCGCTTCGGCCACTTGCGCCCGCACGCGCATGCGCCCGAGATCGGCGATCGTCATGATGACCGTACCGGCATTGTTCATCGTTCCGACGACGACCAATTCACCAACCTCGGCATTGAGGCGCGTGACCGTTCCATCAATCGGCGCACGAATCGTCGCATAGGAAACTTCTTCACGGACTCGCTCGATCTCCGCCTCGCTCGCCGCGAGAGAACTTTCAAGCGCACCGATGTTCTTCGTGCTCGCCAGCACCCCCGCTT
>Ga0105052_10006654_pt1 | contig 11604 bp, 11 predicted proteins | sample FRY03_FD_78094 | JGI IMG/M metagenome (GOLD analysis project Ga0105052, IMG submission 78094) | Freshwater microbial communities from Lake Fryxell liftoff mats and glacier meltwater in Antarctica - FRY-03 | ecosystem: Environmental > Aquatic > Freshwater > Ice > Glacier meltwater ... | reverse complement strand
GTTGATCTGATGCAGAAAACCGAGAAGGAAATGCGCTCGGTGCGGGGACAGAAAATTTCGATGGTGATGCAAGACCCGAAGTTTTCGCTGAACCCCGTCATGTCCATCGGCGCGCAGATCATCGAGGCCTACCGACAGCACAACAAGGCAAGCCAAGCTGATGCCTATGCCAAATCCTTGGAAATGCTGGAAGCGGTGTCGATCCGTGACGCAGACCGCGTGATGCGCGCCTATCCGCATGAGATGTCGGGCGGCATGGGCCAGCGCATCATGATTGCAATGATGCTGATCCCGAACCCGAAAATTCTAATAGCGGATGAGCCTACATCAGCTTTGGATGTGTCGGTGCAACGCCAAGTGCTTGATATAATGGACAAGCTGGTGAAAGATCGCGGAATGGGATTGATTTTTATCAGCCATGATCTCAACCTCGTGGCCGATTTTTGCGACCGTGTGCTGATCATGTATGCAGGCCGGATTGTGGAAATTTGCAAGGCCGATGAGTTGGCGCAAGCCAAACACCCTTATACCCGGGGGCTTTTGAACTCGCTCCCCCGGCTGGATGCGCCGCGTGATCACCTGGAGGTGTTGCAGCGCGATCCCAAATGGTCACTAGCCCCAAGCGTTTCAGGGCGGGTTTTGTAATGCTGGATATTGACGCGCTGAACGTGTGGTTCGGGTCGGGGCGCGACCGGGTGGATGCGGTGAAAGGGGCCAGCTTCAGCGTGGCGGGGGGCGAGAGCTTTGGGCTGGTGGGGGAAAGCGGGTCGGGTAAATCTACCATTTTGCGCGCGATTGCGGGCTTGGCACCCCAATGGTCGGGGCGGATGGTGGTGGACGGGCAAACGCTGGGACAAACCCGGCCGAAATCATTCTATAAAACCGTGCAAATGGTGTTCCAAGACCCCTATGCCTCGCTGCATCCGCGCCATTCGGTGGATCAGGTGCTTGGCGAAACCCTGCAATTGCATGGGTTTGCGGATATTGACGCGCGCGTGGTCAAGCTGTTGGAGGATGTGGGGCTGGGCCAGAAATTCCGCTTCCGCTATCCGCATCAGCTTTCGGGCGGGCAGCGCCAACGGGTCGCGATTGCGCGCGCTTTGGCACCGGAACCGGAATTGCTGCTGCTGGACGAACCCACATCCGCGCTGGATGTGTCAGTGCAGGCGGAAATTCTGAACCTTTTGGTTGATCTGCGCCGAACCCGTGGCCTGACATTCCTGATGGTGTCGCATGATCTGTCGGTCGTGGGCCATATGTGCGAACGTCTTGCGGTAATGAAAGACGGTGAGATTGTGGAGGTGATGGATGTGGAGGCACTGCGCCGCAACGCAGCCACCCATCCCTATTCCCAAAGCCTGCTTGCCGCGTCGATTTAACGCCCGCGCAGCGCGTCTTGCAGCAATTGCAAGACCACATCGCCTGGCACGTCAGAGGCGACAAAGCTGCTGCCCAGCCCCCGCGACAAGATGAAACGCAAGCGCCCGTCCACCACCTTCTTGTCTTGCCCCATCAGGTCCAAAAGCGCCTCGGCCCCCGGTAGGTCGCCTTCAATATCGGCGATATCCACCTTCATGCCCATGGCGCGCAGATGGGCGCGCACGCGGCTTGGGGCCTCTTGCGAACACAGGCCAAGCCGCATCGACAGCTCGAACGCCAGCGCACAGCCGATCGCAACACCTTCACCGTGCAGCAAGCGGTCGCCAAAGCCCGTGGCCTTTTCTAGCGCGTGGCAAAACGTGTGCCCAAGGTTCAAAAGCGCGCGGTCACCCTCCTCCGTCTCATCCCTTGCCACAATCTCGGCCTTCATCTGGACCGAGCGGCGCACGGCATGCTGTCGCAGCGCCACATCGCCGCGCGCAAGCGCCGGGCCATTTTCCTCCAGCCACGCAAAAAACGCTTCATCCCCCAAAAGGCCGTATTTGGCCACCTCGCCATAGCCTGACAGAAAGTCGCGGGGCGTCAGCGTGCCCAACAGGCCAATATCGGCCAGCACCAGCGTGGGCTGGTGAAACGCCCCGATCAGATTTTTGCCCTGCGGCGCGTTGATCCCGGTTTTGCCCCCGACCGAGCTGTCGACCTGCGCAAGCAGGCTGGTGGGGATTTGCACAAAACCCACCCCGCGCCGCAATACGGCAGCCGCAAACCCCACCAGATCGCCGATCACCCCGCCGCCAAAGGCGATGACCAAATCCTTGCGCTCCACCTTCTGGTCCAGAAGCCATTCGACACAAGTTGTGAACTGAGGCCAGCCTTTTGTCGCCTCTCCCGCAGGCAAGGCAAGGGCTGTACTGGTGATGCCCGCCGCCGTCAGCGCCACTTGCAACCGCGCCAGATGCAGCGCGCCCACGGTTTCATCGGTGACAATGGCCACACGGGGGCGGCGCAGGAACGGCGCAATCTCGGCCCCGGCCCGGTCAATCAACCCGTTCCCGATGCGCACGTCATAGCTGCGCGCGCCAAGATCGACGCGAATGATATCAACCTGCATAAGCTAGCCTTCCAAAATATCAGCGCGGGTGGACAGGGCTTCCAGCACCCGGCGCGCCATGTCATCAATCGACAGATCCGCATCTGCATCCACCGCCAGATCGGCCAGCGCATAGACCGGCCCGCGCGCCTCATGGATCGTGCGCAAGGTGGCGCGGGGATTGGCAGTGCGCAGCAAGGGCCGCGTGGTTTTGTGCCGCACTCGCTGCCACAACAGGTCCAGATCGGCGCGCAGCCAGACCGATGCCGCCTTGGCCGCAATCATTGCGCGGTTGGTCTCGGACATGAACGCCCCGCCGCCCGTGGACAAAACACAGGCCGGGCCTTCCAGCAAACGCTCCAGCACCTGGGTTTCCTTTTGGCGAAAAAACGGTTCGCCATCCCGCTCGAATATCTCGGCTATCGAGCGGTTTGCAGCAGCGATGATGGCATCGTCGGAATCGATAAAGGGAACCGAAAGCAGGCGTGAAAGCTGGGTGCCGACGGCGGTTTTACCCGATCCCATCATCCCCACCATGACGATTGATTTCTTCAACCGCATTCCAAAAACCAATCCCCAATGCCAAAGCTGCCGCTGCCCCTTTTCCATAGCGGCGGGGGGTGCGGGCTGTCCAGCCCCGCGGGCAAGTGCGGGCCAAGAATTTCGGCAAACTGCTGCCAAACCTGCTGCAACACTTTGCGTGGGGGCGTGAACTCGGTTAGAAAGGGGGGTAGGCGCAGGCACTGCGCGGGACTTGCGTTGAAACCGGGGGCGATGATCCCCAGATCAAGACAAGGTGCGGTGGTGGATGAAAAACGGGCAAGAAAGCAGCGGTATGAAACTGATTGTCAAAGGTATTGTGATTGTGGTGGTTCTTGGTTTTGTGGGTCTGGCAGGCTTTGCCTATCTTGGGGATCTTTCGCCTGCACAAAGTCTTGTGACCAAACCGGTGGTGTTGGATGGGCAATAAGGCGGGTTTGCGTTGTGCCATGGCTTGCGCCCTAGCGGCCTTCCCCGGCCTTGGCATGGCCGAAGCACCGCTGTCTGCGATTGATTGGTTGTCCAGTTCCGTAACCGCGAAAGCCACCCCCTTGCCACGCACCGAGCCTGGGGTTGCAGGCAATGGCGGGGCCTTGCCGCAAAGTGTCGTCACCTCCAGGCTGGACGGGCCAAACCCGGATGCCGCGGGCGTGCTGATGCCCCGCGTTACCGGATTTCCCGCCGACATCTGGGGCTTGGGCGAAACCGAAAAGATCGCAGCCCTGATATCGCTGCGCCGCGATGATGGGTTGCCGTCCTTGCAGCGCTTGCTGATGACCCTGATGCTGGCCCAATCGGCGGCCCCAGCCGATGCGGTCGGGCGCGGCATCTTGCTGATGGCGCGGATTGACAAGCTGTTGGACATGGGTGCTTTGGAGGAGGCGCGCGCGCTAATAGACGCATCCGGCCCGATGACGCCGCAAGTGTTCCGTCGCTATTTCGACATCGCGATGCTGACCGGGCAAGAGGACCGCGCTTGCGACAGGTTGCGCAAATCTCCCGATCTTGCCCCCACTTACCCCGCGCGAATCTTTTGCCTTGCCCGCGCTGGTGATTGGGCGGGCGGGGCGCTGACGCTGCGGATGGCGCAGGCTTTGGGCTTTGTGGAGGCGTCCGATGATGCGCTGCTACACCGCTTCCTTGACCCCGATCTGTTTGAAGGGGAGCCACCGCTGGAACCCCCCTCACCCGTCACACCCCTTGCCTGGCGGATGCTGGAGGCAATTGGCGAAGGCTTGCCCACCGCCAACTTGCCGCTGGCCTTTTCCCATGCCGAATTGCGCGAAACTGCTGGCTGGAAAGCGCAACTGGAGGCGGCAGAGCGGTTGGGGCGTGCGTCCGTTTTGGACAAGAACCAACTGTTGGGCATTTACACCGAACGCCAACCCGCCGCCTCCGGGGGCATATGGGACCGGGTGGAAGCGTTCCAACGCTTCGAGTCGGCGATGAAAGCCAACAATCTGGCAGCGATCGGGGTGGCCTTGCCTGCGGTTTGGGCCAAAATGGCCGAGGCAGGCCTCGAAGTCCCCTTTGCCGAATTGTTCGCCGCACGCCTGATGCGCCTGACCCTGACAGGGGAAGCAGGCGCTTTGGCGTTTCGCGTGGACCTGCTGTCCGCGCAATACGAGACAGCGGCGCGGGCGCGCACAGCACTGAACACCAATGAGACCTTCTTGATCGGCATCGCACGCGGCGATTTGCAAGGTGCCATCCCGCCCGACAGCCTGTCACGCGCTATTGCACCTGCGTTTTTGCGCGCCACGCCCCCTGCCGATCTGCTGGCGCTGCTGGCCGAAAAGCGGCTGGGTGAGGCGGTTTTGCACGCCGTAGACCGGATTGAACGCGGGCTTCACGGCGATTTGCGCGGCGTGACCGAGGGCCTCGCGCTGTTTCGCCATGTCGGGCTGGAGGATTTGGCCCGCCGGGTCGCTTTGGAGTTGATCTTGCTGGAGCGGCGGGGATGAGCGCTGATGCCCACCGCTGGATCTCGACCTTTCTGGAGGCACAGGCGGCAGAGCTGGACGCCGCGAAAAACACCCGGTTGGCCTACGGGCGCGACCTTTTGGATTTCGCGGGCTGGCTGGACCGCACGGGCAAGGATTTTGCCGGGGCCGCGCGGGAGGATATCGAGGGGTATCTGATTTTTTGCGAAGCACAGGGCCTTTCCAAGGCAACCCGCGCGCGCAGGCTATCGGCCATCCGGCAGCTTTACCGTTTCGCTTTCGATGAGGGCTGGCGCAGCGAAAACCCCGGCCTGCGGATCAAGGGGCCGGGGCGCAGCGCCAAGCTGCCGCAAACGCTGGATTGGGCGCAGGTAAAGGCGATGCTGGAGGTTGCAGGCGAAAGTGGGCGCAGCCCGCAAGACGGGGTGCGCAACGCGTGCATGCTGGAATTGATTTACGCTACGGGCATGCGCGTTTCGGAATTGGTGGAACTGCCGGTGGCGGCTGCACGCGGCAACCCGGCCATGATGTTGGTGCGCGGCAAGGGCGGGCGCGAACGCATGGTGCCGCTGTCACCGCCCGCCAAGGATGCCCTTGCACAATGGCTTGTGGTGCGGGATGCGGGCGATGCGCAGGCGCAGGCCAAAGGGGCAAAGCCGTCCAAATTCCTCTTTCCCGGACGGGGGGCTGCGGGCCATATCACGCGCCAACAGTTTTTCACCCTTCTCAAATCCATCGCTCTGCGTGCAGGGCTGGACCCCGCAGGCGTCACCCCCCACACCATGCGACACGCTTTTGCCACCCATCTTTTGGCCGGCGGGGCCGATTTACGGGTTATACAAACGCTTTTGGGCCATGCGGACCTTTCCACCACCGAGATTTATACCCATGTGTTGGACGAACACCTGAAAGCGTTGGTGCTGGAGCATCACCCGCTGGCGCGACATGACGGATAATAACAGATAAGGAAATGACGTGGACGATACGATGTTTGATACTGGGTTGTGGCTGACAACTGCCGCGATTTTGGGTCTTTTGGTGCTGTCCGCGTTCTTTTCGGGGTCTGAAACCGCTTTGACAGCGGCATCGCGCGGCAAGTTGCGCGGCCAGGCGGATCGCGGCTCAAAAGGGGCAGAGCGGGCGTTCGAGGTGACGGAAGACCGCGAAAAGCTGATCGGCGCGCTGCTTTTGGGCAATAACGTGGTCAACATTCTGTCCGCGGCCCTTGCCACCGCCCTGATGACCCGGCTTTTTGGCGAAAGCGGCGTGGCCTTTGCCACCTTGATCATGACAGCGCTTGTGCTGATCTTTGCCGAAGTGCTGCCCAAAACCTATGCGATCACCAATGCCGAACGCGCAGCATCACTTGTGGCGCCGATCATCCGTTTCATCATCCCGGTATTTTCGCCCATCGTCGCCGTGGTGCGCAGCCTTGTGCGCGGGATTTTGTACCTGTTTGGCGTGCGCACCGACCCGGATGGAAAGTTTCTGGCCCTGCGCGAAGAAATCGCGGGCGCGATTGCGCTTGGCCATTCCGAAGGCGCTGTGGAAAAAGAAGACCGTGACCGCCTGTTGGGCGCGCTGGACCTGTCTGACCGCACGGTGGAGGAAATCATGCGCCCCCGGCGCGAGATTGAGATGATCGACGCCGAAAAATCGCCGGGCGATATCTTGTCCCAGGTTCTGGCCTCGCCGCACACCCGCTTGCCCGTTTACCGCGGCGATGACGAGAACATTCTGGGCGTGGTCCATGCCAAAGATCTGTTGCGGGAAGTGGACAAGCTTTTGCGCTCCGGCTCTGGCCGCATTGCCAAGCTGACGGATCTTGACATCCTCAAGGTCGCGATGAAGCCGTATTTTGTGCCCGAAACCACGCCGCTGGATGAACAGATGCGGCAATTCCTGAAGCGCCGCACGCATTTTGCGCTGGTTGTCGATGAATACGGCGCGTTGCGCGGGTTGATCACGCTGGAGGATATTCTGGAGGAGATCGTGGGCGAAATCCGCGATGAGTTTGATGTGGTGGAAAAGGACCAATCGCTGGCGCGCACGGAAAGCGGTGATTATCTGATCGAGGGGGCGATGACGATCCGCGATTTGAACCGCATCACCGATTGGGGCCTGCCCGATATCGAGGCGAATACGGTTGCGGGCCTTGTGATCCATGAAGCGCAATTGATCCCGAGCGAGGGGCAGGTGTTCAGCTTTCACGGCTTTCGGTTTGAGGTGGTGGCGCGCAAGGAAAACCGCATCGCAACACTGAAAATCCGCCCGCTCTGACAGCGCCGAAGCGCTGATTTTTGCAGAAAAATCAAACGCTGAGGGGGATTCGTCAGGGGAAACCTGCGCTTTTCATCAAGCCTTTGTTCAAACCCCGCCAAAGCGGCGAAAGCAGGCCGAAAAGCGCCGCTTTAAGCATTGCAACCGCTACCCCACGGCCTAGAACGAGATCAAAGCTGTTTGAGGGGCGAGCATGACCGCAGGAACCGATAAAGACCCATTGGTGATTTTCACGCCCTCTGGCAAGCGGGGCCGTTTCGCGGTTGGCACGCCGATTTTGGCGGCGGCGCGGTCGCTTGGCGTCGATCTTGATTCGGTGTGTGGCGGTCGCGGGATTTGCTCCAAATGCCAGATATCGCCGGGTTATGGCGAATTTTCCAAGCATGGGGTCACGGTGTCGGCAGATGCCCTGACCGAATGGAATGCGGTGGAGGAACGTTATAAATCCAAGCGCGGCATGTTGGATGGGCGCAGGCTTGGCTGTCAGGCAAAGGTGCAGGCCGATGTGGTGATCGACGTGCCGCCCGAAAGCCAGGTTCACAAACAGGTCATCCGTAAGCGGGCAGAGGCGCGGCAAATCACGCTCGACCCCTCTGTCACGCTGCATTATGTCGAGGTGACAGAGCCTGACATGCACGACCCCTCGGGCGATTTCGAACGCCTGACCTTGGCCTTGCGCGACCAATGGCAGGTGCCGCAAGTGCGCGCCGATCTGTCGGTGCTGACGGGCTTGCAGCCCATCCTACGCAAGGGGGACTGGAAGGTGACGGTCGCGCTGCACCGCATTGATGACGCTGAAATTCCGCGTATCATGCATGTCTGGCCGGGGCTTTATGAAGGCTCCATCTACGGCGTGGCGGTGGATCTGGGCTCGACCACCATCGCGGGCCATCTGTGCGATCTGCGCACGGGTGAGGTGTTGGCATCATCTGGCCTGATGAATCCCCAGATCCGCTTTGGTGAGGATTTGATGAGCCGGGTCAGCTATTCCATGATGAACCCCACCGGCGCTGCGGAAATGACCGCCGCCGTGCGCGCGGGCATGAATACGCTGTTCAGTCAAATCGCGGAGGAAGCGCAGATCGACAAAGCGCTGATCATGGATGCAGTGTTCGTTTGCAATCCTGTCATGCACCACCTTTTCCTCGGCATCGACCCGTATGAACTTGGCCAGGCCCCCTTTGCCCTTGCCACCTCTGGCAGCCTGCATTTGACTGCGCGCGATCTGGATTTGCAGATGCACCCATCGGCTCGGGTTTATCTTTTGCCCTGCATCGCAGGCCATGTGGGGGCCGATGCGGCGGCGGTTGCCCTGTCTGAGGCGCCCGAAAAGTCAAAGGATCTCGTGCTGATCGTCGATGTCGGCACCAATGCCGAGATTTTGCTGGGCAATACCGAGAAGGTGCTGGCCTGTTCCAGCCCCACCGGGCCTGCCTTTGAAGGCGCGCAGATCAGTTCGGGCCAGCGCGCAGCCCCCGGCGCGATCGAGCGGGTGGAGATTGATCCCGTAACCAAAGAGCCGCGCTTTCGCGTGATCGGCTCTGATATCTGGTCGGATGACCCCGCATTTGACGAAGTGATTGCAACCACCGGCATCACCGGGATTTGCGGTTCGGGCATCATCGAGATGGTGGCCGAAATGCGCATGGCGGGGATTGTGGACGGGCCGGGGCTGATAGGCTCTCCCGAGCAAACCGGCACCGCGCGCTGTTTCAAAGACGGGCGCACGCATTCCTACATGGTCTGGGATGGCAGCAAAACGGGCGGCCCGGTGATTACCGTCACCAACCGCGACATCCGCGAAATTCAGATGGCCAAGGCAGCCCTTTATTCCGGCGCGCGGCTGTTGATGGACAAGTTCGGCGTCGATCATGTGGACCGGATCGTGCTGGCGGGTGCCTTTGGCGCGCATATCAGCCCAAAGCATGCGATGGTTCTGGGCATGATCCCGGATGTGCCCTTGAACAAGGTTACATCGGCGGGCAATGCGGCGGGCACCGGCGCGCGGATTGCCCTTCTGAACCGCAAGGCGCGGGGCGAGGTGGAATATACCGTATCTCAAATCCACAAGATCGAAACCGCGATTGAACCCCGCTTTCAAGAGCATTTTGTCAATGCCTCCAACATCCCCAATGCGGTCGATGGGTTTCCGAACCTGTTCTCCATCCTTACCCTGCCCGATATCAACTTCAACACCGGGGGCGGCGATGGCGATGGCGGGCGTAGGCGGCGCAGAGGGTAAGGGGTTGACCTTGCCCCGTTCCATGCCAAGCTTGGCTTCATGACCGATGATCCCATCGCCAGCCTGCTGATCCGCATCGCCGCACAAGACCGTGCGGCCTTTGCCGGTATCTATTCGGCGGCCTCTTCGAAACTTATGGGCGTCCTGTTGCGTATCCTAAAGAACCGAGCAGAAGCGGAGGATGCGTTGCAAGAGGTGTTTACACGGGTTTGGCTGCGGGCCGGTCGCTTTGATGCAGATCGGGGGCGCGGCATGACATGGCTGATCGCCATTGCGCGCAACCATGCGATTGACCGTCTGCGCGCCCGCACCTTCACCGCGGTCGAGGATGACGGTGAGGCTGTCGCCGCCCTGCCAGACCCATCGCGCGGGGTCTTGTCGGGGTTAGTGGCGAAAGGCGAAGCGCGCCGCGCCGTTGCCTGCTTTGGTGAATTGGACCCAAGCCATTCCGCCGCCGTGCAAGGCGCTTATCTGGAGGGTCAAAGCTATGAGGCGCTGGCGGCCCGGTTTGACGTGCCGATCAACACCATGCGAACGTGGCTGCGCCGAAGCCTGTTTAAGTTGCGGGAGTGTTTGGACCGATGACCAAGGATATCCCCGATCTGCCCGAAGATGATGATCTGTTGGCCGCCGAATATGTGCTGGGCACCCTGCCCCATGCCGAACGGCTGATGGCCGAGGCGCGGTTGCGACGCGATACAGCTTTCGCGCAGGGCGTGGCGGGCTGGGAGGCGCGGCTGTCCCCTTTGAATGACGCTTACGCCGAGGCCCCCGCCCCCAACCTTTTGCCGCAGATCGAGGCGCGGCTGTTCGGGCAGGCCCCAAAAAAATCTCCCTTCTGGAAATGCTGGTTTGCCGGGGCGGCGGCGGCGGCTGCCCTTGGCGTGGCGGTTCTTTTCGTCTTGCCGGGCCCCAACCTGCCCCAACCCCTGACCAGCCTTGCCGCGGAGGGCAGCGCCTTGCGCTATGACGTCAGCTTGCAAGGCGATGATCTGCGCATCACACGGGTTGCGGGCGATGCGGCGGGCGCGGGGCTGGTGCATGAGGTGTGGCTGATTGTGGGCAGTGCCGCGCCCATATCTCTGGGGCTGATTGAAGGGGAAGGGCTGTCGCTTTCCACCACGGGCCTTGCGCCCGGCATGGTGCTGGCAATCAGCTTGGAGCCAACAGGCGGTTCGCCCACAGGTGCCCCCACAGGGCCGGTGCTGGTCACAGGCGTTGTGCAGGACATCTGAAAGTTTTTATAAAAATAATCGCAGCCCCCTGAAACTTCGCCGCACCCTGCCCCGTAGCTTCGATCATACCAAAGGGATTGGCCCTTGGATGACACCGGAGAGACCACATGAAGCGTATCACAACCCTTACCGCCGCCTTCGCCCTAATGTCTGGCATGGCTATGGCCGAAAACCCTATGGTCGGCGGTGCCGCCATGTTCGAGACCAAGAACATCGTTGAAAACGCTGTCAATTCTGCCGATCACACCACGCTGGTCGCCGCCGTTACGGCCGCCGGTTTGGTGGAAACGCTGCAAGGTGCTGGCCCGTTCACTGTGTTTGCCCCCACCAATGACGCTTTTGCAAAATTGCCCGCAGGCACGGTGGAAACCCTGCTGAAGCCGGAAAACAAGGACCAGCTTACCAAGATCCTGACTTGCCATGTCGTTGGCAAGGCCGTGATGCTGGACGCGCTGAACAAGATGATTGCCGATGATGGCGGCAAGCATCCGGTGCCCACCCTTGGCGGCTGCACGCTGCAAGCAAGCTATGAAGATGATATGGTGAAGCTGACGGATGAGGCCGGGAACGTGGCCACTGTGACGGTCGCCGATGTGGTGCAATCGAACGGCGTGATCCATGTGATCGACACGGTGATGCTGCCCGCCATGTGAACCAGTTTGGGGCGGGTCCTGTCCCCCTTCCCGCCTCATTGGGTTCAGTGCCTGCCCCATAGTGCAATTTTGCAGGGCTGAACCCGTTTGCCCCCTCGGACTATCCGGTTCGGGGGGGCTTCTTTCGGCACTGGCACGAAACCCACCCTGTAACCCGCTTGACGCCGCCGCAAGGCTGGCTTATCCAAACGTTAGATGCGGGTGTAGCTCAATGGTAGAGCAGCAGCTTCCCAAGCTGAAT
>Ga0105052_10006648_pt1 | contig 11613 bp, 11 predicted proteins | sample FRY03_FD_78094 | JGI IMG/M metagenome (GOLD analysis project Ga0105052, IMG submission 78094) | Freshwater microbial communities from Lake Fryxell liftoff mats and glacier meltwater in Antarctica - FRY-03 | ecosystem: Environmental > Aquatic > Freshwater > Ice > Glacier meltwater ... | reverse complement strand
CCTTCGTCAACTAGGAAAAATAGATGAAAAAAATTTGCCTTTTTTCAGAAGACTCAGGACTTCTTTTACCATATATATGATATGCAGATATATGTAATATGCTGCAGTCGCCTTGTCTCCTTCGTCAACTAGGAAAATACATACAAACCCTAGCCTCTTTGCAGAACATGCATGGCTTTTTCCCTATGAGGTAGAGAGAAGAGCCTGATGATATATAAAAAGAATATGAAAAGAGCCCCATACGCATTAAAAAGGGTTTTGGGTAAGGCTGTTTTTGGAGTTGTGTTAGGGCACTGTTAAATGTGCAAGTGCATATATAGGGTTCGCCTTGTCTTTCTGTTGAAGTAGAACAACGATTGCCATCTTCCTGTGGAAGTACAAAATCGTTATCTAGAAAGGTGCGCTCTGGAGTCATTCCGCATAGACATAAGTAGCGAGCAGCCACTTTGCGAATTTCTTACCGATGTTTGTATTCCTGGAAACGAAATTGCTTTTGGACATGCGGGAACGTATTTTAGGCGCTCTTTCCTCGTGTTGTGGTGTGCATGTGAATGCCTGCTCCACCTATGGTGTGGGTGTGTGCGTGTGTATGTAGTATGTGTGCGTGTGTATGTGTGCGTGTGCGCACTTGTGTGTATATTGGCGTAGGCGATTTAGTGTGTGTGTGTGCGTGTGTGTATTTGTGTGCGTGTGTGTGTGTGTGCGCGCGCGCGCGCGTGTGTGTGTGTGTGTGTGTGCGTATGTGTGTGTGCATGTTTGCAGTGTGAACCTTTCCAGAGAAACGACCGGTTGACGCCCCAGCATGTTCAGGAAAAACACACACACACACACTAGCACACACGCTCTCTCTTTTATAGACACACACACACACACGCATAGTCAATGCGTACACATTCGCACACACACAAACGCACATGAAATCAACCATCAACATGAAAAAGCATACAAGAGCACGCACACGAATACAGGTTCAACACACCCTCGCCAACATACCCCTTCACCATCCATCGTCTACACACGCGCTTGCACACACACACACACCCACCCACACACATAAACACCCACACACACAAAACACCCACACACACAATGACGTGCAACAAAGAGGAACTAAAACACGCACGCACACACACACACAGCCACAACAACAGACACCAAAACCCAATCATACACGCCTACACCCCCCATTCACATACACCTATGCTGGCACTCTATGATCGCTATGAACATGTGTGTATGTGTTGTGTATCGGTGAAAAGTCCTGATTTGTCAATGTCACCTGCTGGCTCTCCATCAACTCCATGAGCTCCTGCTGCCGCCACACTCGCTGTGCTTCGAGCGCATCCGTGTCCACCAGCGGCGCCGGCCCTAATTCTTTCAAATGGTTCTCTTGTCCTGTTTTTTGCAGATTTTGAACACCGCGCATTCGCAGAACACAATGGTCACATCTACAATCAAACATAGCAAGAGATGCATTGCAAGACACACAGATGACGCAGTGATGAGAGGCAAGGCAGTACCTTTCCCATGCACGTGCGGATTCGCTTTCAGGTCGCGTTCTTGCTTGTTCACAGCGCGTTGCTGGTCCTCCTCCTCAAGATTCTCCAGCAGCGCCGCCTATGCATACACGGTATTAATGAAATGCATGCGCCAGGATGAACATTGTGATGGGTGCGTCCATGAACCTGTGAATGCACACATCCAACGTGTGTGTTTGTCCACATGCTCATGCCTTCGCATGCTTTCACCAACTCCCTTCGAGGGTGTGTGCACTTGGCGCTCAAGATGTAGCGCAAGCAGACACATGATGAAATCGATTTCGATTCGACCTGTTTCGTGACACGCTCGCGCTCCCTCTCTCCTGCTCCTTTCATCGTCCTTGACATGAATGAGATATGATTGAAATTGGAAAAATTGGTTGGAAATGTTTTTCGGTTGTCAACCGTTTCAACGGTTGCTGCATGAACAAATCTAAATAGTTACAGAATTCAAATTTTGTAGTCAGATTAACTTCAGATTCTGAGATCAAACTCTAATTTCAGAATTATTGTGTACGATTGTTCCTTTATTATGAGTATGCAATTTGAGTTAACCCACTTCTCGTCGTCTCCAGAAACTCAAACACGTAAGCGGATATCCTCGGTCGATACCGGCGTGTCAAAAAGTTGCACTGATCCCAGGACTTTCCATGCCATAAGTACTTTTTGTCGAATTTTTTTTTCGTAATATGCCACTTGACTGGTAAATGCTTGTTTTTGAGAGAGAGCAAAGTTTATTATAAGACGACCACAACCACCAATAGGGTGAAAAGGTGACAGTCAAGACTCGCAGCAGCAAAGAAGGAGGATGACGGGCGAAGGGAGAGTCAATCGGTCAATCACTATGCAACAGCTCTGAAGGCAAAATTTGGGACCACCCCTCATACATGTTTCAAAAACTGGAGGGTGGGGTCATCTAGTGGTACAAAAATAAAGTGGTACAAAAGTACAGTGGTACAAAATACGAGCGGGAAATCTCACACACCACATTTTACCAGAATCACACACCACCGCACACCAGAAAGCCTCGAATCATGGCGCCTTACCAACCGTACCAGGGTGGTGTAGATCCTTCGCTGTATGCCTCCACCGGGTCCGTCGGCGACATCTACGGCGCTCCTTCGTATGAACTACTCCCAACCCCCCCTAACAGTTCCTTATCCATACACAGAATCCAATCCCGCCTTTTGGTTCCGCGCGCGTGGTGACTGTGGAGCGGGGATCGTCCCCTGGATACGCATGCGTGTTCTCACGAGTGTCCCTGACACATGGGCAGGGGTGCAGTGTCACGTGGTCACATTTTGTAATCCACTTGGAACCGTGTGTCTGCGAAAGTGTATTTTCCTATATCTATACCGCCCACGTGAACTTGCAGAAGTGTTAACCTCTATATGTGCGCACACATTCGGTGTAAAGTCATCCATGTAGAATCTTGCCTACATTCCGACGCTCCCGGCGCCCACACGATATGTTGGGGGTATTTCTCTTGCGCAAGGAGCATTCGACTCTCATTTCGCTCCCATTTGCATGTGACGCAAGTTGCACAAGATCTGCACGCGAATGTTTCTTGTTTACATGAATCTTCTTTTGAACAGATATGGCAACTGGCGCCAAGGTTCGCAGCTCCTCGGAAACACTCCTTCAGGCTACTTTCAGTCTGCCGCACCTCAGTTTTCTCCGGGTCCTGCCTATGTGTGAGTTTCCGATTCTAAAATTGTGCGTTTCGATACAAGTTTGTGCATTTGGCAGCGTTCTTTTGGATCTCATGATATCTTTAAATTTTTTTACACTCTCTAACACATAAAGTATTCTGTATATAGCACACGTTATGGAATGTGGGCTAACAATTTTGCTTTTTCCTATCCGTTCGCTTTGTTTCTGTTTTTCTGCATCTGGGTCAAACCATCATTTCATGTACCAATATATGTAAAATACATTTTATATTGACTGTTCTGCACATTCACTTCGTGTTTCTTTTTGCTTGGATCTGCACGAGAATCTGGATTGTGTTCCTGCCATTAATATATTCTCGACCATGACTAAGTGCATTTCATTTCGTCTATTTCCCTCCTACCGCACATACATTTTTGACCATGCATACATACATTTTCTTTTGTCTATTTCCCTTCTACCACACATACACTTTCGACCATGCATAAATGCATCTCCTATTGTCTCTTTCCTCCGTTTTCTCCCTCTTTTTCCGTCTTTCTCTCTCACACACGTATTAGCCAAGAACAAGGATATGGCGGCTACGGCGCCGAACACGGGTTTGTTTGTGTGCATATATGGGTGTGTTGCTCTGTGAGCACCTAGAATATTTGTGTTTGCACGTGCAGTGTCGAGGTACATTCGAATGTCATCGGATACTGACCTCGCATCTCTCACAGGTCCTACGCCCCTGCCGCCCCGGCCTATGCTCTGCAGGTGAGGGTGAGTTTAATCTAGCTTCATTGCGATGCCAAATGATGTTCCTGCGGGGTGCATTTGACAAGTTTGAATGCAAGTGGCAGCCATTGATCGGCTTCTCTCATGGCTTTGCATCGTGTATACCCCCATTCTATCCACTAGGTGCCAGATTGCCTCTTCAACACAGAGTGCTGCAATGCCACCCCCTGACCCCTCCCTTCTCCTTAACCCCCTCCTCTCTACAAGCACAGCAAGAAGTTCCTCCGCCGGGTGTGATGGGATATGGACAGGCTCAACAGTTTGCTGATGGCGCGAGTGGTATGTCTTCGTTTTGCCTGAAAGTACCCTGTTTGCAGAATTCGCAGGACGTGTTGTATGGGATTCATTAGAGTGGTTGTAGGCACTCTGTACGTGCACATTTCCATTGTTGTCACACATGTTGTTTGTTAAAGGGTGGCCACGGCTCGTAAGCTCCCTAAAATATCAGGTCTGTTTTGAGAAAATAGACCTAGAAAACTATAGCTCTTTTGCACATGAAGCCTAGCAATCTAGAGAACCTACTTGTCCTTGCCTTCCGCATATCATACGAATATGTTTTGAAATATGTGTAGGAAAGCGGACAGCAAATGAGAGCAACAGCTTGTTTTTTTTAATGTACGTAACGCACGGTGTCTGTGCATGATATTAGATGTACATGTAATGTAACGCACGATATATGGGTACAACAATCACGAACGCACACACACATACACGTGCGCGCACACACACTCACACTCTCTCACGCACACACAAACAGGAAAGCCAATGAGTCCTGAGGACTGCGCTCGATTGGGTCTTCCCGCCGGCTCGGTAAGTCATGAAAAGAGGCCCATGTATGTCGAAAGAGATATACATATGCATGAACGGAGACCTACAAAGGTCTTTTTTTCGGTAAGGCATGCATCGAGTTGTGCTTGTGCCTGTGTGTATATGTTTCTTTCGCGAACGTGTGTGTGTGTGTGTTGTATGCTTGGCAAAACAACGTGTTTGTGTTTCCAAATATTTAGGTTTCTTCTTGAAAAATGACCCTATGTTTGTGGGTTTCTTTGGCCAAGGGGACCTCACTATTGTATCGAGTTTTGGTGTCCGCAATTCATAGGTTTGGTTGTGTGTCAGGTCGATCTAATTACAGTCCATTCGATCTGGAGCGGTCTTCTCGCGTCTGTCTGCACCCGTAAAAATAACTCATGTTAAATGTGTGTATACACCAGGTGGTTTTGGAGGGAGGAACTAGCCGCCCCCAGCAGGTGCAGCAGCAACAGATGCAATATCAGCCGCAATATGTGCAGCAGCAGGTTTATATATATGGTTTATACATATGTTTATATAAATGTATTTGTTTTGAATCATCCACAGCCACAATATCAGCCGCAGCAGCAGTAGCCGCAATATCCGCAGCAGCAGGTTTATATATATGTTTATATAAATGCATTTGTTGTGAATCGTATTGCTCAGCAGCAGTTGTTTGGTTTGTAATTTGTTAGTAATGTATAATTATATAGCAATATGCATACATAGGAATATGTATATATACATATATATGACTATAAATGCAGTTGGTTGTAAACAAATTGATCAGCAGCAGCAGCAATAGTAGTAGTCAGAATAGATAGTGGCAGCCATTCAGTTTTGTTTGTATATTGGCGGTTGTATATACGTACTGTAATATATGCATATAGTAGTACGTGTAAATTCATTTGTAAAAATGTTTGGTAGTAAACCTCTTGCCCTCAGCAGCAGCAGAAATTGTAGCACTCTGAGCACATAGTGGCAGTCATTAAGTCCCTAGGTTTCTTTTGCATCAGAACCCCACAAAAAAAGTGCTCTTTTGCGGTCTTTAGCGGGAAAGACCTAGAAAAATAGGGTACCATTATTGCCAAGCCATGTGATACAGCTCAGAGTAGACACAGAGCGTTTCCGAGGAGATGAGACTCGAAATGGTATCGGAATGCACATCAGAATCAGAAATGATCGTTATGGATCTCTTCTCAAAGGGTCCATTTGAAAAGAGGCTTTGAATTTTTCGGTTTCTATATATGTATATATGTCTTGAATGATACGAACTCCATCATCTCACTCTCACGAACTAATATACATACTCTCTATGTGTTAGCAGTGAGTGCCGAGTGCGTCCTTCGGCGCCCTCTTGACTGTATCGTCTGATTCTCACGAACTCTATCTACAATCACAATCTCTCGATGATTCACATACCAAGTCTAACGAATGAACTGGAATGATACGAACTCTATCATCTCATTAACTCTAGTATACAAACTCCAAATCCATGTGTGAGCAGTCGGTGCCCAAGATGTCCATCGTCGCCTCCTTCATTCTTTGATAACTCTCACGAATTCTATCATCTCACTCTCACACACTCCAATATACACACTCTAAATCCTTGTGTCAGGGCGGTGCCCAGTATGTCCATCGGCGCCTCCTTCACTGTTTTATCTCACGAACTCTATCATCTCACGTACTCTAATATACAAACTATGAATCCATGTGTCAGCAGTCGGTGCCGAATGCATCCATCGGTGCCTCTTTCACTGTTTAATATCTCTCACGAATTCTGTCATCTCACGCTCACGAACTCCAATATACTAACTCCATGTGTGAGCAGTCGGTGCCAAATGCGTCCATCGGCGCCTCCTTTACCAAGCGCATTGACGGTGCGTGTTTATACGACTCCTTGCATTGTATTGTAGGTCTCTTCTAGGGCTCTTTTGCAGCCACAGGCATGCATTCCTTCTTTCTTCTTCCTTCTCCAAGCGTGCTACCGGTGCGTGTTTACACGGCTCTTTTGCGTGTATCGTAAGGCTCTTTTGCGTGTATCATAGGGCTCTTTTGCTGCACGAGACGTGGAGTATGCTGATCTTTTGTCCGCATATTTGTCCACTACGAGTAGTGTTGTCTCTTTGGTAGGTCTCTTTTGATTTATATATGTCTCTTCTGAACGTGTAGTTTGGGACAGATGGCTTCTCGAACGTGCTCGACTGCATCACGTGCATGTACAGCGTATTGCATTTGGAGTGTCATTTAATCTCAATCTCCAATCTCAATCTCATTGTTCTCTTTTCCACGGAATGTGGCAAAAGAGACCTAGAGATCTAGATTATCGATTCAGACTTGAGAGTGAAAAAATGACACTCCAAATGCAACAGGCTGTACATGGTATAGGGTTCTTTTATATGTCTATGTGAATCATATAGGTCTCTTCTGAACGTAGATGTGCTGATAGCTGGCTTCTCCGTCCGAAGTGCTTCGAAGTGCTCAAGTGCGTCGCGTGTGTTTATGTGATATGGGTCTCTTTTCAAGTGAATAGGTCTCTTTCTGAATGTAGATGTGGGGACAGGTGGCTTCTCCGATGTGCTTCAAAGTGCCCTGGAGTGCTCAACTGCGTCGCATGTGTTTGTGTGATGTAGGGCTCTTCTGTGGGTCTATTGTAAATATATAAATTCTTCGGAGTGTACATATGGGTACAGGTGGCTTCTCTGATATGCTTCGAAGTGCTCAACTGCGTCGCGTGTGCTCTTGTGTTATTGAGCTCTTTTGTAAGGCTCTTTTGATTGATGTGTGTATCTTCGAAACGTACATTTGGGACAGGTGACTTTTCGGATGTGCTCTGAAGTGCTCCACTGCGTTGCGTGTGTATACGTATTGTAGGGCTCTTTTGATAAAGAGTGTGCGTGGAATGGCTGGTGTGAATGTGTGGAGGGTTTTGTGGACTCATGTCTGTGTTGATAGACTTTCTTAGAGTTTAGGGTTTAGGTTGTAGGGTTTTGTTTACTCGGTGTCTGTGATGACAGATGGGTTGAGAGTTTCGAGATTATGGTTTGGTGTTTTGTCAACTCGGTTTCTGTGGGGACAGTAGGGTTTAGGTATGTTTTGTGGACTCGGTGTCTGTGGTGACAGACGGCTTCTACTGCGGTATACTGAGTGTGTGTGTGTGACATAGGTTTTTTTTTGAGAAAGAGGCCTGAGAGACAGGCGTGTTTTTTTCGTGTCACTGCTATTTTGATACCACCATGCGTGACAGGTGGTTTCAAACTGCGATGTGTGTGTGCTTGTGTGTCATAGGGCTCTTTTGAGAAAGGGGCCTGAGAAACAGGCGTGTGTTTTCGGTGTTGTAAGTGCGCGTGTGTATGTGCATGTGTGGCATAGGCCTCCTTTGAGAAAGAGGCCTGAGAGACAGGCGTGTGTATTTTGTGTTATATTGCTATTTTGACACCCAACATGCGTGACAGGTGGTTTCCAAGTGCGATGTGTGTGTGCGTGTGTGTCATAGGGCTGTTTTGAGAAAGAGATCCGAGAAACATGCGGGTGTTTTTTGTGTTGTATTGCTATTTTGACAAGGAAATGTGTGACAGGTGCCTTCTTCTGCCATGCCGTGACTGCAGGATCATCGGCCGCCGCGTCGGGCCTACAGGTGTGTGTGAGAGGAAAAGAATATAGACAAAGAGATATAGCTCTTGAAATGAGCCCTGTTCATCGCGGGAAAAGCCTGTGTATATATATATATATATATATTATAAATACGGCGTGCATGCATATGTACGAATATATACATATATATACATATGAATAAATATAGATATATATACACATGAATATATATGTAAGGGCCTCTTCCTTCCTCCCTCCCTCCCTCCCTCCCGCTCTCTCTCGCTCTTTCTCTTTCTTTGCATACTCTCTCTTTCTCTTTCTTTGCATAAATATATATATATATATATAGATGCCTTTATATTGCGGAAGAGCCCTGGATCCTGCCAAAAGAGCTCTGCATATTTTACAAAGAAATTTCGACGGGGCTACGTATAAACACCCCCCCCCACACACACACACACACATACACATGTAAAAATACATGCGTGTGCATATTGAGGAAAGAGACTTCGACAGAGCTCCGTGGAAACGCTCAGACACAGAACACACGCAGATGCATGCGCGTGTGTGTATTGCGGAGAGAGCTCTCGACGCAAGGCTCACACCCACGCACGCAAACACACACACGCTTGGAGGCGAGTGTGTTACTGTGTACAGAAACTAATACACACTCACACATTCTCGATATGCATACATGTGTGCATGTGATTTGTCAGAGCGGTATGATGTTCAAGAGAGACAGAGACATAGAGAGCGAGCGTGCGCTTTACACACACCCACATGCACACTCGCGCCTACACTTACACAAGCATACAGTACAGATCGCTATGAACTTGGAGAAATTCGATCACCGGCACACACTTATACCGCACACACACACACATACACACACAGAATATGCACCCACACACAAGATTTGCATACTCGTGTGGCATGCAAATCAAACAAACGGAATTGCACGATGCTGGAGAATATCATTCCGTGTCACATATATGGGCATGCGAATCCTGTTATTTAAATATCACGCACGCTCGCATCTGTTTATCACAAACTCCACCTTCTATTTGACGAACTATCAATATATATGACGAACTCTATCAATATATATATACGAATGTATGTATATATTTGCATACACACAAACACACAGATTGGCATGATGCTGCAAAAGATCGTATCAATGTATATATACACAAATGTGCGTATATATGCACACACATACACTCACGCTCGCACTTCTGATTGGCATGATGCTGCAGAAGATCGTGTGAATACAGATATACACAAACATGTATACATATATGAATGTACATTTTTACACACGCACGCTCACACACACACACACAAACACGTACACAAACGCACATCAGACGGGTATGATGCTTGAAAAGATCAATAAGGTCAAAGTTTCTTCGATGTCCTCCAACCAGGTATTCGTTGCGATGTGTATATATACATATGTATGGCGAGATATCTCTCAAATCCCAGTGTGGGTATGTATATGGGGTGGGTGGGTGGGTGGCGGCAAGATTGATACGCAAGAGGAGAGATCGACGCCCTGCAACACGCTGCTACACACAGCAACGCACTGGGTCGGTTGAGGTGAGATTGATGCGCAAGAGGGATCAACACACTGCAACACTCTGCAACACACTGGTGTGTTACCACCCACCCATGGGTGTGTGGCGGCACGCTTGATGCGCGAGGAGGGAGAGGAGAAAGTGACAGAGAGATGGAGCGAGAGAGAGAGAGAGAGAGAGCTTTTTTTCCCCCGTTGCAGGGATGAGTGTGTGCGTAGTGCATCTATGTGTGTGCAATAATGCATCTATGTTTGATGATGTATATGATATCATCGCTCTCAGGATGAGTGTGTGTGTGTGATTTATGTATATGCATGATGTACCCTTTTAGATATGTGTGCGTGTGCGTTGTGTAATTGTTAGCGATTGTAAAAGCAGGCTTTACTTCATCTCGGCATGATGACACATATTGTTTACACATATGTGTCATATATCTTTATTTATGTGTGTGTGTGCTTTGCAGGTGGTGGTGCTCGTGATGGGCCAGGAAGAATCGATACTTGCACATATGATATAGATCGCTGCATATATACAATTGATTCATATGATCATTGTATCTATACAATTGATTTATGTGAGCCCAAGAATCTATAAATGATATCTATATATATACATATATATATATATATATATGTATACTTGCAATGCGTCCAAAAATCTACGAATGATATACATGTATATATATATAAATGATACATATCTTTATTTGTCATACATTTTCTATATGATGTATGCCTACATTTTGATGTGTGTTATATAGCTGTATAGATTTGTGGTTGTTGTGTAGGTGGTGGCGCGCTTGATGTGCAGGGAGGAATCGCTACGTTTATACATAACATAGCTCATGCATCCATAAATGACGTGTACAATGTATGTTATGTTCTCGATGTATAAAAAATCTATAAATGATAAACTCCTACTTGTCTATATGCGGTATGTATATGTGTATATATGTGTGTGTTGGTAAGGTGGTGGCGCGCTTGATGTGCAAAGAGGAATCGCCACGTCCATGAATGATATAGATCGTTGCATCTATATATGATTAATGTAATTTATATCATATACCTACGCGTCAATAACTAAATGTGTGTTTGTGTGCGTGTATGTGTGAAATATATATATATGTATATATATATGTTTATATAATTTACATGATATACCTACGCGTCAATGATTAAGGTGTGTTTGTGTATGTGTTTGTGTGTGTGTGTTGTGCAGGTGGTGGAGCGCTTGAAGGGCAAGGAGGGATCGATAATCATGTTGCGCTACAGAGACAGGCGCAATCAGATTATCCGCAAGCAGATCGTTCGGTGTGTGTTGCAGTGTATTTCTCTAGTGTGTTGCGCTACAGAGACAGCCGCATCATGTTATCTGCAAGTAGATCGTTTGGTGTGTCTTCATTTTGTTTTTCGAGCAGATGTGTTGCAGTGTGTTGCAGTGGGCTTCGCTAGTGTGTTGTTCTGCAGAGATGGCCGCAATCATAGTATCCGATGTGTTTCAGAGTGTGTTCTTTGTGTTGCGCTCCAGGGACGGCCGCAATCAGTTTTGCTGCAAGGAGATCTTCCGGTTTGTGTTGCAGGTTGTTGCGCTACAGGGACGACTGCAACTGATATGCCGCAAATAGAGTGACCAGTCTAGAGGCCTGGAAAGGATGGTCTGTCTCT
>Ga0105052_10006639_pt1 | contig 11623 bp, 9 predicted proteins | sample FRY03_FD_78094 | JGI IMG/M metagenome (GOLD analysis project Ga0105052, IMG submission 78094) | Freshwater microbial communities from Lake Fryxell liftoff mats and glacier meltwater in Antarctica - FRY-03 | ecosystem: Environmental > Aquatic > Freshwater > Ice > Glacier meltwater ... | reverse complement strand
TGTTTTGATAAAAATAGCCGATACAAAATCATCTCAGCTTCAAACCTTACTCCCGTAGAACTGGAAAGGAAATCAATAGTATTTTTTTATTTCTTTAGGTGTAGTTTACCGAATGCTTACCGTTGGCCATAAGATCCGCCATACCACCAACACCACCATGAGAAAACGACATAAATATTTATAATTAGAAAAATAATTAACCCAAGTTTTATCTGAGCAAGTTTATCTTTCAACCAAAAAATTCCTGCTAAGGCAAAAACAATTAATGGAGTGTATACCAACCATCCTTTTCTAAAAGAAAAAAGTCCATCAATTATTTTTGGATCTAAAAAGTAAAATTTTTCTTCATTACCATATGTGAAGACCAAAAAATTACCGGTCGAAATTTTCCAGTAAGCAAACTGAGGAATCCATACCAATAAAATAAAAAAGAAGATAATAAACAAGTTTAACATGGAAATTGATTTTGCTCCAAAATCCTTAAAAGTTTTACAATCGTAAAATAAAAATATAATAAATACTATAGCATTGGAAGGCCGAACCAAACTGATTAGTCCCATACTTAGGCTTAAGAAAATTAAATACGAGATTTTATTTGTTTCATAATAACGAATGACGAAATATACAAATGCAGCAATCAGACTAAAACTGTAAACGTGTGACATAGGAGCTGCCTGTGAGGAATAACAAAATAAATTTGTTCCCAGACCAATTATCGCTAGAGTAATAGCAATAACATTTTCAGAAAAATCGAATTTCTTAAGTAGTTTTCTAACAAAGAATAAACCCACAAATAGATAGAACAAACTACTTAACAAGAGAAAAAACTTATAGGGTTCAGAAAATCCTGTTGCAGGATAATCGAACCAAATTGCCACTTGATGACCAATAAAGAAAAATGGAGAATATAAAACGGCCAATCCACAAGTCATTTTAAAAACACGTTTTCCTCCGTTGGTCGGAACTTGCCAAAACCAATATTTTCCTTCTTCATATTGATAATCACTTTTTTCAATTTTAATATCATCTAATATAAACTGAGCTGGCAAATAACCGTAGTAATGATGAATGTCGTGTTCAATTATTCTTTCGGATTCTCTCCAATTTTTAAAGTCTAAATCAACCAACAAACAGGTCAAGACTGTCACTAAAATAACCAACCACGAAAGGTAACTTTGCTCAGAATTCATTTTAGTTCACTATTTTTATACTCGCCAAATCAAAAAACCATGAGTGCATTTCCGATTAGCATTTCCAAAGATAATAGATTTGTCAATTGCAGAATTTATTCAAAGTAAATAAAGTCCAATTTTATATGAGTTGAAGAAACATGGATAAGAATTATTGTAGATTTGGGTCACAATATTTAATATGAAATAATCAATTACCTTATCTAATTCACACTCCTTTTACTACTTTCCAATGACCCGGATTATTAGATTACTTACACAGTGAAGCCTTAAAAGAGAATAAACGAGTAGACTTTCAAGCTAAAAATTACAATTTTAATCCTATTACAATTTTCCAATTAATAATTGAAATTTAATAAACAAGTAGATTCAATAACGCGTTTATATTGTCTAAATTTGACATTCATCTTAAAACATATGAAGAGACATTTGATCATATTCTTGTTATTAAATCTAATTGGCTTTGGTTACATCTACTTTCAGTATCATAAAAACAACTCGGTACCATCTGAAATAAAAGGGGATCCGAAAAATTTTGTATCTCTAAAAAACCAACAGTTTTATTTGAAAGGGGAGCGATTTTTCCCGATTGCATTAAACTTTGTAGTTTCATTATGTACGAATGATACAGCGATGTGGCCTGCAGTTTATGTAAGTTATTTGCCACAGGAAAAATGGGAAACTGATAGAATTAGTTCTTTAGAAGAATTGAAAGCAACTATGCAACTAATTAAAGACATGGGCTTCAATACAGTTCGACTTACTCACATTGGCGAACCTGAAGTTTCAAATGTTGGAGGTGGAAGAATTAGTTTTAAGGCAAGTAAAGGAAATAATCACAATTATCAAGTATATCTTGAAAATGAAGAAAATTATGAACGATATTTGAAAGCAATTGATGATTTAATGGAGGCGGTTGGTGATGCAGAATTAAAGGCAATTTTCACTGTAAGAATGGTTCATGAATTACCAAGAACTGAAGATCATTTAAAAAGATTATGCTTACGTTTTCGAGAAAACCCTACTCTAGTGGCTTATGATTTTTTTAATGAACCGCTCTATTTTGACTCTATTAAACATTCGAAATCGGAAGTATATCAAAACACAAAAATATGGCAACGTATAGTAAAAACTTATGCTCCACTTCAGCTATCTACTATTGGCTTGGCTTGTCAGCGGGAACTATTCTCATGGGATCCAAACTTAGTTAACGTAGATTTTTTATCGATGCACCCTTACGATTATGAGCCTGATCAAGTACGTAATGAATTATATTGGTATAATAAATATATTAAGAAACCATGGATTATCGGTGAGACGGGAATTCCTTCTAACAACGATTCTATACCCTATGCAAATCAATCAAAATTTGCCAGAAAAGTATTTAATCAACTTGTAAATTGTAATGGTCAAGGATTTTCATGGTGGCAATATAAAGATTTAGATTGGGGGTATTATCATCAAAATTATTTAGGTGTTGTTAACCGTCATGGACAAACACTCAATAGTAAAAATCAATGGGTGCAGGGAACTCCTAAGCCGGTGACCAGTGAAATAAAAACTTTTTTACCATTACCAGAAAAACGAGAATGTTTTTGTCCTGAAAATTATTATAATTTCAGCTCAAATAAAGAATTCAGAATAATTGGGAAACTAATTGATGAAAATGGAAACGCAATTGGTGGTGGTGGAATTTTAGCTTGGGATGAATGGTGGATCAATCACTATTTCACAACGTCTCGTCCAGATGGAACATTTCAACTATTTAGTAATTATTCATTTTATCATTGGATGGTATCATCAACTTTAAATGAAATGATAAGAGGCGATATTAATCCAAAAAATGCAATTTCTGTAAATGGAATACCCACGATTGATGTTGGAACGATCCAATTGAAAAAAGTGCTTTTAAATTAATAAAAAATAACGATAGCTAAAAATTCATAAGGTTAGTGCTGTGCCCTCAATTAAAAGAAAAAATATTTATAAAAATAAAAATTAAAAACATACTATAGATCGCAAATTTCGTCCAATTATTTGCATATAAATATTTTTGAAGAATGCTCGCCAAAGGTACTGCAAGGAGTGGGTAGAGGGCAATCATTCCACTTTGTCCGTAATTAGTTGAGTTTATATTTGTACTTACTGATATGTTAAACAAGAAAAACAAAATTAAAATTACCATTAAGGTTAGTCTATACTTTTTCAATTCATTTTTTAGTAGAAAGATTCCTACCAAGGCAATAATTAATATAGGAGAATTTATCAACCATCCATTTTGGAGGTCGAACAAGCCACTCCAAATTTTGTAAATATCTAAAGAAAAATCATTGGAAGGAAATGATGGAATAGAAAAATGATTTGTTGTAATTTTCCAATATAAAACCTGTGGAATCCAAAGTAATACGACAGGAAATATCACTAATAGTAAATTTAGAAAACTTCCTTTTATTTTGGCAACATTGAATTGGCCAATTAAAACAAAAAGTCCAAAAACTAAGGCAAGAATACTACTTACCCAACTTAAGATTCCGAGTGAAAGTCCGAGTAAAAAATAATTTTTTGAATTCGGGCTTCCCCTCAATTTAAAATACGAAAAAGCAAAAACTGATACCATAGCGAATTGGCTAATATAAACCAATGGTGAATATTTAGTGGCGTACCAGAGCAAATTCGTAGCCAAAAAAAGTACAATCAATGTAATTCCAATGGTATACTCCGAATAATGAAAACGCCGCAATAAATATTGAATACAAGAAAGTCCCAAATAAAAATAAAATAAAGATCCAATTAATAAAAATATCAAATAAGGCTCTGAAAAACCATTCGGCTGAAATTCAAAATTCTTTGCTATTTCATGTGCGGGAAAAAAAAATGGAGCATATAAAATTGACCATCCACAGTTCTTTTTGAAAATTGATTTGCCTTGTTTTGTTCCTGTCAATGAAAAATAATATCCCATCTCGCTATAACGGTAACTACTTTTGTTCATTTGCAAATCATTAAAAATAATTTTAGCCGGTAAATAGCCGTAATATTGCTTCACCTCTTCAGTTATGATTTGCTCATGATTTGTCCCACGTTTAAAAAAATACAAGATTGAAATACACACCATAAGAATTAAATATATGACGGGAGTTGATGTTGTGTTTTTCATAATCTTAAGGCAGGCAAAGAAAAGAAAATAAAAGCTCTTAATCGAATGAACAAGTATTTACTGGGTTATATCTCTGGCATTCCTTGAGTTATGACATTAAATTTGATTTAAAACAATAGGAAATACTAAACTTTTATATAGTTTTGCAAGACATAAAACTAAACCATGAAAATTCAAAAATTTCTACCACTATCCTTTTTTATCCTATTTATTTGTTCCTGCACGAATGATTCAAAAGATAATTCTATTTATTATATTTCGTTTGATGATTTATCCGGTTATTTAGAAAATTCAACCATCATCAACAACAATGGAGCCTATTCCGGAAACAAATTAGTTCGATTAAATAAAGACTATATGTACGGCCCCACATTTTCAAAAAAAATTGGCGAACTTCGCTTAGCAAAAATAAATTCAGTTGTAATTAGTGGATGGGTTAAAACAGATAATAAAGCAAACGGAATAAAACTCGTTTGCTCCATTGATAATACAGAAAAAACAGTTTTTTGGGAAGCTGTCGACAGTAAAACTTCTAACTTAGAAAAAGATAGTTGGCTTCATATTTCAACTAAATTAGATATTTCAAAATTTAACAACAGCGAGAATAAATTAAATATTTATCCCATGCATGAAGGGCCAGGGAACACGTATTTAGACGATTTGGAGTTTTATTTTGAATAGTAAGGGAGAATTATTCGTATTTTAAGCGATAGAATGAAATGCTTAGATATTGCCCAATTTTTACGGGTGGGTTGGATTTAAAAATAGCACGATTGATTTGAGTACTGTCGGCAATTACCAGATATTCCGGACGATGAACCATAGCTCTAGATATTGCTTCATCTTCTGCGACATCTGCCACACTCCAACCTTTCATATTTAAAAAATACAAAGCAATATTCGGGCTATAGTCCAATATTGCAATAGCCTTATCCTTTTTTGAAATTCCCAGTGATTGGACATAAGGTTCTACTGTTTGAAAATCTTTGTACCTAGACCAATCATATAACCAGCAATGCTCATCCATTCTAAACTCTTGATGCTTCTTATTAAAATTAATTGCGAATAGTGTAATCAGAATAAATGTCAAATTCAATATTGATACTGTTTTTTTATCGAGCTCTAATTTTTCAATAATATGAAATACAGAAATAAATAAATAAAACAAAAGTGGCAATAAAGTGATAATATAATAGTCATGAGAGTTAAATTGAATAAACATTAAGTATACAAAAGTTATAACTCCGAAAAAATATCCTACATATACAATTTTTAACTTCTCGTCAATTTTCTTGAAATAAATCAAACTGAAAATAAATGAAAATAACAAGAGGTAATAAATAGGTTTAAAATAATAAAACTGTACCCAAATTTCATTGACATGGGTTGCTACATCCTTTACGGCTTGCCAACTTCCGGGCTGCATGGATTTCATTAAAAAAACACTCAATCCATAAGTATCATTCAACATCTTTGCATAAGCATACCAATAATAAGTGAGCCCTAATGTCGCTAAACATAGCAAAATCAACAATGGTCTATTTGCATTCTCTTTAGAAAATGCAAAATTTGATCTTCTTATGTACGACCATATAATCATTCCTAACATTATTATAGCACCAATTGCGGATGTTAATTTAATAAGCGTAGCCAAAGTAACACACAGGAAGAACATTAATATTTTTACTTTACCCGGTCTTTCCAAATATGAAAAAAAGAAATACCAAGCAGTCATCATGAATCCAAAACTAGCAGTATCAGGAATAAAGTTTGCTGCATAATAAGTCAAAATCGGTGTACTCGTATAAAGCAAAACAGACAAAAATCTAAATACAGTATTTCGCAGGAAGAATCCTGAAACTAAATACGATGAAATAATTCCGGCTGCATAAACTAAATACATTATGAATCGATACCAAAACTCAGAAAAACCAAAAATTTTATAAAAAATGGCTGCCACATAATTCATAATAGGAAATTCCAAACCGGTTATTCCATCTCCTTCTTTGGTTTCATGAACACGTGGCTTAAAAAAGTTCATGCTTTCTTGCTCATAATTTCTAGCCACTGAACCGCGATCACACATAGCCCACATATGAACCGATTGCGGCCTTAATTGCATCATTTGATAAACATGAGTAAATCCACAAATCAATAAAAAAAATAAAATGAACCACCAAGCAGACGTTTTTTTATTCTGAAATGTTGTAATAAAATTCATGCGATTCATTATCAATTTTTTTAATGGTTTTGAATCAATTTTTAATCAGTACAAATATTATAATAAATCAATCCATGTTTGTGTCACCTATTACATATAGTGGTCTATTCCTTACATTAGCACTTAACCTACTTATGTATTCACCAATAATTCCAATACTGATTAATTGAACTCCTCCAATAAAGAGCACCGCAAGAATCAATGAAGTCCATCCCGGCACAAAATCCTTTGAAATAAATCGTGCATATAGTGCATATAGACTTATCAAAAAGGTTACTCCACTTACAAAAAATCCTGCGAATGTGGCAAATTTTAGCGGAAAATTTGAAAATCCTGTAATACCATCCAATGCAAGTCGAATCATTTTTTTATACGTATACCCAGTCTCTCCAGCCTGTCTTTGGTCTCTATCGTACTCAATAAAAGTTTGTCGAAATCCGGCCCATGCAATTTGCCCACGCAGAAATTTTTGTTGTTCGGGCATTAATTTCAAAACTTCAACAATTTTACGATCCATCATCCTAAAGTCTCCGGTATCAACCGGAATTTTTACCGATGTAATCTTAGATAGCATTCGGTAAAACATCTTTGCAGTATACTTTTTCAAAAAGGTTTCACCTTGCCTTGATTTCCTACGAGCGTATACTACATCAAAACCATCCTCTAATTTTTTTTTCATTTCAAGAATTAGTTCGGGAGGATCTTGTAAATCTGCATCTATTATTACAATTTGTTTTCCTCTACAATAATCCAAACCTGCTGTAACTGCAATCTGATGACCAAAATTTCTACTGAAATTAATGAATTTAACTGCGTTGTTCTCCGCTGCCAATTTTCGAATCGATTCCATTGAACGATCCTTGCTTCCATCATTAATAAAAATTAATTCATAAGAAATTTGTAATTGTGAAACTACAGCCAGTAACCTTTTGTATAAATCTGGAATATTTGATTCCTCATTATAGATGGGGGCAATTATGCTTAACTCGACTTGCATATTTTCTATTTTAATCAATCACCATTTCAGGAATATCTCCTTCCACCACCAATTTCCCGGCAGTGGCTTTTCGGATGTCCTCCACCGTTACACCGGGAGCACGTTCGAGTAACACAAAACCTTTTCCGGGAACCACTTCCAAAACAGCAAGCTCGGTTACAATTTTCTTCACACACTTTACACCGGTAAGTGGCAAGGTACAAGCGGGCAACAATTTACTTTCGCCTGCTTTATTGACGTGTTGCATCGCCACAATAATATTTTGTGCTGCAGCAACTAAGTCCATGGCACCTCCCATTCCTTTCACCATTTTACCTGGAATTTTCCAGTTCGCGATATCACCATTCTCACTCACTTCCATCGCGCCCAAAATTGTAAGATCCACTTTCCCTGCGCGAATCATTCCGAAGCTAAGCGCCGAATCGAAATAAGCGGTGCCCGGCACTTCGGTGATGGTTTGTTTTCCGGCGTTAATTAAATCAGCATCTTCATCGCCTTCGAAAGGAAATGGTCCCATGCCCAGCATTCCGTTTTCCGACTGCAGCGTAACGTCGACGCCGTGGGGAATATAGTTGGCAACAAGGGTAGGAATACCGATGCCTAGGTTGACGTAATAGCCGTCTTTTACTTCTTGAGCGATGCGTTTCGCGATACCGTTTTTATCAAGCATTTAGTTTATTATTAAGGGACAAATGGGCCACTGATTTATATTGCCTGCCCGCCGCGGCGGGAAGATTATGATCTATTATGATTGGTTCCGAATAATGTAATATTCTAAACAAGAAATAAATTTAAATAGAACACTGATTCTGCGGATTTTTCGGATAAAAGCAGATCCGCTGAAATCCGTTTAATCTGTCAAATCCGTGTTCTCATTAAGACTTCTTTCTTACTGTCCTTTGTTCTATTCTCTTTTCATAACTATGGCCTTGGAAAATACGATGTACATAGATTCCCGGGACGTGGATGGCATCGGGATCTAATTCTCCGGCAGGCACTAATTCTTCGACTTCGGCAACAGTAATTTTTCCGGCCATGGCCATTTGCATGTTGAAGTTTCGCGTTGTTTTTCTGAAGATGAGATTACCATGTGTATCGCCTTTCCATGCTTTCACTAACGCAAACGATGCATCGAAAGCATACTCTAATAAGTATTCGATGCCATTGAATTCACGCGTTTCTTTGCCGATCGCTACTTCTGTTCCTACTCCTGCACGCACCCACACAGCAGGCATGCCATAAGCAGCAGCCATGCAACGTGTAATTAATGTTCCTTGCGGGACTAAATCTACATCTAATTCTCCGCTCAGTAATTGACGCTCAAATTCTGCATTTTCGCCAACATACGATGAAATCATTTTTTTCACTTGGCGTGTTTTCAACATCAAGCCAATTCCGAAATCATCTACACCTGCATTGTTGGAGATACAAGTTAAACCCTTCACACCTTTTTTTACAAGCGCATTGATGCAATTTTCCGGAATGCCACAGAGACCAAATCCACCCAACATAATGGTTGAATTATCCTGCATATCTTGAATGGCCTCATCGGCTCCGTTCACCACTTTATTCATAAACTGGAAATATTTGAATCAAAAATACCAAAAAGTTGGATTGACACAGAATATTAATGGCATTTACTTCAACTTCAACAGTGAAAAATCCCGATACAATTGCTTTGTACTCAAAATTAAAGAGAATAGAATAAGGAAGGAAATAAAAATTGGGTTATAGGGTATGAAGGCTTTGTAAACAGCCACCGGAAAGCGACAATGAAACATGAGGATATCCAAACTTAGGAAATAAGCGATGGATAGTAAAATAAATGGGAGAAACTCTTTTCTGATTATGGCATAGGTACCCGCAAATAAAATAGTGGCATGGATATAACGTTCATGCATCTGTGTGTTGAAATAATAAAAAACCAGATTAACAACAACAGTTGCTAAAAGGATGGTAGCTCCATACCTTTTAGAATTTCCATCTGTAAAAAAAGATCTTTTGAAAAAAATAGCAAATGGTTTCAATACAAAAATTAAAGCCATAGTAAACATGAGTAAGCCCCAAATTTTTAATGATAACCCCAGAAATAAATTAGAATCGGGAACCCAAACCAAATCTTGACCAGGCATCAATAAATACCATATATTAAAAGCGTGCATACTCACTGAGGGAATACGATCAATGGCACCAAAACTAATCTGAATTAACTTGTTAAAATCACCTTGTAAGATGAATGGAATTGAAAGAACAAGCAAAGAGAGAATAAATGTAAGTGTTGAATAAAAAATTCGTAGTGGTTTTTCTTTTAACCACCCTGAATATACAATCAACAACAAGGGACCCATAAAGATAGCCTGTGGTTTCATCATTATTGCAAAAGCAATGGCGGCAATAGCGAAATATGGTTTGTTGTAGAGAACAAAAACAATACAGAGAAAACAAAAGAACATATATAAACTATCGCATTGTCCCCACAAGAATGTATTGTATAAAAATGCTGGATTCAATAGAATGATCCATGACCAATACATCGAACTTCCAAATTTTCTTATCACCAAAGCGACCAATAGTACTGCGCCAACATCAAAAACGAAAAACAATCTTTTTAAAATTATAATTCCATCAGCATAAAAAGGTTTACTTAAATAAGCCCAAATTTGTAAGACGTAAAGGAGTCCGGGCTGATAGTTTAATGTATCACTTTTATACGCTTTCGAAAATCCATTTTCATGAATATACAATGCCCATTCCCTCCACCAATGCACATCCCCTTCAAAAGATAATTCCGGCATAAATGCAGCCATGAAGCAGGCAAGCGCGATGGTAAAAAATGAATAGGTGAGAAAAGATTTTTTTTCAATGATGTTTAAAATGCTCGCGTTGATCATTGCGATAAATATCAAATTCCGAAATCATCAATGCCATTTTGCTGCTCGGTTGGCTTGTTATACTTTTTGCAATCGAGTTCTACGCCAAGTGGTTTTTCGGGTTTTTCAAAATCACTCTTTGAATAATTGAGTGTGGGATCTGCATACACTTTTTTCATATACAATCCCCAAATGGGCAATGCCGTATTTGCTCCTTGTCCCAGTTGTGTTGTACGGAAATGTATCGCTCTGTCTTCACATCCTGCCCAAGTACCACTCACCAATTCAGGAGTAATGCCCATGAACCAACCATCGCTGTTGTTTTGTGTAGTTCCTGTTTTTCCGGCGATGGGATTCGTGAATGCATATTTAGATCCACGCAAACGAGCACCGGTTCCAAATAAAGTTACACCTTTCATCAAATCCAAAACTAAATACGCAGTTTCTTCAGAGATGGCTTCTACCTTACGCGGAACAAAATCTTGAAGCACGGCCCCGTTTTTATCTTCGATTCGTAAAATATATTGTGGCTCTGTGTACACTCCTTTGTTTGCAAAAGTGCTATAGGCAGCTACCATTTCAAAAACGGAAACATCAGCAGTACCTAATGCTAAAGATGGAAATGGTTCAAGAGGAGATGTGATTCCCATACGACGTGCGACTTGTATCACGGCTTCCGGACCAAATTGTTTCATTAAGTATGCGGAGATACAATTCACGGATTCCGCCAATGCTTCTTTCAATGATAACATGCCGCCATATTTTCCATCGGAGTTAGAAGGTGTCCAGGGAACGCCTGCTTTATCGATGATGGTCACAGGAGTATTCGGCAATTCATAACAAGGAGAATATCCTTCTTGCATTGCCAAGGTATATAAAAATGGTTTGAATGTAGAACCTACTTGACGCTTTCCATCTTTCACGTGATCGTATTGAAAATATTTATAATCGTTCCCTCCTACCCATGCGCGGATGTAACCTGTTTGCGGTTCCATCGACATAAATCCGGTTTGATAAAACATTTTATAATACTTGATGGAATCCAAAGGTGTCATCACGGTATCGCGTTCACCCTTCCAGGTAAAAACACGCATTTCGGTTTTGGTATCGAATGCTTTTTTAATTTCACTTTCATTAGAGCCGGCTTCTTTCATGTTGTGATAACGATCGCTTCGTTTCATCGTTTCA
>Ga0105052_10006637_pt1 | contig 11624 bp, 10 predicted proteins | sample FRY03_FD_78094 | JGI IMG/M metagenome (GOLD analysis project Ga0105052, IMG submission 78094) | Freshwater microbial communities from Lake Fryxell liftoff mats and glacier meltwater in Antarctica - FRY-03 | ecosystem: Environmental > Aquatic > Freshwater > Ice > Glacier meltwater ... | reverse complement strand
CACCGACGGTGTCGGCGCCAGGGGTCGGCTTGTCGTCGCCGCAGGCTGACGCCGTGGCAAAGACAATACCGAGTAAGAACAGGGGGATGCGCGTCATGACCGGGGTCCTTGCAGGATGTGTAGGGGGCGCCTTCGGAGCGGGCGGACGGTACCACAAGACGAGGCTCGATGCTTGCACCGTCTTGCAAATTCGCGGTGACAAACGCGCTAATTTTTTGACATTGCGCCAGCCCACACAGCCGGTTACTTGGATCGCAGCCGAGGTGCGGGCTACAGAAAGAGTCCGGCGACCGTGCCCGTCATCATAGCCGCGACGGTCCCTCCGAGCATCGCGCGGAACCCGAGGCGGGCGAGATCGGACCGCCTCTCGGGCGCCATCGCCGCGATGCCGCCGATCTGGATGCCGATGCTGGCGAAGTTGGCGAACCCGCAGAGGGCGTAGCTAGTGATAAAGGCGCTGCGCTCGCTGAGCGCCCCCGCCCCTTCTTGCAGGGTCCCGAAATCGATGAAGGCCACGAGCTCGGTGAGCACGATCTTTTCACCAAGGAGCATCCCGACCGTCGGCGCCTCTTCCCAAGGGATGCCCATGAGCCACGCGAAAGGAGCGAAGGCCCAGCCGAGGATACCTTGCATGGAAAGTTGGATATCAAAGAGATCGCCGATCGCGGCCAAGATCGAGTTTACGAGGGCGACCATCGCCACGAAGACCAGCAGCATCGCGAGAATATTGAGGAAGAGCTGAAGCCCTTCGAGGGTGCCGCGGGTCAGAGCGTCGATGCCGTTCGCGTCGGTGCTGACGGCTATGCTCATGTCGACGCCCCCCTCGAGGCGATGCTCGGTCTCGGGGTAGAGCAGCTTGGCGATGGCGAGCGCGGCGGGGGCTGACATTAGAGACGCGGTGACGAGGTGCCCGGCGATGCCCTCTAGGGGGACGACCGCCACATAGATGGCCATCACGCCGCCCGCGACGGTCGCGAACCCGGCGACCATGACGGCGTGGAGCTCGGACTTCGTCATCGACGCCACAAAGGGGCGGACGACGAGGGGGGCCTCGGTCTGGCCCACGAAGATGTTGGCCGCCGCCGCGAGGCTCTCGGGGCCGCTGGTGCCGAGGGTGCGCTGCATCGCGAAGGCGACGACCCGGACGAGGCGCTGCATGACCCCGTAATGATAGAGGAGCGCCATCAGGGCCGAGAAGAACATGACGGTCGGCAGGACCCAGAACGCGATGGTCTTCAGGGGCGGCGAGATTGTCCCGACGATGGTCGTGTTGACGGCCTCGCCCGCGGCGTTGAACGTCGAGATTGTGTGTCTTTCAACTGATTGGAATACAAAGCTTGAGCCGGCCTCTGAGAACGAGACGAGGTTGCGCACCCCCTTGTCAATCGCCGAGAAGGCCGCGTCGCCGCAGTCCGGGACGATCACCGCGAAGGCGATGACGACCTGCAGACCGATGCCCCAGACGACCGGGCGCCAGCGCACGTCCTTGCGGTGGGCCGAGAAGGCCCAACAGATCGCGACGAAGACGACGAGCCCGAAGAGCGCCTGAAACTTGTCCATAGCGGCAGCTAAACACGATTTCAGGGTGCCGCAAAGGCCTCGCCGCGCAGTTGTCTTCCTGCTATGCCGCTGCAGACACGCAAATGGATGCCCAAATTGATGGGCCACGGCATGAAAGGTGCGCGATGAATCGGTCGACAACGTTTGAATTCTGCGGCGATACGGTCACCATTGAGGCCGGCGAGCTCGCCCAGGAGGCGCATGGCGCTGTCCTGCTTCGCCAAGGTGACACCGCGATTTTGGCGACGGTCGTCTTCGGCGCGCCCAGCGTCGGCGGACGGGCCGAGTTCCTTGGGCTCTCGGTCGAGTACCGCGAGCGCGCGTCCGCCGCGGGCCGCATCCCGGGCGGCTGGGGACGGCGCGAGGGGCGCCAAGGGGACCACGAGATCCTGACCGGGCGGGCCATCGACCGTAGCCTCCGGCCTTTGCTGCAAGGGCGCCCACAGCAAGAGATTGTCGTCACGGTGACTGTCTTCGGTGCTTCACTGCAGGCAGATCTGGAGACCCTCGCGATCCTGGCCGCGTCCGCCGCTGTCCACGAGTCGGGCGTCGCCTGGACGGGCCCCGTGGGCGCGGTCCGCGTGGCGCTTCTGGACGAGACCTTCGTCGCGATGCCCGATGACGCCTTGAAGCTCGGCGCTGAGCTCGAGGTCCTCGTCGCGCTGACCCAGGCCGGCGTCGTGATGCTTGAGGGAAGCGCGCGTCAGGCCCCGCGGTCGCGGCTCTTGGAGGCGATCGCAGTGGCCCAGACCGCTCTCACGCCATTCTGGTTCGCCGTCGATTCCGTCCGCGAGGGCCGCGAGTCCCCGCTTCACGCCTTCGTGGTCGCCGAGGGCTCGCTGCAGGCCGACGAAGACCTCCCCGCAGGTGTGGCCAGCGCATTTGAGGCCATCTTCGACGGCCCGAAAGCCGCACGCCCAGCCCTCTTGGCAGACCTCGAGGGCGCCGTGGACGAGCTGGCCGCGTCCGTCTCGCACGCGTGGCGGGCCCTCGTGCGCACGCGAGCCCTCGCCGGCTCTCGCCTCGATGGCCGCGCGCTTGGCGCCGTCCGCCCCCTGTCGATGCGGGTCGGCACCCTGCCCGGCAACCACGGCTCCGCGCTCTTCTCGCGCGGAACCACGCAGGCCCTCGTCTCGGTCACCGTCGGGGGCCCGGATGAGGGGCTCGTCTCAGACACCCTCTTTGGGCGGCAGACAGATAGGTTTATGTTGCACTACAACTTTCCATCCTTCGCGGTCGGCGAGGTCCACCGCGCGCGTGGGCCCGGGCGGCGCGAGATCGGCCATGGCACCCTCGCGCGGCGCGCCCTCGCCCCGGTGCTTCCCAATGACAGGGACTTTCCGCTGACCGTGCGCGTCGTCTCCGACATCCTCGGGTCGGACGGCTCCTCGTCGATGGCGACCGTCTGCGGGGCCTCCTTGGCCCTCATGGACGCGGGCATTCAGGTCAGCGACGCCGTCGCGGGCGTGGCGATGGGCGTCGTCTTGGACGGCGGGAAGTGGGCCATCCTGACCGACCTGACGGCCGAAGAGGACCACCTCGGCGATATGGACTTTAAGCTCGCCGGGACGGCCCAAGGGATCACCGCCTTTCAGCTGGACAATAAGGCCGGCACCCTGCCCCTTGAGCTCCTTCAGGAGGGCCTCGACGCGGCCTGTGAGGCGATCCAGTCGATCCTCACGGAGATGGCGGCCGTCATCGACGCCCCGCGTGCCCAGCTCGCGGGCCATGCCCCGCACTTCGCGCTCGTGCGAGTGCCGGTGGCGCGCATCGGGACCCTCATCGGCGCGGGCGGCAAGACTGTGCAGGACATTCAGTCCAAGACCCACAGCCGCATCGAGATCAAAGAGGACGGCCAGGTCCGCATCATCGCGAAGAGCCCCGAGCACCTCGCCGCGGCCGTCGAGCGGGTCGAGGCCATCGGCCAGGTCTTGGTCGTCGGCCGCACCTATGAAGGCGAGGTCATCTCCATCAAGGATTTCGGGGCGGTTGTGCGCATCGGCGACCACGACGGCCTCATCCACATCAGCGAGCTCGGCGTCTCGCGCGTCGCCAAGACCGAGGAGGCCGTCAGCGTCGGCCAACGCGTGGAGGTCCAAGTACTTGGGGCCGACGAGCGTGGGCGCCTGCGCTTCTCGCGTCGTGCGGCCCTGATGGCCGTCTAACGGAACATTGTGCGGCAGACCGCAACGCGGGGGCTTGTCCCCCCGGCCTGAACCGTAGGGCGGGGGCTTGTCCCCCGCCGGCTAAATTGACCGCCTCTCCAGGCGTTAAATCGGCCAGAGGCTCAGCCGCGCGCCGGGTTCCAGAGGCGGATCCAGGTGCTGTCTAGCTCGGCCAGGCGGCCAGCCGTTTCAGCAGCAACTGCCCAAGACTGGCCGGCCGGATCTTCGACGATGGCGGCCCGTCCGTCGGCGACGAGATCGCCGACCGAGTTGTGCAGCTCAATCCACGGCAGCTCGCCCGTGCGCGAGTGAAAGTACCAACGGATGCCCCCCTTGCCATCGGGCTTGAGCCGGCCCTTACGCGCCACGTCCCTCGCATCTTTCGCGAGCTGAAGGCGATCTTCGGGGCTGCGACCGACGCGCAGAGCCTCACGTTCAAGCGCCGCCGTCTCGCGGGGGTCGATGCGCGGGCTGTCGTCGCGCCGCTGGGGTGCCTGCCGGCGGTCGCCGCGACCCTGCTGTCGTGGTCCCTCGGCGGGTTTGCGCTGAGCCGTCGAGGCCGTCGAGGCCGCAGACGCGGCCGATGCGGCCTGCTCGGTAGTCACGAGCCCGGCCTTGAGGAGCTTTTCGCGAAAGTCGGTCATGGCTGCGTTCTTCCTAGGACTCGATGAGGTCAGCGCTTGCGCGCGTGGACGAGGTGGGTATCGGGAAACACCGCGCCATGGCGTAGCCCAACCCGAGCCGCCACGTCTGAGGGTCCGCACATGTCTGCCACGTCCCAGCCCTCGGCGCCAAGCATTCCGGGCGCGTCGCATTGCGCTAATGAATATTTCAGCGGCTCGCCGAAGAGCCCAATGGACAGGCTCGCTTGGCGCCTAAACCAGCGCGCCGCGTTGCCCGCGGGCGCGTGCCACGCGTCGAAGATGACCTCCGAGCGCGGCCCGCCGACCGCCGCCATCGTCCGGAGCGCGCCGCGCACGGCCCCCTCCGTCAAGTACATGGTGACCCCCTCCCAGATGAAGAGGACCCGCGCGCCACCGTCGACCCCGTCCGCGACGAGGGCCTCGCCAACGTCTTGGCGCTCGAAATCCACGGCTAAAAAGCGCGGCGGCTTCACAGCGACGTCGGCGATGCGTCCCCGGTGCAGGAGATCCTTTTTCCGGTCCTGGGTCGCGGGGAAGTCGACCTCCCAGACCGTCGCGCGCGTCAGGTTCGCCCCGAAACGCCAGGCCCGCGTGTCGTATCCGGCGCCGAGGATGACGACCTGGGTCCCGCCGCCCGCGATGAAGGCCAGCATGGCCTCGTCCATGATGCGATGGCGTGCCGCGACGAAGCGCTGGAGCCCACCGAGACCGGCCGCGCCGGTGCTGATGAGGGCGCGCCGGACGCCGGGCGAGGCGGCGAGGCCAGACAGACGCCGTGACAGCATCCGGGCCGCAAAGGGGTCGTCCACGATGCGATTCGCGGGCGCGCGGGTCTGCTCAAGGGCGCGAAAGAAACAGACCGCTTCGGCGGTGAGCGAGGCTCCACGGGGCATAGGCTCTGTCCTTTTGCATGCTGGTCTTGTGGTGTTCAAATTAACGGTCGACGAGATTGAGGCCCGCCGCGTAGCCATAGCTGACGTCTTTATCGTAACCGTAGGCGATGACGCCGACGTTCTGGTTCGCGACGACGCGATGCACGCCGTCGGCGACCTCGAGGCGGGCGACCTTCCAGTCAGCGTTGATCGCGACCCAAGCGGCGGCCGGGACGGCGTTCCCGTCGAGGGTCGCGGCCGCGGCCGTCGGGGCCACGATATTGATGTAATCTTTCGCGTATTTGTTGGGCGCGAGGAAGACATACTCGTTCCGGAACTGCTCGACGGGCGGGACTAGGATGAGGCTGGGGTCACCGATGGGCGCACAACCGCAGTTGCCGCTTTGGTAGCAGTGGCACACGTGGCCTGCCGGGCAGCCCGCCTCGGTTCCAGCGACCGCGCACCGCGGCGGATAGCAGCTACGGGTCACAAAGTTCGAGTCGAGCTCGCAGCTATAGTTGGGCGCACACAGACGCGTGGAGGTGCAATCAGAGTAGGCCGGCGGGTTCACGATCTCGGCCGAGCTGGCGAGGAGCTGCCCGACCATCACTGGCTTGGTCGCGGTAATCACGAAGTCCATCTTTGATGGGAACTCAAACGATTCACCGCGATTCAGGTTGCGCGTGGTCTGCACGGACGGCGGATTGAACGCGATGGAGGTGTCGTCCTCGGAGGCCACGATGCGCCAATAGTCGGACTCGGCCGAGCGTGGTTGGGACCGTGACGCGATGTAGACGTGGCCCCAGGTCGAGACGGGAAACATTTGATGCTCAAGGTGATCGGCACAGCACGCGCTGCCCGAGACGGCGGCCTCGTGCCCGCCGAAGACGCCGACTGGCTTGGTGGCGGAGATGATGGTCCCGGTGAGGTCGCCCTTGTCTTGGTCGGACTTGATGTTGAGGACCTGAAATGGGTCAATCGTGAAGGTGTAGGACTGGCCGGGCAGCATCACGGGCATGTTGGTTCCCGCTTGGGTGCGCGCGGTCGGGGTGACGGTCACGACTGTCCCGGGCGAGGAAGCGACGACGCTGATTGAGCCCCGGTAAGGGACCGGCTGGCCTTGAATCGGCCCGCCACCGAGCAGCTCGAAGCGGGACATCACGATATATTCAGTACCAAAGGTGTTACTGGGTAAGAGCAGCGTCGCGTCGTTCGAGAAGACCGCGACGTTGTCGAGGGGATTGAACTGGTAGGCGACGATGGGTGCGGTCGAGTCGACCTTATAGCCCGCCCAGAAGATGCCCGCGCCGTTCATGTTTCGGTTCGGGAGCTCGAAGGTCGCGAGGGCGCCGGGCGCCACGTCCTTGTGCATGACAGCCAGTGGGGTAGCCGCGCTGCCATCGCGCTTCGTGACCGAGACGCGCGCCGTGATCTCACCGAGGTTACTGACGATGAGCGCGAAGGGGCCGTCGCGGGCGCCCCAGTGGTTGTCGAGGTCGACGGCCCAGTAGTCACAGCCCGCGTTCGACTTCGACTTGGGGTCACGCGAACAGGCCGACACGCAGCTGCCGGCTTGGCAGACGAGCCCCTGCCCGCCGCAGTCCGCGGAGACATTGTATGCGCCGGCCGCGTCGCAGGTCTCGACCGTGCCGGCGGCCGTGCAGCGGCGAGTATCGGGCAGACACGCGAGGCAGGCCCCGTCGCGACACACACGCTCGCCGGCGCAGGTCGTGACGACCTGGCTACCGGATCCATCGGGCTGACACTGATGGACGTCCTGGCCTTCGCAGTGCCGCGCCCCGGGATCGCAGCCGACGCATACGCCGCCCTGGCAGGTGCCGGCCGGGCAGTCGGTGCTGACCCAAGCCGAGCCGTCGCTGTTGCAGGTCTCGAGGGCCTCGCCAGCGCAGCGGGTGTCCGCGGGGGTGCACAGGCCGCTCGTGCAGGCCCCGTCGACGCACGAGAGGCCGGGAGCGCAGTGGGTGGTGTCGATACAGGTGACGCACTCGCCGCGGGCGGCGCAGAAGGGCGTCGGCGCCTGGCACGGGGAGGCCGCAGGGTCGAGGCAGCTCAGGATGGCGTCGGAGGTGCCCACGACGGCGTCCAGGCCACCAACAGGCGGGCCGCTGGAAGGATCCGCATCGCTTCCACACGCCAGGAGCAAGATGGCGAGGAGTGCGATCCCGGACGCGCGCAGCGCACCAGATTGATTGGTATTCCTACGGCTTTTCACGATGAAGACCTAGCTCTGAGGGGAGCGAACCCCTACCCCACCTTTCGGCTCGGCTCAAGCTTCGGACCCTTCATGCGGCTCTGGGGGGATCGCGTTGCGCCAGGAGCCCGTCCTCTCGCGTGCCGTTCAGCCCTCCCCGGGTCCTTGGACGCCCACGCCCACAGGGCCCCCGGGGGCCTCGACCTCGGGGCTAAACGGCGCCGCCAACCTCCCACGTCCGCAGCGGACGTGGGAGTCCGCGCACGCGGAGGTCGCGGAGCTGGTGGATGCGATGGTACACAGACCCTCTGAATTCATTCAGTATACCGGGTCCGCGGGCGTCCCCGCCCGCTTCCCGCTTAGGAATTTAGCAGCCCTCAACGCTTGGGGTGCGCGTGCCGATCACGGCCACTCGAGGGTGCATGCGGAGGAGATCCCGGTCGCCGTCGAGCCATAGCGCGTCGGGCGCATACTTACGCTCGACCGGGTTCAGCGGCCCCAAGGCGTCATCAATGGAAACCGGTATCGTGTGTCGGAGGGGGTCTGCGACTATTTCCGACAGCCGCTTGACCCAGATGCACACCTTCATGTACATCTAAACCATGACACGCCGCTTCTCCATCGCTCAAGCCCGGGCAACCCTTCCTGCCATCGTCAACCAAGTCGATAGCCACGGCCCCGTGGAGATCACCAGGAGGGGCAAGGCTGTCGCTGTCGTGCTATCCCTTTCGGACTACGAACGCCTCACGACAAAGAGACCGACCTTCTCCCAGGCCTTCGCCGAGTTTCGCAGAACCCACGACATCGCCGATTGCGCAGTCGAAGCAGAGTTCGCAACTCGCGACCAGAGCTCGGGCAGAACGGTCCAGCTGTGAAGCTCAAGTACCTAATCGACACCCACATCGTGTCGGCCCCGATATCCAAGATCCCCAACCCTGAGGTCCTGCGAAGGCTTGAACGCCACGGAGATGAGTGCGCGATCGCAAGCGTAGTCTGGCACGAGCTGCTCTACGGCGCCTTGCGCCTTGCGCAGTCCAAGCGTCAAGACACGATTTTGGCTTTTCTCGACCAAGTCGTACGCACATCTTTCCCGATCCTCGATTACGACAGGCGCGCCGCCCAATGGCATGCCGAGCAACGCATTCGGCTCGAAGCGATTGGCCTCGTCCCCCCTTTCGTCGACGGTCAGATCGCCGCTATAGCCTCCACGAATGGGCTCGTACTGGTCTCGGCCAATGTCAGAGACTTCAAGAAGTTCAGCGACCTCACTCTTGAGGACTGGACCAAGAAGTCTCGACCCACGAGATGACCGCGTGGGTCTGGACCATCGCCCTTCATGTCGGCACGACGACAGCAGAAAGCGGGCGGCCCCCGTCGCCGAGCTGATTGTCTTGAGGTCAAAGCGCGGGGTTGGAGTTGCGATAAAGTTAAAACCAGCGCAGCGTTCTGGGGCCCACCTCGAACGCTGCTTACGCCGCAGCTCGGAGACCTCAGATGCTTTTTCGCCGATGGTTCGTCCTCCAAACCGCGCTGTCGGCCACATTGTTGGCCGGCTGCCTCGATCGTCCCGACACCTCAATGTTCTCTGAGGAGGTCAGCGACACGGAGGGCGTCGACACCGTGGACACCTTCGGGCCGGCGGACACCTTCGAGCCTACGGACACCGAGACTCCGGCCAGCGTGCCCGGCGCGCCGACCATCGGCACCGCCACGCGGGGCAATGCCCAAGCTAGCGTGACCTTCACCGCCCCGGCCAGCAACGGCGGATCGGCTATCACCGGCTACACGATAACCTCTAGCTCCGGCGGATTCACTGCCACCGGCGCGACCTCGCCGCTTGTTGTAGCGGGTTTGACCAACGGCACCGCTTACACCTTCACGGTGACCGCGACTAACGCTGTCGGCACCAGCACCGCTTCGGCCGCCTCCAACAGCGTGACCCCGGCCAGCGTGCCCGACGCGCCGACCATCGGCACGGCCACGCGGGGCAATGCCCAGGCCAGCGTGACCTTCACCGCCCCGGCCAGCGACGGCGGCTCGGGCATCACCGGCTACACCGCCACCTCCAGCCCGGGCGGGATTACCGGAACATGCACCGCATCGCCTTGCACGGTTAGCACCCTAACCAATGGTATTGCTTATATCTTCACCATGACCGCGACTAACACTGTCGGCATTAGCGTATCCTCGGCCGCGTCCAATAGCGTGACTCCGGCCACCGTGCCCGGCGCGCCGACCATCGGCACCGCCACGCGGGGTAATGCCCAAGCCAGCGTGACCTTCACCGCCCCGGCCATTACCGGCGGCTCGGCCATCACCGGTTACACGATAACCTCTAGCTCCGGCGGCTTTACCGCCACCAGCGTAGCCTCGCCGCTTGTTATAACGGGTTTGACCAACGGCACCGCCTATAGTTTCACCGTGACCGCGACCAACGACGTCGGCACCAGCGCCCCCTCTGCCGCATCCAACAGCGTGACCCCGACCCTGCCCCCGCCGCCCGCCGGCTATTCCCTCATCCCTGCCGGTTCCTTCACCATGGGCTCGCCCACGGGCGAAATCGGCCGCGACACAGACGAGACCCAGCACATCGTCACGCTGACGCGCGCTTTCTACATGAAGACGACGGAGGTCACACAGGGCGAGTGGAAAGCTCTGGCAGGTGGCACCAACCCCGCGTGTTTCCAGTCGACCACAGGCACTTCATGCACGACCAGCAACGCGAATGACAACGGGCCGGTCGAGTGGGTCGACTGGTTCAGCGTCATCGCCTTCACCAACGCGCTGTCGGTGTCGCAGGGACTTGCCGAGTGTTACACGCTCACCGGCTGTGCCGACCCGACGAATGGCTGGCACGACGGTGAGCATGCCGACTGCACGGGCGCCACCTTTGTCGGGCTCGACTGCACCGGTTATCGACTGCCGACCGAATCCGAATGGGAGTATGCCGCGCGGGCTGAGACGACGACGGCGACCTACGCAGGAAACCTTTCAGGGACGATCACAGGCTGTACGACGTTGCAGGCCGCGCTCGACGGCATCGCGTGGTGGTGTCGCAACAGCGGGAACAGGACCAATCTTGTCGCACAGATGACGGCCAATGCTTGGGGGCTTTACGACATGTTAGGAAACGTGTGGGAGTGGACGTGGACTTGGTACGAGACCTATCCCGGAGCAGAGACGGACCCTATAGGGCCCGCTACAGGCGACTTCCGCGTCAGCCGTGGCGGCGGCTGGTACTTCGACCCCCGCTACGTGCGGGCCGCGTACCGTGGCGGAAGCGGCCCCACGAGCCGCAACGACGTCGTTGGCTTCCGCCCCTCCAGGTCCGTCGTCCCTTGACGCTCGAATTCTTGGATCCTTGTCGTTTTGTGTCTGACGATCTTTCGTATGCCACAAAGCGGAGCCGTGGGCCAGGCGCTGCCCGAAGCCGTGCGTGCGAAGCCGCCGGCAAGGGCTGCGCTTGGCCCACGGCGGCGGGGACATTGCGATGCTCCGTCGATCTTAAACGGGGTTCAGGGGCAGAGCCCCTGAACGCGAGATTTTTCCACCGAACAAAAAAACACATATGAAACTGAAACTGATCACGCTGTGCTGGGACGACGATGCGCGCGCGTTTGATACGACCGTCTTGGACGCGTTTTGCACCGAGCATGATGTGCTTTCGGTCTTTGAAGCCATCCGGCAATGGCGCAATAATCGTGCGCGCGATGAGGGGAAACCGCCATATGTGTTGTTCACCAACAATCAAGTAATCGCGATCACCCGAAAACGCCCCATAAATTAGGCCGCGCTGGCGGATATTCACGGCGTGGACGAAAGCAAGCTCACCACTTATGGCGACGAGATCGTGGCCATCTTGGCGTGTTACCGGCCAAGCTATTTGATGGGGGAGCGGTCGCAGATGTTTCCGGCTTTCTTGAAGCCGGTCGCCTACGTCGAAAGTGGTATCTTGGCCTTGATTTGTCGTGCCTTGGATGGCATATTGGCCAATCACCAACAGCATCGAGAGCTGCCATGATTCAGCCGAATATTTGCGCCCCGTGTGAACTCTCCAATGGCGCGTTAAAGGACGAGATCGCGACCCTCGCGGCCCACATCGCGGCGGCCGAATACCGCTTTTTATGCCGCTTTTTGTACCTCATGACCAAGCTTAACCAACGCCAGGTGT
>Ga0105052_10006633_pt1 | contig 11627 bp, 6 predicted proteins | sample FRY03_FD_78094 | JGI IMG/M metagenome (GOLD analysis project Ga0105052, IMG submission 78094) | Freshwater microbial communities from Lake Fryxell liftoff mats and glacier meltwater in Antarctica - FRY-03 | ecosystem: Environmental > Aquatic > Freshwater > Ice > Glacier meltwater ... | reverse complement strand
CAAACACGATATAAAATCTTTTATAAGACATACCACACATTGGCATCGGTTGGCTCAATACGGTTTAGAGAAAGACTTGGAGTATTGTGTTAGTCCAGATTTAGCCAATATATTGCCATTTTATCGGAATGGAGATCTAATTGCAGGATAATTTTACCAATAACAAACATTTCATCCACTTTAACATTAATTCTCTTCTGTAAACGATTTACTTTCCTTTACTTTTGCAAATTGGTCTTTTTCGACTGATAAAATCTCATGGCACTACCATATTTAGTTAAACATATATATAATAACGCAACAGAAGAAGTAATCCGTAGAGGTAAAAAAATTCATGCTTTAGGTAACGTTGAGCTAATTGAACACGACGATCTTATGGGCAATGTGATTTTTCGTGTTAAAGACGATGGATATGTTACTTTTTATAAAGTGCATATTGAACAATTTAAAGATCCTAAAACCCTTTCACTTCGTTGTACTTGTCCTTATAATTTATCTGAAGTATGCAGACATAAAGCTGGCGCATTGTTTCATTTGCAGGACATGTTAGATAAAAATCTTTTGGGCGATAAAGAAACTTTATACGACCAAAAACATACTGTAGTAAAAATTAAGCTACTCGATTTGAAACTTTTTAGGATGTTAACCTCAACGGAAACATACGATAAAGGACAAGAATATCTTAGAAGTAATACGGCTAATTTGTTGGAAGCAAAAAACGAAAGAGTTGTTGCAGAAGTTGATTTTGAAGGGGAGAACCATAGAGTGGTGTTGCAAAAAAATGAAGAGAGAAATTTTGATACAAGTTGTACCTGCAGTAGTGAAACTGCTCATCCGTTATGCGTTCATAAAGTAATTGTTTTTCAACAGCTATTGAAAAATCATGGCCCAGCTTATTTTGATAGTATTCGTAATTGGGATAAAGAAAAAAATAAATTATTGGCTTTATATGGATATTCTTTGGATGATGATTTGAAAAATAAATTTGAATTCACTTATGCAGATGGGAAGCCCTTTTTGCGCGTTTTAGATATGTCAATAAAAAGAGTGAGCCTAAATCCTGCTGCTAATTTAAGACCAGTTCATTCAGAATTGATGGTTACTGCAGCTGATACCTTAAGTGAACCACTTCCAGCAACTATGAAGTTAGGATTAGTGATTACGTTTCAACAATTACAATATCCTTATACTCAGTTTGAGTTAGTGCAGGGTGAGGCCGACGAATCAGACAGTAAGTATATATCTAAAACTGTTAAATTAGATCTTACCAAGTTTATTAACACAGAAGTTTTTTCGGAAGATGATAAAATGTTATTACAGCAAATTCGGAAATTAATGCCTTCCGAAGTGAGTAGGTATTTAAATAGGAACTCTCCTTTTAGCGGTATCTGGGAAAATATTATTCAACAACACGACGATGAGCTTCCTGAGGAAACAAGGCATTTAATAAATGAGTACTTGCATCCAAAGTTTAAAAAAATATTTACTGAATTAAACGGTAATCCATTTGTATTTCATTTATCAAATAATAAAAGTTTTACTACGGCTAACTTAGAGCAAGCTAGTTTATCGGATCAGTTTATTAGCCCAGAGTTTGAAATAAGTTATACCAACAATCAATATATAGTTGATTGTAGAATTAAATTGCCTACCGGCGAATTAAATATCTCCGACAATTTAAACGATTCTCACTTTTTATTTCAACACGAGCAGCAATTTTTCATTTGGAAAAAACCAGAAGATATTTTGCTAGTTGAAAAATTTCTCCCAACAGGTAAATTAGTAATTGAACCAGAAAACTGGTCTAAACAATTGCAAGATTTTATCTTACCACTTTCCAAAGAATATGGGGTTCACTTTACCAATGTTAAAAAAGAAGAGGTTAAGGATGCAAAGCCTGAGTTGAAAATTTTACTTAAAGAGAAAGGGGAATATTTATTGTTCCAGCCTATTTTCAATTACCGTGGATACGATGTAACCAATACCGATAAAGAGAAAATATTCTTTCCAATTGCAGATAAGCTACTAGTAATTCACCGCAATATTGCTCTTGAACAAGAGCAAATTCGTAGGATAGAATTATTACATTCGGGTTTTGTAAAGCCAGCTGAGCTAAATGTGTTGGCTTTAAAAGGAAAAGATGTATTAAAAAACAATTGGTTCTTTTTATTTATAGATGCAGTTAAGGAAATGAATATCCCGGTATTTGGATTTGAGGCGTTAAAAAACTTTAGGTTTAATACGGCAAAACCATCTACTAAAATATTTATTAGTAGTAATACCGATTGGTTTGATGCAAAGATTGAAATACAATTTGGAGAGCAAAAAGTAACAGTTGATGATGTTAAAAAAGCTTTATCAAATAAGCAGCAATTTGTTCAACTAACTGATGGCACATTAGGTATTTTGCCCGAAGAATGGATTAAAAAATATTCATTGTTATTTAGGGTTGGAGACGGAAAGGCGGGTGACATGAAGTTGAGCAAATATCATTTTAGTGTGATTGAGGAACTGTATTTACAACGTGATGAAGAGGAATTACATTTTCAATTAGAAGAAAAATATGAACGCATAAAGAGCAACCATTCAATCAAACCAATTGCTGCTCCAGAGCATTTAAAAACCATTTTACGACCTTATCAAGAAAGTGGTTTTCAATGGTTGAATTATTTGCGAGAAGTACAGTGGGGTGGAATCTTAGCTGATGATATGGGATTGGGTAAAACTATCCAAGCACTCAGTTTCTTGCACCATTTAAAAGTTGAAAACAAAAAACTTAAAGCGCTGGTTGTTTGTCCCACTACTTTATTGTACAATTGGCAGAATGAAATAAAAAAATTCACTCCTTCACTTACCTACTATATTCATCATGGTGGATTAAGGGTGAAAGAAGGAATTGCTGATGCAAGTATTGATGTAATAATTACTACTTATGGAACATTGAGAAGTGATATTAAACAGTTTGTAGAAGTAAATTTTGATTATGTGGTACTTGATGAAAGTCAGGCAATAAAAAATCCTGGAAGTAAAGTAACAAAAGCTGCTTCTTTGTTAAAAGCTACAAGCAGATTGTGCTTGAGTGGAACACCTTTGCAGAATAACACGTTCGATATTTTTGCACAAATGAATTTCCTAAATCCAGGGATGCTTGGAAGCATGGAATTTTTTAAGCAAGAGTTTTCAATACCGATTGATAAATTTGGAGAGAAAGAGCAGAAAGATCATCTCAGAAAATTATTGTATCCATTTATTTTGCGTAGAACAAAAGAACAAGTTGCCAAGGATTTGCCAGAGAAGCAAGAAATGGTATTGTTTTGTGATATGGGCGATGAACAACGAAAAATTTATGAAGCGTATAGAAACGATTATCGCGATAAAATTTTAGGGGTAGTCGAAAACCAGGGTATACAAAAATCTCAGCTTACCATTTTGCAAGGTTTAATGAAACTAAGGCAGATCTGTGATAGTCCAGCTATCATTAAAGAAGAAGAACGTTTTCCGAATGTATCTGTTAAGTTAGAAGAGCTAGGAAGAGAAATCACCGAAAATATTAGTAATCATAAAGCTTTAATTTTCTCGCAATTTTTAGGAATGCTTGCATTGATAAAGGAAAAGATGAAAGAATTGGGTGTTGATTATGAATATTTTGATGGAAGCAGTACTATTAATGAAAGAGAACGTGCAATTCAACGTTTTCAAAATGATGACAATTGCAGGGTATTTTTAATTTCATTGAAAGCAGGTGGAGTAGGATTGAATCTTACTGCTGCTGATTATGTATATATTGTTGATCCTTGGTGGAATCCTGCAGTAGAACAACAGGCGATAGACCGCACGCATAGAATTGGTCAAACCAAAAATATTTTTGCTTACAGAATGATTTGTACCGATACTGTTGAAGATAAAATATTAAAACTACAAGAACGCAAACGCAATCTTGCGCGTGAAGTAATTACCGATGATGAAGGGTTTATCAAAACTCTTACAAAAGAAGATGTAGAGTACTTGTTTAGTTAATTACCGATTCTCCTTTTATACCAAGTGTTTCACCGATTTTTAAATCAATATTTCAGTTTATCACAATAGATTGCCTTTCATCTAAAAATTACTTTTTGCAATATTGGGTAACGTAATTTTAGGTGTTTTAATAAAGGAATTAATATGAAGCCAATTTTAACTGTTTTACTTTCTTTCGTTATTGTAATAGGTAGTGCCCAAAATACCGGAACATTAAAAGGTAAATTAGTTGATTCTGTTGGAAAGCAGTTGCTAAAAGATGCATCAATCACTTTATTAGATGCGAAAGATTCTACACTTGAAGTTTTTGGACTTGCCAGGCAAGATGGTAGTTTTTCTATAGAAAAAATTGGACTTAGCGAAATGATTGTTCAGATTAAGTTTCAAGGCTACGAGAACTATTCAAAAAATGTAAGTTTTTCAAAAACAAACACACTAATAGATCTCGGTACCATTTACATGAAAATTTCAGCCAATGATTTGGGCAATGTAACTGTAACTCAATCACCAATAACCATTAAAAAAGATACAATTGAATTTAATGCATCTAGCTTTAAAACCAAGCCCAATGCAGTGATGGAAGACTTATTGAAAAAATTACCTGGAGTTGAGGTTGATAAGGATGGCAATGTGAAAGCACAAGGAGAAGCAGTTCAAAGAGTATTAGTTGATGGTAAAAGGTTTTTTGGCGATGATCCAAAATTAGCAACAAAGAATTTGCCTCCAGATATGATAGATAAAATCCAAGTATTTGATGCATTAAGCGATCAAAGTGCATTCACTGGATTTGATGATGGTAATCGTGTAAAAACAATTAATATCACTACTAAAAAAGACAAACGAAAAGGTTATTTCGGTAGAGCAACAGTTGGAGCTGGTGCCGATAAAAATGAAGGAGTGTATGACAACAGTATTAATCTTAGTCATTTTAATGGTGATATGCAGTTAACATTTACTGGGCAAGGAAACAATGTAAACAAGCAAAATTTCAGTGTGCAAGATGCATTAGGCTCTTTAGGTGGTGGATCTTTTGGCGGTGGTGGTGGTGGAAACAGAGGAGGTGGCGGCGGAATTGGTGCTGTTATTAGTGGGTTATTAGGCACGGGAGGTGGTGGTGGAATTGTTAATACGTGGGCAGCAGGCTTGAATTATAAAGATGATTGGGGAAAGAAAACACAAATGTCAGGCAGTTATTTTTATAATGATCAGAAAACATATAGAGATCAAAATAGCTATACTCAAAACTTAATTCCTGGAGCAACTGATTCTTCTATATTTAATACATCAATTCAAAACTCTATTACACAAAACCAAAATCATCGTATCAATTTTAATATCGAACATCAGTTTGATTCTAGTAATTCATTAATTATTCGTCCAAATATTAGTTTCCAACATACAGAATCACAGTCTGATCAAATTACTTCATCTACAAAGGGGACTTCAAAATTTTTGAATAATTCTAATGCTTCAACTGATAGAATAAGTGATGGGTATAATGCTAGTATGGAAGCTACATTTCGACACAAATTTGCTAAAAAAGGAAGAACTTATTCTATTGCATTTAACCCTTCACAAAGTGCTAATGATGGAAACAATACCAACTATTCGATTAATAATTATTTTAATCGTCCAGTTGCATATGCAGATACTATAAATCAAATTGGCATTACTAATAGAGATGGGAATACAATTGGAGCATCGGTGTCTTATACAGAACCAATTGGTAGAAATCAAATAATTGAATTTATTTATAATTATAATTCTAATATTAATAATTCGGGTACTAAAACATTTGCATTTAATAAACTCAATAATCAATATGATATAGTGGTTCCTAATCTTACCAATATTTTCGAAAATACTTTTAATGCTAACAGGCTTACTCTAAGTTATCGAATTCAAAAAATTAAATATAATTTAAGCATAGGAACTGGAGTTCAATCAGGAGAATTAATAAGTAAGAACATCACCAAAGACAGTTCTATTATCCAAAATTTTGTGAACTTTTTCCCTACTATGAATTTTCGTTATGATTTTTCTAAGACAAAAAATCTTCGAATATTCTATAATGGAAGAACCGGACAGCCAAGCGCAGCCCAATTGCAGCCAGTAATAGATAACTCTAATCCTTTGAATATTAGAACAGGTAATGCCGAGTTAAAACAACAGTTTATACATTCTCTTAGATTTACTTACAATTCATTTGACCTGTTTACACAAAAAATAATTTTTGCATTTATTAATGCAAGTTTTACAGATAATGATATTCAAAATTCAACTGTTTATTTACCCAATGGTGGCCAGTTTACCAAGCCAATAAACTTAAGTGGTACTTATAACGTTAATGGAATTTTTAATTATGGTTTCCCACTAAAAAAACCGAAGAGCAATATCAACCTAACTGTTAATCTGGGTAAATCTCAAAGTCAAACTTTAGTAAATAATCAGAGTAACTACACTAAAAATACTATTGCTGGATTTACTGCAAGATGGACTACCAATTTAAAGAGCAATTTCGACATGAACTTTTCTTCCAATTCTTTATTCTCTTTTGCAAGATATACTTTGCAGCCAGAGCAGAATGGAGATTTCTTTACACAAACTTTTTCAGCTGAACCTACTTATTATACAAAAAGCGGATGGATACTTTCTTCTGATTTTAGTTATGTAAAAAACATGGGTAGGACTGAAGGTTTCAATACTAGTATTCCATTGTGGAGTGCAAGTATTGGAAAGCAACTCTTTAAAAAGAAAGAAGGAGAAATAAAATTTTATGTATTTGATCTATTAAATCAAAATATAAGTATTTCAAGAAATGTAACAGGAAACACCATACAAGACATATCAACTAGAGTGCTTACTCGTTATTTTATGATAAGCTTTACTTACAATTTGAGGAAATTTGGAGCTCAAGGCCAACAACAAAGAAACCCAATGATGGACATGTTCCCCGGAGGTAGACCGGCAGGAGCAGGAGGCCAAAACCGTGGTTTTCGTCAATAGAAACTAGTCAAATCAACTACTATTTATTGCCATATCATTTAAAATACCTGTTTATATCGTAAAGATTCTTAATTTTGCAGTTCGTTATAATGATGGCAACAATTAATACATACCATAATACCACAATCAACGGTAAATTTACAGCTGAGCTATTAAATTTTCCATTTGTTGTGTTGCCTAGACCTCGACGCGGTTTCTGATAGGACGAGCAATTGGCACTTGCCCCTATCAGTGAAAACATCTCCGAAACTGTGGGTAGTAAAATTCTCTCGATTAATCTTTAATTTTTAGTACAGTGGAACAACAGATTATTGTTCGTGTTGCAAATAGTAGTGATACATTTTATGCTCAAACCATTACTGATGAAATGGAAGCTTCTGCAAAAGCTAGAGGCACTGGAATAGCTAAGAGAAGTCCAGAATATGTAGCACAAAAAATGCAAGAAGGCAAAGCGGTTATTGCATTAGAACCAAATGGTTCATGGGTTGGCTTTTGTTATATTGAAGTTTGGGGGCATGAGGAATTTGTTGCCAACAGCGGATTAATTGTTGCCCCTGCTTATAGAAAAAGTGGAGTAGCTAAGAAGATCAAGCAAACTATATTTCAACTCTCAAGAAAAAATTATCCAAAGGCCAAAATATTTGGATTAACAACGGGACTTGCTGTGATGAAAATTAATAGCGATTTGGGTTATGAGCCGGTTACATATAGTGAGTTAACAGACGATGAAGAATTTTGGGCTGGCTGTAAAAGTTGCGTTAATTACGATATTTTGATGTCGAAAGATCGTAAAATTTGCATGTGTACTGCAATGCTTTATGATCCCATTGATCATTTTGAGCCCGAAGAAACATCTGCTGAGTTTAAGGAGAATTCAAAACTCTACGAACGATTTATGAAAATTAAACAAAGTAAATTGATGAGCTTTTTTAAAAAGAAAACACTGTTTAGTTATTTTTTTTAATTTGTAATTATAGTATAACATGCAATCAAAAAAATTAGTACTTGGTTTTAGCGGTGGATTAGATACTACTTATTGTGCACTCTATTTATCTCAAGATAAAGGGTATGAAGTACATAGTGTAGTTGTAAATACAGGAGGTTTTACAGTGGAAGAATTGAAGCAAGTAGAAAAACATGCATACTCACTTGGAGTAAAAACACATACAACAATTGATGCTGTGAAAGGGTATTATGACCGAATTGTAAAATATTTAATTTTTGGGAATGTATTAAAAAACAATACTTACCCTTTAAGTGTAAGCGCCGAAAGAATAAGTCAAGCTGTTCATATTGCAGAACATACTCTAAAGCTTGGTGCCACTGCTGTTGCTCACGGAAGTACAGGTGCTGGAAATGATCAAGTTCGATTTGATATGATTTTTAATATCATGATTCCTGGAGTTGAAATCATTACTCCTATTCGAGATCTTAAATTAAGCAGAGAGGAAGAGATTAGCTACCTCAAAGAAAGAAATGTTAAAATGAATTTTGAAAAAGCTGCATATTCTATTAATAAAGGTTTATGGGGAACAAGTGTTGGGGGTAAAGAAACTTTACAATCAAAAGGCTTATTACCGGAAAATGCTTGGCCTACACAAGTAACAAAATCGGATAACGAAGAAATGGTTATTGATTTTGAAAAAGGTGAGATTAAAAAAGTGAATGGGAAATTATTTAGTCACCCTTCAGAAGCAATACAATTTATTCAATCAATTGCTGGTCCATTCGGTATTGGAAGAGATATTCATGTAGGCGATACTATTATTGGAATAAAAGGCAGAGTAGGTTTTGAAGCCGCTGCTCCAATGGTTATTTTAAAAGCGCACCATGCATTAGAAAAACATGTATTAACTAAATGGCAACTAAGTTGGAAAGATCAACTAGCACAATTTTATGGAAATTGGTTGCACGAGGGTCAGATAATGGATCCTGTAATGCGCGATATAGAAGCTTTTTTTGAGCAGTCTCAATCACAAGTAACTGGAACTGTTTTTATACAATTGATGCCTTATCGTTTTCAAATAATTGGCATTGAATCTGTTTACGATTTAATGAGTATTAAATTTGGAAAATATGGAGAGATGAATACAGGCTGGTCTGGAGAAGATGTAAGAGGGTTTTCTAAAATATTTGGTAATCAAACAGCTATTTATCACAATATAAAATCTGCTGAAAAATGATGAAAATTGGTATTATAGGAGGTGCAGGTTATACTGGTGGTGAGCTAATTAGACTATTAATTAATCACCCAGATGTAGAAATTTCTTTTGTACTTAGTAGTAGCAATGCTGGAAATCCTCTATATCAAGTTCATGCTGATTTGATTGGAGAAACTGATTTACATTTCACCAATCAATTAAGCAGTGATATAGATCTGCTTTTTTTATGTGTTGGTCATGGTGATGCTCGAAAATTTTTGACAGAAAATAGTATTGATGAACAAATTAAAATCATTGACCTTTCTCAAGATTTTAGATTAAATGAAAATTCAATACTAGGGGGAAGAAAATTTGTTTATGGGTTACCAGAATTGAATAAAGAAGCAATTATTGCAGCTAATAACATTGCCAATCCGGGGTGCTTTGCCACTGCAATTCAGTTAGGGCTTTTGCCTTTGGCTTCAATTGGAATTGTTGGAGACGTATATACAACAGGCATTACAGGCTCTACTGGAGCTGGACAAGGATTAGGCAATACTTCGCATTTTAGTTGGAGAGCCAATAATATTCAAGCGTATAAATCATTAGCTCATCAACATATTTATGAAATAACTCAATCAATTAATCAGTTGCAAAATGAAGATCAATTGCAAGTGAATGGTGAAGGACAAGGAGTTCAGTTTGTACCATGGAGAGGAGATTTTACCAGAGGTATTTATGTAAGCTCAATTATTGATTGCGGATTACCATTAGAAGAAGTAAGAAAAACATATAAGCAGTTTTACGAAAACGCTTTATTTACTTTGGTTAGTGATACAATGATTGATTTAAAGCAAGTAGTTAATACCAATAAGTGTTTAATACATATAGAAAAGCAGGGAAATAAATTAGTGGTGCATAGTGCAATTGATAATTTATTGAAAGGTGCTAGCGGTCAGGCAGTACAAAATATGAACTTATTATTTGGAATTAAAGAGTCGACAGGACTTAAATTAAAAGCGAATTATTTTTAGGTATATGAAATTATTTGATGTTTACCCAGTTAACAATATTGCTATCACAAGAGCACTGGGTTCTTATGTTTGGGACGAAAATGGCGTGCAATATTTAGATATGTATGGTGGTCATGCAGTTATTAGCATTGGGCACACTCATCCACATTGGGTTAAAAGAATTGAAGAGCAACTTGAAAAAATTGCATTTTACTCCAATTCAATAGTTATTCCAATTCAACAACAATTGGCCGATAAATTAGCTCAAGTGAGTGGGAAAGATGACTACCAGCTATTTCTTTGTAATAGTGGAGCAGAGGCAAATGAAAATGCGTTGAAATTAGCTTCATTTCATACTGGCAGAAAAAAAATTGTAGCATTTAGCAAAGCGTTTCATGGTAGAACTTCTTTAACTGTAGCAGCAACAGATAATCCATCTATTATTGCTCCAGTAAATGAAACAGATAACATTATTTTTCTTCCTTTTAATGATGAACAAGCTTTAAGCAAATGCTTTCAAGCAAATGGTGATTCTATTGCTGCTGTTATCATTGAAGGAATACAAGGAGTAGGAGGAATTAATATTGCAACCGATCGTTTTCTTCAATTAATTAGAAGACTATGTGATGATCATGGGGCAGTTTACATTGCAGATAGTGTTCAATGTGGTTATGGAAGGAGTGGACAATTTTTTGCGCACGATGCAGCGGGTGTTCAAGCTGATATTTATTCAATGGCAAAAGGTATGGGAAATGGATTTCCTATTGGAGGCATATTAATAGCTCCACATATTAAACCTAAGCACTTTATGCTGGGAACAACATTTGGAGGAAATCATCTTGCATGTGCAGCAGCATTAGCGGTGTTGGAGGTAATTGAACAGGAGAATCTCATAAGCATGGCTAAGCAAAGAGGTATGTATATAATGAATCAATTAAAATCTATTGAGGGAATTGAAAATGTGCGCGGAAAAGGATTAATGATTGGATTTGATGTTCCTGAAAATTTAAAAGGGTTAAAGAAAAAATTATTAGAAGATCATAATGTATTTACGGGTGAAGCAAAACCAAATGTAATTCGTTTGCTTCCTTCATTGGCTTTAAGCCGTAAACAAGCCGATGAGTTTTTAGATGCATTAAGAGAATCTATTGCTGAACTTCAACAAAACACTTGATAAATTATGAAACAGTTCATTTCTGTAAATGATGTAACTAATATTAATAGCTTGGTTAAGCAATCACTTGCTTATAAGAGCAATCCATTAATGGATCAGCATTTAGGAAAAGGTAAAAGAATTGGACTGCTATTTTTAAATCCAAGTTTGAGAACAAGATTAAGCACACAGGTTGCTGCGTCTAATCTTGGAATGGAATCAATAATTTTTAATGTAGATAAAGAAGGTTGGGCGTTGGAGTTTGAAGAAGGCGCAATTATGAGCGGCAATACTGTT
>Ga0105052_10006625_pt1 | contig 11638 bp, 11 predicted proteins | sample FRY03_FD_78094 | JGI IMG/M metagenome (GOLD analysis project Ga0105052, IMG submission 78094) | Freshwater microbial communities from Lake Fryxell liftoff mats and glacier meltwater in Antarctica - FRY-03 | ecosystem: Environmental > Aquatic > Freshwater > Ice > Glacier meltwater ... | reverse complement strand
TGTGTTGCAGTGTGTTGCAGTGTGTTGCAGTGTGTTGCAGTGTGTTGCTGTGTGTTGCTGTGTGTTGCTGTGTGTTGTTCTGTGCTGCAGTGCGTTGCAGCGTGGCATGCATGCCCGCAGATATTGTGATAATATACATAAAAATAAATACATATATACATTTATACGTACGGATGTGTATATACATACTCACATATATATATATTATATGTGCATACGTACATCATGCATACATGCATGCATACGTACATTATGCATACTTACATATGCATGCACAGACAATGCATGCTCAGATATACACAAACTCACAGACTTGCACTCATTGCGCATAGTACTCATATACATTGCAGAAATTCCGCATATGTAGGTGTGGATTTTAAATGATAAGTCGCCCCAAAAAGAAAAGAAATAAACAAGAGATCCATACATGTGTACATGCATACAAACACACAAACACACATACAAACATACATACATGCATGGATACAAACATGGTTAAATACATATACACATACACACACACATACGTACATACATACACACATACACACATACACGCATGCACACATACACACTTACATTCACACATATATGAATATTTACTGACACAAGTTGCACAAAACACACATATTTTCATATGACAAGTCGCCCAAAGGCCAAAAAGACAAGAAATCAAAAAAAAAGATAAATTCGAAAATACATACATACATAGAAGCATGCACACTCACATACATACATTCAGTGCGCACATTGCATGTATTCGTTACACATATTGCACACATTTATCACACAAAAAAGACCAAAAATCACAAAAAGACAAGCAATCAAAAAAGCATGTATATTTACTTGCATACATGTATAGGTATATTCACATGCATTGACACAAATTCATTACACACACTGCACATATTGCTTACACAAATTACGCATGCATAGGCGTGGATGTCAAGTGACAAGTCGCGCAAGCGCAAACAGGACAAGAAATCAAAGAAGTACTCGAAAGATTCCAATGAATTCATTGGAATCTTTCGAGTACTTTTTTGATTTCTTGTCCTGTTTGCGCTTGCACGACTTGTCACTTGACATACACATTCGTATACAAATTACCCATACATATGTGTAGATGTAAAAAGAAAAGTCGTCGACATATGTGTAGATGTCAAATGAAAAGTCGCCCAAAGGTAAAAAGGATGAGAAATCAAAAAAGGACCCGAAAGATTCATTACACACATTTGCCCATATTTGTTATACAATGTGATACAAATTACACATTAATAGGCGTGGATGTCAAATGACAAGTCGCCCAAGGGCAAAAAGGACAAGACATCAAAAAAGGACTCAAAAGATTCCAAAAAGGACAAGAAGTCGAAAAAAGATAAAAATCCAAGAAGGATAAAAGTAGAAGAAGGACAAGAAAGAAAACAAAGATAAAAATTGGTCAGACTCTGACACTCCGCAGGTTCGTATCTCTCTCTCTCTGTCTCTTCTCTCTCTGTCTCTTCTTTCTCACATGCATACTCTCTCGCACACACACACTCCCTCTCTCTTTCTCTCCCTATTTCTCTCTCTCTATCTCTCTCTCCCTTCCCCTCTCTCTATTTCTTTTACACACACACAACCTTTCTCCTTCGCACGCGAGCGCTCTTTCCCTTTTGCTTTCTCACTCTCTCACTCGTTCTCTCTCTTTTGCTCATTGTCTCCCGTTCTCTTTCACTTTCTCCTTCGCCCTCGAATGCGTGCCTGAGCTGACTGAAGTGGCTATGATCAGTAGGCTCCTTAAAATTATAGGTCTCTTTTGCAAGAGAGCCCTACACAAGAGACTATATTCTGCAAAAGAGACCTATAAGAGCCAGATCAGGATTTCCGTCTTCAGATACATATAAACGAGCTAATAAGCCCTATTGTCAGAGGCTGGTTTGCGGAAATATGTGACATGTGTGACACGACTCATTCGTGATTCATAGTCATTCGTGACTCATTGGTGACTCACGGTCATTTTCACCTACACAAGAAGGATTCTGGCTACATTCATATATGAATGGTATATATATGATTGGGTCTATTTGCGGATGAGTTGTGACATGTTGCACATGTGAAGGAGTCATGTCACACATGTCACATATGAATGAGTCTGGTCCCAAACTGGCTTCGTATGTGCATGAATGAGCCGAGTCGCGTTATGAATCGTGCCATTTCCCATGTGACCGAGTCACGTCACACATGTCCCATATGAATGAGTCATATGAACGCGTCATGTCTCACATACATACGCACGCACAGGCAGTAGAAGTTGCGAATGCACCCGAGCAGGTCTTGATATGTGTCTCATGACTCGTTCACATTTTACGTATTTGTATTTGAAATTGAAGCCTCCTGTAGAAGGAAGGAGTGTATTGCCCCCCCAAAACCTTGTGACACTGGGAGCACAAGTGTGTAAGTCTCTTTTACAGGTCTCTTTTACAGGTCTCTTTTACAGGTCTCTTTTACAGGTCTTTTTTGCAGGTTTCTTTCTATGTAAACAGGTCTCTTTTGGCATGCGGCACCAAACTTGCGACATTGGGAGGTTGCCAAAGCAACAAAGTGACTCATTCACATTTATAATACGACTCTCGCCCACACGTGTGAAATGACTCATGTGCATGTGTGACACGACGCATTCATACCTGACACACACACCCACACATGAAGCAGACGCAGGCAGTGCACCCGAGCAGGTCTTGATATGGATGATATGACGCATTCACATGTGTGACATGACTCGCTCACACGTGTAGCACACATGTGACACACGTCGCATTTATACCTGACACACACACACCCACACATTATACCCGACACACCCACACGGACACACCTGAAAAACACTTAGATGCACATGAAGCAGAAGAAGGCAGCGCGTCCGAGCAGGTCTTGATATGCATGACATGACGCGTTCACATGCGTGACATGACTCGCCCATACCTATGACACGACTCACCCATACCTGTGACACGACGCATGCATGCCTGACACACACACACACACACACACAGGCAGCAGCAGAAGCAAGCGCACCAGTGCCGACCGGCCCCAAATTCAACTTGCAAGCCGAAATCGCAAAATTGGCACAGTCTGCAAAAATCGAGATGGCAGCTGTCAGGAGGCTGCCGCGAGGTATAATTCACGCGAAAGAGCCTTGTATTCCCGCCAAAAAGTCCTGCGTATATCCATGAAAAAGCCTTAAATTTTCGCAAAAGCAATATATGCATCTAGACAGATAGCAGCCGTCAAGGAGGTTGTTTCCAGGTGTCCTTTCCATGAAAGAGCCCTGGATTTTCGCAAAAGAGCCTTGTAGTTCCGTAACAGAGCCTTGTCTTTTCCGCAAAAGAGGTCTGTGTGTTTCCACGAAAAAGCCCTGAATTTCCGTGAAAGAGCCGTACATGTCTAGAGATAGCAGCTGTCAAGGAGCCTGCCACCATGTGTCATTTCTATGAAATTGCCCTGGATCTTCGCAAAAGATCCCGATATTTTTGTTGAAGAGCCCAATATTTCCGCCAAAGTCTTTCATTTCTCAGCCAAAGAGCCATGCAACAAAAATGACACTGACGCCTTTCGGCAGCAGCACAAATACAGATGAAACGCACACAGAAGCTGGAAAACACTACAAAAAATGTACACAAAATACTACACACGCAAAGGGCTCCAATGTGTTGCATTATACATATTGCGTATTGTTTAGTGTCACACAAGCAAAACACTTTTCTTGATAGGTACTGTAGCACTGTACAGGATTTGCTCGACTGCTTTGAGGTAGACTTAGGGTTCACCAAGCTTTATTATTCAGACAGATTTGTGTGTTTTGATCTCTACTCCCCCTCTTGCTCTCCTCTTGTCCTTTTTAGGACAGCCTGCGCAGTGCAGGATGTCCTAAAAAGGACAAGAGGAGAGATGTACAATGTGTCACGTGGTGTGTGAATGAGTCAAATCATACATGAATGCGTCGTGTCACATGTGATCCAGTCATGTCATAAACAAATTCATCGAACGAGTATGTCACACATGAAGGAGTCGCTATCCCTCTAAGCGCGCTCATAAGTGCCCCGTGACGAATTCATACGTGACATGTCTCCTTCACATCACCACAGATGGGTCTATTTTCAAGCATCATGTTGAGTGAGTCACGTCACATATGAACTAGTCAATCGAGCTTACTATATTGATTTGCTTCCTGAGCTCTCTTGTGTGTTTATCTGCAGAGCTTTCTTCATTTACTGAATTCCAGGAATGTTCTTTTTTTGTCAGCCATCAGATTTTTTGTTGTCAACCATCTTTTTCAGTGGTCAATTAGAGTGAGTATGTCACGCACTGTGCATGTGTGTGTCACTCGTGACACACACTTTTCCAAGTGCAGAGATGAATTTTTGGAGATTTGTCTGATGAGATATGTGTATGTATGTGTGAATAGATATGGATCAATGTACACGCATGTGCGCTTGCCAAAAAAAACACACAACACACACACATACACGCACACTCGGATAGATGGTGGAGAGCGGGGCTGGAGAGAGAGCGAGAACGCGAGATACGGCGGGACACGTTACTTCGTAATATATCGTTGGCACATTTGCACGTATACAAGTGCATTCTTCTACCTCTACGGAGTGCATATTTGATTGAGGAGGGGGAGGGGGGGGTCTCAAACAGAAATCCGCTCTGGAAGACAGGAGAGTAGAGCAGAGAAAGGAGCCTGAAGGTGGAAGCGTGGGAGAAAGATAACACACTAGATGGGACGGCAAAGGAATTTTGAGCTGACGGCGCTGTGACCTATTTAGTAATCACAGGGTTCGGGGTCTTGCGAGTGACATCATGTGATATATATATGTATACATATGTGTGTCTGTGTGTGCAACTTGCAACAAAACTACCTACACTCAGCCAGGAGAACGAGCATCAACGAAAGTCGCAAAAGATTCTACTAAATCTCTGTCGAGAAATACATTGAAATTATTTGTGTTTTTCTTCCTGTGTTAATATGCACGCTTTGTATGTTCACCAAGAATCATCGGAAGTGCTTTCCTGTCTCTACACCTGTCTTGGGTCCTTAAGGAACGATGTTGAGACAGACTCGGAATGCGCCCGTGCAGGGCGAGAACATTGTGACCGAACCTATAACAACTTGAGAACATTTTGACAGAACCTGTCACATCTTTTAGGAACATTGTCACGGTGGCCGCACCCATAACAACACAAATCGTGTGTGAGCTCTTCAAACACTTTTTGTGTTTTAAGGCTAGGCTCAAAAAGAAGGATGGTAGAAGAGTTTGGCAGAAAACTCAAAAGGTCCCAAAATACCCAAAGTGCTCCAGCGACGAGAATGTTTAGCATATGTGTGTATGATGCAAAGCTCAATATACAATGAAAGTCAAGAAAAAAACTTAATTTCAACGTACAACCGTGACTTTAAAGAACTGAGCAAGGTCTGCACAATAAATCTCGTTAAAATGATCCAGAACACCCAGCGCAATCCTACACCACCTATTGTTTTCAGCGTTTTAAAAACAAATTGGCGAGGATCCAAGGAGGTGAAACCATAAAAAAAGTAACACTTCTCCACTAGAGCCAGTTCCAAAAAGGATAACGTTCGAATGTCATATCTTTGCTCAAAATGATTTGAACTTGAATTTGAATGAGTTTTGGTCTGAATATGCATTGACTAATGTGATTCCATACATAACTTCAATACAGATATGAGATTAAATTTGCCGCAATTGTCACTTTTCATTACAATGCCATAAGTAGTGTAAACCATCAAAAATTATCTTTCAGATACTAAACATAGAAATCACAATCTCTAGACTTGTTTCTATTCTTTTCCGTTTCCACGCCGTTTCTCCGCACCTCCTCCTAATCTTCAATGATCCTGAGCCGAAGGTCCACTTTTTTGCGAATGCATTCCAAAATAAGACCAAGGCCTGTATGTCTTTTGAAATTCTCTTATCTTTATCTTTAGATATGCATGCATATCTCAATACATTTTTCTGTCCTTTTATGCGCAACTGGTTTACCATATTTCTATGCATATGTTTCCACAATCCAATGTATGTACGTTCCAATTAACATATGCTTACTGACGTGCTTGTCTGACGTTCTGTTTCATATTCCAAACCTCTGTTTTCAATTTCAGTATGAAATAGGTGTCTCTTGATGTACACATAGACTTGCCTATATGTATATCGAAGTGTTTCTCTGCTATCTGCAACTTCATTTCTTTACTTCATGAGTACAGGTATCTAAGCATGTATAAGCACTTCCCTCCTCTTCCTGACTCATATACTTCTATTGCCATATTTTTTCTCACTCTGTCTCGCCCTCGATCCCTCTCTCTTTCTATCCCCCTTCTATCCCCCTCCCGCCCTCCCTCCCTCGTTGATTGATATCGTGGAATCGTGAATGACAACGGGTCAATGGAAAATGATGAACGGCCGTGATTGCCAGTGCAACGAACTTCGCATGGCATTGGCCCTGTGATCAAGCTTGATCATAACAGGAGTTGTCCCTGGGTATGAATAGTCCAGGCGACTACTAAGACTCCAACTATCATGATTGGGTGGCTGGGGATGGAATGTGTATAGGGCTCCTTCAAGTTACGCGGTGCAGGTGGATATACTCCCAGGGGTTTTACTTACCTGCCAGGGCGGGAGGCGAAGTAAGGATTTTCGGGTTTTACAACAACAAACACACAAACAAAACAAAGCATCCCGTGGTGCGCATGCACTGGCTGGGCACTCTGTGATATGGATGCGAAGTATCGTACTTGTCAGCTCGAGTCTGTGGATTCTAAGTGAACCCGTTTCAGAAGAGCCCTTCTATTGACGTAATTCCAGTCACTTGGCGTGACCATGGCGGTAGAGAGCAAACTTTGAAAGAACAGAGTCTCCTGCATAGGTGTGTATGTGTGGGGTGTCAGCTCAAGCGTGACTTTGACCAAGCCGCACTCAGGCTCAAATTACTTTGTTCGAAAGGACACATCAGAGCGCGTTGCTCGACGCTGACAACACCGGTTGACTCAGGCAACAAGCAAGTACATACTTGTATACTCAGGCTGAAACTCAGAGTACTTTTTGTTAAGGAGTTCAGGAACAAAAAAAACGCCCAAATCCCTCAGAAAATGTTCTATCTGGCGTGCTGCTAATATCACGTTTTCAAAATTTCGTAAAACTGCCCTGCGTACAGTTTTTTGAAACCGCGCTTCGCACAGTTTTAGTTAATTCATCAATTACTCAATTAATTCGGGCAATGTTTTTTTTTTTTTGACAAATTGGTTTCTTCAATGAACAATTCGAGCTTGTCGCATTCTACCCCACAAGATGTGTTTTCATGATTCCAATGAGCTCATTTCTTCTTTGCTGTCCGTTGACTTTAAAGTATTTCTTTCTTGTTTGCTTGTTTGTTTTTTGTATTTGGACAAGGCTCAACGTGATGATTTTCTGTCCACCGAAAATGCCGCTCGACTTTCAAATTTATGTTCTCTTGGTTTGTTTCTTTATTTCAGTATTTTGGACACTCTTGGAAAATATTGTATTTTTTACTGTCTCAACACAGACTTTTTTTTTGTAAAAGACTTTTCAACACATGGATTCCAAAGTGTGAACAATTCCAAAGTGTTGACGCAAATATCTGAACACTGCACAGTGTGAGATGAGACCCTTGGATGTGGGAAGGAGAAGAGTGGTGGTTAAGAGCGAATAAGTATCATAATAGCCTTCGAGCACATAGAGCTTCCAGCAAATTTACTAGACTATTTCTTACGAAGTAATAAACGCAAAATCAATCAATCGACTCGGAGCTATGTGCCACTTAGAATACATTCACAAAATTTGATGTTGAAATGACCGCAAAAGTCATTTTTGACTCGATGATTGTTACAAAATATCGTCACCACGAGGGCTCGGGGCAGACAGGATAAAATTAAATACTTGTATTGCACGCAGTGAGTGCCATTTACTTTCTGCAGAAAAGAGCGTTGTTAAAACTTGAAATTTGTGCTGATTGATGTTGATGTTATTACTTTATAAGAAATAGTCTAGTAGTTTTGCGCACCGCAGTAGGTAAGGTTTATGAGTAACTTTGTTGTGATACTTGAAAATTTCAACTAGATGAGCTACATTTCAATAATGCAATCTTGATTAGTGTCAATGTGTACATTTATGTCCACCAAATGTACCCTATGCACTGCAGGCCAATTTCTTTTTTAACTCTTTGGATGTTTCGCAGTTTCTCATTGTTGTTTTTTCGAAGATCAGATTTTCCTGTTTGACTGGGTCCTGATTGGTAGTCTGTTCTGACTGATTTCGATGTTGTTTATTTCTTCATAAGAAATAGTCTGGAAGATTTGGTGGAAACTATGTTTACTTGACTCAAGTGGTACGTAATTAATCATGAAAAATTTACAACTCAGATTCTTGTTCGTTTCTACAATTTATCATCCTGTGGTCTACCTATAGTGTGCAGGAACCCCGACTGAAGTTTACGTGCTCGATCCTTGACCCAATGACATCATATGGTTTATCAGTCGCAAAAGTCTGTTCTCGAAACCAAGTTCGAGAAAAATTTTATTTTTCAAAACTGTTTTACTGATCAGATATTTGGGATACTTGAGTGCCGTGGTTATTGATATCGTACTCTACACTTAACTGCCTCCTCCGGTCACGTCGGGTCGAATCCATTCGTGCGCATCGCTAGTCCTTCTAAAGACGCTATTTCAATTCGTGTTAATTTTGCTGTTACAAATGGTTCCTACTTGGTAGTCTTTATTTTGGTATCACCTCCCAGGACCAGCAGTCCACGTTCTCCCTGAGACTTTGCACCGGTTAGGTTTGGCTCAGTGTATCAAAACCACACATGCGCCTGACCTCAACAACAGGCGTACGGTACACTGGGCACTGTTGTAACATACATGCAGGTGACTCGCACACACAGAGGTACCTACACGGCATGAGAGCCATGACAACTTCAGTATGTAAGCAGATAACACACTCGGACCCTTGTCGAGGCTGAACTTGGCTTTCCTCCACATCTTTTTCTTTGTTGCTCGAAACAGGATCCTCGTCCTTTTTTGTTGTCGCCGCTACATCGTCCTCTATCACAGCAGCAAGGACAATTCCAATACAAGGAAACGCGCATCATCCTCATCTTTCTTGCGTCGTGCTGTCTCCTCCGACACTGTCTTGAATTCAGAGATTTCTTTCTCGAGTTGACGGATTCTGTCTTCTTTAACATTTTCGTGTTTCTGCTCTGCTTGTCCTGTAGTCTTGACGCGACCAAACTCTTCCTTCAATTGACATAGACTTTGATTGTGCTCAGTATTCTTCAGTCGTACCCTTTTCATCGACACAGTCTGGAGGAGATTGAGCTCTTCTTGCAGCAGTGTTGACGATAAATGCTCTTGGAGACTTGACAAAGGCTCAGACTCGTCGACAGACACTGGTATTGGCTGCACTTCATTCGCTTCGCAAAACCCTCGAACCAATCCCGCATTCAAAGCCAATGTGCGTGGTTGAGTGTGTCGTTCAGATGTTTCTCCTCCGCCAGCGCTATGGTGAATGTAAACGGAGTCAACCACAATATTATGAGCGCTACAATTAAGTCCCCTTGAATGTATCCAACGACAACAAGAACAAGAGCGCTCACCCAGACGCTTAGAATTACAATTGGAATGCGAATTGAAATCCTATATCGCTCGTAACAAACAGCCATACCACCTAGACCTGAAAATATGAATCCAACAAGAAGCCACATCATGATTAACAGTCCAGACCACAGATGCCAATAGTTACATTGATCAATAGTAACTCCTGTTCGATTTCGACACCAACACTCGCTACTTCCCATTGGTGACATAAAATTCGCCGGACACGCCGCACATGTCGAAAAATGTGCTACTCTGACTACTGCAGAATATTCGCCCGCTCTGCAGTCCATACATGCTGCCGCTCCCTTCTCAGAGGCTGAATACTTGCCTGCAACACAATCAGCACACTACACAGATCCTAAAAGGAACTTGGATTTTCCTGCCTCACACTGTGTGCATTTTCTTCCATCAGGCCCCGTCCACCCGGCGTTGCACCTACAGGCTGTCGCAACACTGCTTCCCGCTAATGAGTTTGAATTTGTCGAACACGCAAGGCAAATCAAAGTATCCGTGACCGCAGTGCCAGATTCTGATTTGTAAGTGCCCGCGGCGCACTGCAAGCACGGACCACCACCATCAGGGCCCGTCCAGCCCATGTTGCAAGTACATTCGCACCTGGTGGGAGCCACGAGCAAACAGACTGTACTTGTAGCGTTTGGTGATGTACAGGTTGCGCACGTATCCTGAGGCCCCGTATAGGAGACGAAACGTGCTCGTAGAGCTGCAAGCATTGGGATACAGGACAACTCCGCATTACCATCATTTGTACATCCCTGCCATCTACAGTACAAGGTAAGGTACACCAAATTAGGGAGCCTGTCGAAAACGCCCACTGACAGACTCATCAGCGCGTTGCCTTGCAGTTCAAGCTGAAACACGGCCGTTAGACCGGTGAACACGCCCGCCGGCAGGCTTATCAACGCGTTATTTTGCATCCAGAGAACTTTCAAGGCTACCAGCCCGTCAAACACGCCCACCGGTAGGCTCGTGAGCGCGGCGTTACCGCTCAAAGAAAGCTCCGTCAAGACCATCAGCCCACGGAACACGCCCGCCGGCAGGCTTGTGAGCTGATTGCCCAGAGAAAGATATGTCACGGCCGACAGCCCGATGAACACGCCCGCCGGCAGGCTCTTGAGTTCGGTACTGTGGAGAATAAGACGCGTCACGCCCGTCAGTCCGTCGAACACGCCCACAGGCAGCGACATAATCCCTCTATTGCTTAGATCCAGGACACCAGCCGTGGAGGCACACGTGCCCGCTCGCGACAGGATGCCGGTGCCATTTTTGGAGAAGGTGCACCCGCCAAAGTCGCACTCTTTTATCTTTCTCTCTCCATGTTTCATATATACTCGCGCGCGCGCGCTTTCTCTCTCTCTCGCGCGCGCGTGCGCGCGCTCTCTCTCTCTCTTTCTTTCTCTCTCTCTCTCTCTCTTTCTCGCTCGCTCGCTCGCTCCCTCCCTCCCTCCCTCCTTCTCTCTCTCTCTGTCTCTCTTTCTCTCTCTCTCTCTCTCTTTCTTTCTCTCTCTCGCTCGCTTGATTGCTCGCTCTCTCTCTCTCGCTCGCTCGCTTGATCGCTCTCTCTCTCTCTTTCTTTCTTTCTCTCTCTCTCTCTCTCTCTCTCTCTCTCTCTCTCTCGCACACAATGTCTGACTTGCACTCGCACTCGCTTGTATTCTTCGCACCCACATGTACATGTGTAATGCGTCACTCCTTCTTCCATACACCCACGCGCAATCATACAAACTCACTCACGCACACGCACAAAAATTCCTGGCGCCCACGACACATACAAATACAAATACTCTTACACCTTCACACACAAACACACATGTATACTTTGATCTCTACAGCGACACTGTATCTACAAAACACCGACACACACATACACACACACCAAATCGCATATGTCGCCAAAGATATCGAGATTTCCAGTAGCGTCCGTGACTGTGGTACGCACCCTAAGATAGG
>Ga0105052_10006621_pt1 | contig 11650 bp, 9 predicted proteins | sample FRY03_FD_78094 | JGI IMG/M metagenome (GOLD analysis project Ga0105052, IMG submission 78094) | Freshwater microbial communities from Lake Fryxell liftoff mats and glacier meltwater in Antarctica - FRY-03 | ecosystem: Environmental > Aquatic > Freshwater > Ice > Glacier meltwater ... | reverse complement strand
GATGCACCAAGAAGCTAAAAAACGCAATATGCGACTAGTGGTAAATATGAGCTGGGGACTTTATAATCTTGGGCCTTTAGACGGTACTTCTTTGGTGAGTAGAGCTATAGGGAGCCTCTCAGATGAGGGAGTCATTTTTGTAACTTCGGGAGGCAACAATGGCGATGTAGATTTTCATCTGAAAAAAGAATTCACCAATGATACACTAACAACTAAAGTAGAGTTTTATAGAGGCGGCACTCCTAATCTATGGGGCCAGAGCATCTCTATGTGGGGACAACCAAGCGAACAGTTTGGGACTAGCTTTGGGGTATACAATGGCTCTCAAGAACTACTAGCATCTATCCCTGAGTACAAAACCAATGATGTCTCCTTATATATTGACTCATTTTTAGTAACAGGAATAGATACTATCTTTTATAATATCCAAGTAGACGAACAACATCCGCTTAATAACTCACCGCATATCAGACTCCGTATTAGAAACGAAAACACCGCACTTCATATAGGTTTAAAAACTTTTGCTGATTCTGGCCCTGTTCATTTTTATAACGTGACCGAACTCACGTCAGATGTAGGTAACTGGGGTATGCCTTTCACCGCTTGGAAAACAGGCTGGGCTGCAGGAGACAATAAGTACGGACTAGGTGAGCCGGCAAGCACTCCCGAGACGATAACTGTAGCTGCTCATAATGCTGAAAAAATAACGGGGAATGGCACTTTAATAGGTGGTCACATTGCTAGTTTTTCTAGTATAGGTCCTACTATAAATGAATTGCAAAAACCAGACGTAAGTGCTCCAGGTGTAAATGTAGCCTCAAGTGTTTCTTCTTTTACCGATAATAACTATACATTGCTAGAGACTGTAAATTTCAATGGCAAGGATTATCCTTTTGCTCAATTTTCCGGCACCAGTATGAGCGGCCCAGCTACTGCAGGCGTAGTAGCTCTGATGCTACAAGCCAATCCAAATTTATGGTATAACGAAGCCAAAGAAATTTTACAAACCACCTCTAGAGAAGATATAAGAACAGGAGATCTATCAGAAAATGGAGATTTTCAATGGGGCTATGGTAAGGTAAATGCATACGCCGCAGTAAAACGAGCTGAGCAAAAATTTGCTGGCGTTAGAGTGCAGGAAATTGCCGAAGTTACTTTATATCCTAATCCTGCATCTGATAAAATATCACTAAGCTCAGCCGTCACATACCAGGTGGAGCTAATCAGCTACAATGGCAGTGTAGTGGCTACTGGACAGTTAGGGGGAGATCAGCAACTTGATATAGCTAATGTTTCTTCTGGAATATACCTGTTGAGGTTTATAGGATCCCATTATAAACCAAAAGTTGTGACGGTAGATTAATGCTTATTAGGCTTTTGGTGAAATGCATATGCAGTATATACTCCGAAGGCCAGCAACACAAATGGAACGTAGACTAATGCGGTAATACTAGAGAATTGCCCTAAAGCGTAAAATACAGCAAACCCAATTGCATTTAAAATCCAAAGCATCCAACCCCAGACTTTATTTTCTACCATTCCACCACTTGCCAATGTAGCCAAGAATACTATCAAAAAGTACAGAGCTTTCGTTTCTATTGCCCAAATATTTTCATAAGCTATATAAAATAGGAGTAGAATAAAGGAAAGCACTCCGCTTAAGCCAACTATCCACGAACTATAAGTCTTCTTCGGAACTTCAAATGTTTTTTCTCTCAATTTAAATCCAAAGTAACGTAAGAATGAAATATTGTTTTGGAGTACAATATTATTGGCACGTTTGTGATTGGCAATACCAATATTCACTCGTTCTGCTTTTATTTCTGGTTGATATGTGCCAAATAGTTGATCCCAAAGGATGAAAGTCCCACCAAAGTTCTTGTCTAAGTATATGTCATTTGTTCCGTGATGAACTTTATGATGTGACGGTGTGACTAAGAAATACTCTAGCCATCCGCTTTTTTTGATAAATCCATTGTGATTATAAAACTGGATGAAATAGTTAATGCTACTCACTGTAATGAAAACTTCAAGCGGCACTCCTATAATTGCAAGAACCACAACAAAAGGAACGTTAGTAAGAGAAGAATACCACGAATTACGGATGCCGAGCGAAAGACTAAAATGCTCACCTTCATGATGGATGGAATGGACTGCCCATAGTAATCCATACTTGTGATGCAGCCTATGCATCCAGTAGAAGCAGAAATCCCAAGCCAGATAGCTGAATGTCCAAACCAGAATGACATTCCAGCCTGATAGTAAGTCTAGGCTAGCATATTGCAGTACGATGTGAAATGCGGCAATCTCCACACCTCTAAATACCCAAAGAACGATATGGCCGGAGTTAAGGTTTGAGACAATCTCTCTCCAAGGCACTTCTTCGTTTTGATGATACTTGATAATCAGCACTTCTATGAGTACGAGTATCAGCAGAAGACTATTGGCTATCCAGAGGCTCATGACTTGCTATATTTTAATATCATACCACAAAACGACAACCCTGCTGCTGTACCTACAATCATACAAGATTGTCCTTCGGTAAGTTTGCCGCTTTTTATGGCAGAATAAAGGGCTAATGGAATACTAGCAGCAATACAGTTGCCTTGATTTGCTAAGTTATTGATTATATTTTTTGTCTCCCCATTATTAAGGTGCGTCAATAATCTTAGTCCATTTTTACTCGCTTGATGGGGAACAATAATGTCTAAGTCCTTCATTGCTATACTAGCTTTAGTGCATAGATCTTCTAGGAATAAAGGCAGTACTTGTAGTACATTTTTCAGAAGACTATTCCCTTGCATGTTAAAGGAATAAAGTGCTGCGTCATACGGATGACTACTTGGATGAAAGGCGTTTCCTCCACCTCGTATTACTGTATCCATAGCTTGATTGGCATGATTAGTCAGCTTATAACTCAACATCCCACTACTAGGAGATTTTCCCAAAATAACAGCCGCTGCTCCATCGCCAAAAAGGCCATAGGTCTCTTTGTCCGAAGGGTTTATGCCGTTCGAGGCTATCTCAGAAGTAACTATGGCTATATATTTAATATCATCGCTTTGTAAAAGCATCGCAGCATAGTGCATTGCAGAGATAAAACTGGTGCAAACCGTATTGATATCAATACACGGGAAGTCTACGTCTGCTGCCTCTGTATATTGATGCTTTAGAAGACTAGCTCTATTGGGTATTACATAATCAAAGGTGGCAGACGCCCCTATAAGATAGTCTAGTTCTGTAATTTTGACATCCGCATCTGCAAGTGCCTCGTCCAGGGCCTCTTTGCCCATGTCAGTGCAAGTAAGTCCATTGGCTCTGTGTCGTTGAGTTACTCCCAGATGCTTACTAAGCCACCCCGGGGCTAAGCTCAGTTCCTGCTCTATATCTTTACTAGACAGTATGGTAGGAGGCAAAAAACGCCCTATACCTTTTATACTAAATGGTTGTGTTTGAGTCATTTCTTATTCGTTTAAATTTTAAAATAGGATTATGGTCAAATAGAGTCTGTGTGATGCAAACATTACTCAGTCCTCTAACATCGCACAACTTACGCAGTGCAAGTAGTCCGTTTTTTATCTGTGTTGGATTCTCACCTTCTATGCTAAGTGAAATTTCCATATTACTTTTTTGAGCTACGATGTAGTTAGTGATAACCTCATCTGCATTGATTATGGCTCGTCTCACGAAATCAGGAAAAATAACAATCTCTACTCCTGCTCTATCAAAACGAAAAACATCGTCTGATCTACCTTCTATTTTGGCTATAACCGTGGCTTTGGACCCGCAATTGCATCCATTACCCAAGTGAAGAATATCATTTAATTCATAGTGGACCACAGGCTGAATATGCCTCAGGTAGTCTGTTATTATAGGCTGAAATTTCGTTTTCTCCTTGTCCATATAATTGCGTTCTATGTTCAAGAAATCCTCATTGAGGTGAAGCGTCCCCTCTTTGCATGTGTAGGCTAAAAACCCTTCTGTACATTGATATACCTGGCGAATCGGAAGCTGAAAAATCTTAACTAAATAGTGCTCAGTATCTTCTTCTAGCACTTCAGCTACAGAGATTATTTTACTCAAGTTTAGTTGAAGTTTCTCTCGTTCGCAGTATCTAGCTATTTCTAATAGTACGGACGGCTGAGCTACAAGTATGTCGCTATTGCTCTCTACAAAAAGCTGTATGAGTTGAAATAGCGGTTGCTGAATGTCATAGAACTCAAACTGTATGAGTTTGGACTTTACGGCTTCGTATAGATTGTTATTTGCTCGGAGAAAGAACGCCACTTTTCGCTTTTTAAGAGAAAGGCCAATAACTCTGTCCAGCACTACACCTACCCATTTCTCTTGCTCGGCACGGCTAGTGAGGTAGACACCTCTATTGCCACTAGTGCCTGAGGATAAACCTATGGATACTCCATCTATAGTCGATCTAAAATCTCTAGAGGTCTCTGCCGACATAGCTACATTAAATGCTGCTTCTCGAGTTATTCCTTTGGTATTTATGCTATCGAACTTGGCCATAAATAAACTTTTATCAATCAAAGGGAAACGTAACCCTTTAGACAGTATAGAAGAATAAAAGGGCGATTTTTTTAAATTTATTTTCCATCTCATTCTCATAAGCATACCCACTTTATTAGAGTGGTATGTTCTGCTCCATCTAAATTTTAGAGCATAGTAAATGATATGTAGTTTTCTAGGCTTCACTGTTTCCTTTTAGAATGTCTTACCTAAGTATTGGTCCATTGTAGCTTTGCAGTGGCACGGTATGATTGGCACTTCAAGATTTTCTTTATGAAAGAGGTGTATATTTTCTAAACTCTGGACGAAGTCTTTCCATGAGTCAAAAAAGAGGCGAACTATCTGCATAGGCAGATGCATCTTCTTATAATTTTCTTTTACCCAAGCAGCATCAGCCACAGATAGAATACGGGTGCTTTCGGTTTGGATCAATGCACCTAACTGTCCTGCGGCATGTCCTGGGCAGGAGAATAATAAAATAGTGCCGTCATTGAATATGTCTTCTACCTTGCCTAAATTATTTATGGAATTGCTCGATTTTTTAAAATTAACAAAACGCACTCGCTGCTCAAAATCCTCAGGCATTAAGTTAGGTACAAAGGCTCTTCGTACGGCTGCTATTCCTTTTCTATTTTTTACTTCTTCATAGGCTTCTTTAGAGCAAATGAACGTAGCGTTAGGAAAGTCTTTTAGTCCTGAGATGTGATCTGCATGGAAGTGAGAAATGATTATGTACTTTATGTCTTCTGAAGTTATGCCTTGAGATTTCAACTGAGTTATAGCTTCTTCCTCTGGCTTGAGATAGGCAGGAGTAGCTTTTGCATACAGACTAAATGGAAACTTTTTTGTCTCGTCAAAAAAGCGATGCGTGTACCCTGTATCAAAAAGGATATGTCCATGTTTTGGATGCTCTATGTGACCAAAAGTGGCATAAAAACGAATCTGCTTTTTCTTCTTGCCGCTTAGCACATGGTGCTCAGAAGCTTTACAGTATCCAGCCTGCTTAAGTGTATATTTTACTTTCATCATTCTTGTTTTTGATACCAGTCAGCAAATTCCTGAATTGCTACGTCTATGGTTTGCTTTGGTACGAAACCTAATTGCACTCTAGCTTTAGTTATGTCAAAGCTGAATGATTTAGCCAAGATACCTACTGAGTATTGAGTAAGTACCGGTTCTTTTCCTTTATCAAAATGTCTCGCCTTAGTCTCCATCAGCCACGCTATAGCGTAAAGCACCCAGTAAGGAGTCTTTTTTGAGATAGGTTTCATCCCTATACTCTTGAGCACTGTCTGTATATTTGGCCAGAGTTGCTCGGATTCTCCATTGCTTATGTTATAGTCTGTATTACAGTGTTCTCTTTTTGCATTTATAGCGAGCCATATCGCATCTATGAAATTATTCACTGGTGTAAGGTCTGCAACATTTTTACCGTCTCCCATTATTCGCAGTCGCCCTTCTTTGTGAGATCGAATCAGTCTAGGCATTATCACCGTGTCTCCCGCACCTATGAGAGCTCTAGGTCTCAAAGTGATATATGTTAATCCCGATTCTTCTAGCAATTTTTCTGCCATCCATTTCGTCTGTGCATAGTGATTTACCATTTTGATAGGGACGTAGTCTTCTTCTGTGATGCTCAGTCTGGTGCTATAGTCGAAGTAAATACTAGGAGTGCCAATGTAGATAAATCTGGCTACATTGTGCTTTATACTTTGAGCAATAAGCCACTTTTGGCTTAGGAAGTTAGCACTATAAAATGCTTCGTAACTTCCCCAAGGTGAAGATATACTTGCACAGTTAATGACTATACTTACGGGATCGGCAAAGAGTGATATAACAAATTTTTTATCGCTCAAATCACCAAGCAGATAAATCACCTTACTAGACTCACAGATATTACTAGGCTTCAGTGTTCTCCCTGTCGCAGTTATCTTAGTAATAGTAGACTCCTTGCTCATTCGCTCCGTTAGTCTTCCCCCTAAAAAACCTGTTGCTCCTGTTATTAAAATATTCATTTAATTGATTTTACGATGATAGTGTTTTTATTCCTAGTCGAAGGACGACAGCCATAGCTCATCGCCCCTCTATTAGAAACTACATTTAGCATTTTCTGTTTCATAGCTAGTCTATCAAGAAGGCTTACTTGCCAACATTGAACCCGAATAAAAATCCGTATCTAATGTTGTCTTTTTGAGATATTATAATTGCATTTCAGCTAGGATACATGCGAATGTTAAAGTTGATTTTTCATGGTTTGATGTTCTTAAAATTATAGGTAAGCCCTATTTTAGCCATAGGGAGAAGAGTTGAAATGTTTTTCGTAGAATTGTGTATGGTAAGAGGATACCTGCTCTCTGTGTGTTTAGTAGTTATTTCACTAGTGTTTTTATCCGTGTATAGTACTTGAATATCTATTTCATTTGGGCTATAACGCGTAGCATAATATCCTCCTTCTGCTCTCAGATTTAAATCCTGTATTAATTCGACGTCAAATCCGAGTCCTAGATATAAACCACCTGAAATATTATCATAGAGTTGTGCCGATATGGTTGTCCTTTCATCTTCATAATCTTCCTCGTAAAAGTAGGTTAAGCCTGTGTGTGATAGATTTATTCCAAGGGCTAAATACGGCGAAAATTGACATGCGGCAAGAGTGTAAAGTACTCGAGAGGTGACTGCTGTCTCTTGAGTTTTTGAGCTATAAAAACGTGTGTAAGGTTTGCCATCTCCAAACGGGGGGAAGAATGGAAAATCTAATCCGTCTTCAGAATGCTGATTAGATGAGGAGCTATTAACGATCAGCTCAATTTCAGTTGTAAACTTATTCTTCTGATACCCTACAAAAGCAGAAATAGGTCTTTGCCGAGTTAGCTGAAATTCCATTTCGTGGACATACTGAGGATAAAACTGATTACCAGTAGGAAGAGATACTCGTAAGGTTTTTATCAATGATGTAGCATTAGTGCCTATACATAAACCTCCATAAATTCTTGATTGAGCTAAAGACTGTATAGTAAGGCAGATTGCGATAATCAGTAATATTGAGAGCTTCTTTCTCATGTTCTCTTTCGTTTATATAGCTCAAAGGTGCAGCGATAACACAGTGATATATAATCGAATTAAATGTCCCTAATATCCAATGCAGTTAAAATAAGCATTATGCGACTTTTCTGTTTTTCATTTTGCAAAAAACAGTCCTAATTAATATAAAAGTTTATTTAATTAGCAATTATCAATTAACTACTTGTACTTTAGTCCCTGTATTTGTAAAAAACGATAAAATGAGTCAATCAACACTAATAGACCAATGCAAAGAGCGAGTAGGAGCTAAAAACTTAGCCGCTGAACTAGCTGAGCTTCTAGGCGTAAATGCCGATGCAGCCTATCGCAGAATGCGTGGAGACACTGCACTTACCTTTGACGAAATACAGAAAATCTGTCTTCGATTTAACATCTCATTCGACTCCGTAATCAACTACCAAGGAAGATTAGTCCCATTTCAGTTCAACGGAATGTTCAAAGACAAGTTTAGTATCATAAACTATCTAATAGGCATAGAACAAGAACTAAAAATGCTTTCTAGCATGGGAACAAATGATGCTAAAATAGTAATGACCGCTATGGATTTACCTTACTTTAGGCAGTTTGGATTTAAGAGTTTGAGTAGGTTCAAGCTTTTCTTTTGGCAACGCAGTGTACTTAACCTACCAGAATTTGCTACTAAAAGGTATGACTCTGAGGAGAGCCTAGGGGAATATGAGGACATAACAGACCGCATCTACAAAAACTATCATGGCGTGCCGAGCACGGAGATATGGGCACCAGAGACGCTAGACAGTACTATTAAGCAAGTAAAATACTATCTAGAGTCGGGCCTATTCGTAAATAAGCAAAGTGCCATTAATATATGTGATGACATAGAAGCCTTACTCACCAAACTAGAAAGCGAAGCTCAGCTAGCACGTAAGCTTATACAAACCAAAGAAGGCACAATTTTCAGTTCATTTGAGATGTATCAGAGTGATATATTTTTAAGTAATAATTGCATTCAAGCATTCAAAGATGGGAGAACCTACACCTATGTAAGTTTCAATTCATTCAACTCTTTGATGTCTTTTAGTCCTCATTTTTCTGAGGAATGCAATCGCTGGATAGATCAGATACGCCTAAAGTCTATCTTACTAAGTGAAGTATCTGAAAAACTAAGGTACCAATTCTTTAAGAGCTTAAGAGAGAAACTAGAAGAATTGAGACTTACAGTTAATGATTCATTTTAAGTCAATACAGTACGATCACACCGCCAATGATCCTATTTTTTTTATGAATTTACAAAAAGTATCGTGCTCTATGCACCACATCTAGTGTCTCCACATTATCTTTGAGCCAATGCTTATACTGACTTGGATAAGTTCGCTGCCGCGAGCACTCCCTCAGACGAGCCATAATCAAAATTCAATGCTCAATATCTCTCTTATACAAGTACAATACCTGATAGCTCTAGACGAACACCGTAATTTCATAAAAGCAGCGGAAGCAAGTTTTGTAACACAACCAACACTCAGTATGCAGATGAAAAAACTAGAAGAAGAACTAGGCGTAATCATTTTCGATAGAAGTAGACAGCCCATTACACCCACCTCTATTGGTGAAAAAATAATAAAGCAAGCACGCATTATTTTCAATGAAACTGCACAAATAGAGACTATACTAAAAGACCACACCGGAGATGTGAGTGGCAAACTTAAAATAGGAGTTCTTCCTACGATAGCCAACTCACTAGTACCGAGACTCATAAGCCAAATAGCCCAGAAGTACCCAGACCTAAAGCTAACTATAAAAGAAGCTCTAACTCATGAGATAGTAGACGACCTAGAACATAACAGACTAGATGTAGGTATAGTGAGCATACCGCTGCATAATAGCGGACTAATAGAACGAAATCTATACGTCGAAAAGTTCAGAATATACGCACACCCCAATCATCCGAGCTATGGTCAAAACTCTTGGGAAGCGGACGATCTGTTAGCAGATAAGCTTTGGCTACTTAGCGAAGGAAATTGCTTCAGAACACAGACTATAAACCTATGCTCACTCCCAGATGACAAGCTAAACCATCTAGCTTTAAACTACGAAAGTGGAAGCCTACATACGCTTAAAAAAGTAGTAGACCTAGAAGGCGGTGCTACGCTAATGCCAGAATGGGAAGCAGGAGAGCTAGACGATGAGTCGCTTAACAACCTCCGAGCTTTCAAAACCGATGGAGCCGGCAGAGCTGTAGGGCTTATATACACCAAGTTTTATGCTAAACAAAGCGTAATAAAAAAGCTAGAAGAAATGATACTAAGTGCCCTACCTAAGTACGTTTCTGGAAACCAGAATCTCGAAATCATAGAACTCGTATAAATGGCCCTTTACGATAAATATACGGGCTTACTAAGACGTATAAAACCGCTGTACTTAGTGCATAACCTACTGAACAGAAAGCACCTTGACATACACAAACCACTTTACAGAAAATACGGGATAAAAAAGCCTACTTGGTTTTCTATAAGCAGCAATGATTTTAAAGCGTTGCCAAAAGAAACAAACGAATACAATAGTAAAAATGAAGGCTGGGAAAGAGACGGCTACCTGAGATTAAATGGGTTCTTTGACGCTAGTTTTGTTGAGCAGATAAACACCGACATTTCCAACGCCATAGCTCTAGGCACAATAGACTTCAACTATACAGGCAAGAAAATACTCTTTGCCCACGAAAAGGTGGCAGCTCTAAAAGGCATTATAAATCACAAAGAAATACGCACCATTTTAGAAGAACTAGGCGGGCAAGAAGTGGTACCTTTTCAGAGTATTAATTTTCAATACGGAAGCGAACAAGCTGCACACAGCGATAGTGTGCATATGGCCACCTACCCTGCTGGCGGACTAATAGCCATCTGGGTAGCACTAGACGATATAGAGCCAGACAATGGACCCCTATTTTACTATCCTGGCAGCCACAAACTTCCCTATGCTACCAATGCAGATATGGGAAATACCACGGGGGGGCTACTATCTCCTAACCCAAACAAAAACTACGAGGAATACCAAGCATCCATTATCCAAAAACACAACCTAAAACCCGAAGTGCTCTCAGCTAAAAAAGGAGATGTATTTATATGGCACGCCAACCTACTACACGGCGGCATGCCACATACCAATAGTGAGAAAACGAGAAGAAGCATGGTGGTTCATTACTTCTATAAAGAGCACATCTGCTACCACGAGCTGAGCCAGAGACCTGCTATTATAAAAGAGATATAGTTTTAATTTTAGCTACAGGAATGAATAATTAAGCTTATTCGCCTTACTGCATTTCTGGTAGCAGAAGCTATATATGACATACGTCCCTTCTCTTTGAAAAGCACGCCGTCAGTCAAATAACTAGAACTATTGCACCGTTAGTTTATAGCAGATAGAAAACCCTTAGCAAAAAATCTTTGTGCCTGAAATTCAAATACTTAGCATAAAACACACACGGCAAACCTTATTTCGTCGAAAAACACCATCGTGAGCGATACTAGATGTGCTCCATATATATACTTTTGATTGTAAGTTAGCAATACCTATTTGCTGCTACATCTTTATGTTTTTTTTGAAACAGAAACAAAATGAAAAAAATAACACTTATACTGCTATGTGCAGTATTTATGAGCATCTCGGCATATGCTCAATCTGTACCTGCCGCCCAAGTTCCTGGTGTCGTTAAAAAAACACTAACAACCAAGTACCCTAAAGCTCAGGACGTAGAATGGGAAAAAGAATCTACAAATTTTAAAGCATTATTTATGAATGGGGAAGACTGGACAGAAGCAATGTTTACAGCTGCTGGAGTTTGGACTACCACTAACGTATCCCTAGACCCAGAAAAAATGCCCGCTGTACTCGCAGCTATCGTAAAAAAAGCAAACCCTGGACTGGAAATATCTTTAGTAAATAGAATAGACTCCGCCAAAGGAGCTCCTACCTACGAAATACAACTAGACAGTGAGGATGCAAGCTACATAGCCATATACAAAGCAGATGGCACATTAGTATCTAAAAAACAAATAGAAGAAGAATCGTACGATGACGAGGGAACAGACGT
>Ga0105052_10006615_pt1 | contig 11659 bp, 11 predicted proteins | sample FRY03_FD_78094 | JGI IMG/M metagenome (GOLD analysis project Ga0105052, IMG submission 78094) | Freshwater microbial communities from Lake Fryxell liftoff mats and glacier meltwater in Antarctica - FRY-03 | ecosystem: Environmental > Aquatic > Freshwater > Ice > Glacier meltwater ... | reverse complement strand
TTTACATTTATGTATGTGTATACATATATATATATATATACATATACATATGTATATATACGTATATGTATATATTCACATGTGAATATATTATATCATACATGCATGTATATTTATTTACCAATATTCATTTTTGCATATATATATACGTATTTTGTATGTATACACATAGCAGGTCTCCAGTCTTGACTGGAATGCATTGAAGAATATTCAAAACAGAAAATCGAACATACACTGAGAGAGGGACAATGACGTCACGGTTTTAACCGACTTTCTATGCCCACGGCTTTCACTTTTCTACTGTAATTTGTGTTCAAGTCGTTTTCATGTAGGCTCCGCTGGCGTACAGGTCTCTTACGTCGGCAGTCTGCTTTTGAGCATAGAGGTTTTATTGAAACTGACCGGTTTGTTTCCGCACGGCTCAAGTGAGCTCTCTGCGTGGCATACGCCACGTTGCACCATACTTTAGTAGGCGGTGCCGAGGTTGACTAGTGGTAGGCGGCTGAAGCCAGCAAGCGTGACACGCTTGGATAGCGATGAGACCAAAATAGGGGGGTGGGTACGGAGCGAAAGATAATTGCGGCGAGTCATGAGCGAGTAGACTCTGTGCGGCGCCAACAGTGAGCCTAGAGTCTTGTGCTCTGTGTGCCTTTGATTGCCTTCGATAGCCATCCCACCACCGGTGCCGCTCCTCAAACACGTCCCAAAGACACCTGAAAATACTCTCACAAAAAACTCGAAAACGCCCCTCAACTCCCCAAAACTTTGAAAGGGCCTTTCAAACACCTGATAAGAATAACATGGTAGCAAGTAACATGCTTCTTATCTTACCCTCACTGGGTCAAAAGTCGGGTGTTTTGACTAGTGTTTAGCTTGTTTTTGGGGGCGTGCTTGATGAAGGTGATTTCCGGGGATTGGCGTTTTCGGGATGCTGGAGGTAATATTGGGGTGATCGTGGCCGGCGATGGTCATACGAATGGCGCACGGCAGCGTCGGGCTACAGCTCTCCGCAGTCGCGCGCCTGCTTGTGATGATCAATCTGACAGTAATCAAACCGAAGTCATGTCGTATTTTTCCTTTGCTGTCTTTGTCACGTTGCAGTACTGATGTGTATTGTGTGTGCATGGTGCGGAGCTATCACACTGTAGACCAAAACAGTGTGAGCCTTCACGATGTAAGCTACTTTCACCGCTTTGGTGACATGTGAGTGATGCGAAATGAGGAGGTGCGAGAGGCATAGGTGCGCTTCGGGCGGCTGTCGCGCGCCTGCGCCCGATGAGTGCCTCTGTTCATGAAAACGCAATGCACGACCCCCGCTTCAATACCAATCCGGAGCAAGTCTTGAGGCCATTACATGCAACGCCCATTACATCACGCCCATTACATGCAAGACTGAAAGTATAGCCCTCGACGTCTAGGTATCTCCCCTTGTCCGTTTCCTTTTGTACTAATAAACACAGACACACGTATTTAAAAATGTGGCTAGATCAAGAGTTAACGCGCGAGTCAATTGCTCCAAGGTCACGGTAAGCCGTAGACAAATTAAAATACCCTTGAACAAGTACACGCCACAAACCAGACGGTGGTGGCTTTCGAAACACCGCATCTATACTGATCCTTAGCAGAGTTTTTATTCAAACCTGCCAACAGAACAAAAAGAACAAGCCCTTCATTCCACTTTGCCAGGCATCGTTCTCTGCGCCGCGCCCAGGGGCATTGAAACCCAATTTGCCAGCCACTGCAGCAAGTTGCATTACGAGCTTATTCTTTCATTTCGTTTTCCTCTCCCAAATCAATGGTCCGGCAGCCATCCTTGGTGACAACCTGCACCAATTCGCAATCGTCACACACATATTGGCGGGGACATAACCACCTCGCATGACAGTGGCAATGTGCATATATGGTTCTTGAGCGATCGCGAGTAGTGTGTGTGGGTCGTGAGCAATTGCGAGTATGGTGTCAGTGTTTATGAGGTTCAATTTCTCCACTACACTGCTAACCACGATTCGCAAACTTCATTTAGGCACAAGGTGACGCACACGTGCTTGCCATCACACTGTATGTCTTATTCTAGGTGTCCAATAATTTGCTTTGCCGGCACTTCGTGTGCATCTTTGTGTATTGCCGGGCACTTCAAGATTCATTCTTGCGTTTCAGTCTTTTCCCGAGAAAGGAACGAAATAAATCAGCAAGACCTCACCAAACCACAAAGTCCTGTATACACTTGTTTAAATTGCCACTCCTGCTAAGCATTGGTAGCAAGAGAGAAAATGAGAAGGTCGACACACGTCAATGTTTACAGACCTTGAGCGTGAAGGTAGCGCCGCCAATCATGAAGCGTGTGTTGATCTCCTTGAACCCCTTCTTCATCAGTGCGATGCCCTCATCCAGAGTCATGTTAGGCTTCCACAACCTGCACGCAATCGCAGGCACAAGTCACAACAGTAGAAATAACGACGGGACGGACGCAGAAGGAGAGCTGGTCAAGTCAGAGATTTGATACATACCCTCGGCCATAATCCTTTTCTGAAGCACCCACCCCATCACGAACAAAATAAGACAACCCTCTGCGTGTCCTGACTGCTACCACAAGACTCGTCCGCCAGTCAGCGACATGCTTCGCATTGTGCAGATAATTAAAAGGAGCAATTGCATGCGCTGTGCTCTCTGACTGGGCTATGCCGATTGCTACTGATAAACTGAGTTGCTCTCGCAGAATGAGACCTGTCAAAGAGGGACGCGCAAAAGAAGCCGCCATAGCCGTGCGCGCCATAGTTCATTTTGTGCATGCCACCCAGGTAATCAATATGGTAAAGCGAGGGGCCTGCGTCCTCCTCGTAGCCCACCAGAATCATGTTGCACATCTTTGGTGATCTGCGGATGGCGTCAGCAATCTCCCCCCGCACGTAATGTGCAGTGGCGTGCGTACTAAGCTTGCAGCCGTTCTTCAATCCATAAAGGGCAATGTTCTTCTGGACGAACTCGGTAAAGTTCTTCGTGTCGCCCAGCTCGCCCACACACCCCAGCAGCTTCGAATCGTCAAGCTTCATGATCTTGTCCTCGTCGTGCTTAACGGCAATGATCGAGTGGTTGACCTTGCGGTCAGCGGCCACGAGCGCCCAGCCGTCGCCGGTCATGCCCAGGAGGTGATCCATCCTTGCGAGCGCCGCTTAATTTGTGAAAAAAACTCGGTGCGTCGCTGCTGTAGCGGCAGCAGGCGGCCAAGCAGTGAGCAGTGAGGGTATAAGGCCGAGTAAGTGCCCTGAATGTGTGTTGAGAGCAGAGCTCTTCCACGCCACTCCTTTCGCGCTGGACAGGTGGCTGTCTGGTTTAGCTTGGATACGAACCTGCGTTTTGATCTTTTTTTCGCGGTTTCTTAGGTTTTTTGGAAGCTGCGAAAAGGAATCGAACAGGAAAGCTGAACTTCAAAGGCAGTGCACTGTTGCTTCCAGAGGCACCGTGCACACAGAGCGTGAGCACACGGGGGTGCTGCAATGGGCGATGCAGACCGGCTTCCGATGGCCAATGTAAGCCGCATCGTGCAGAGCTCCCTCCCCAAGGATGCGGCAGTCGCGAAGGAGGCGCGCGTCGCCCTCTCCGCCTGCGCCACCGTTTTTGTCCACTACATTACCGAGCTGTGAGCGTCCCCCCGCTCGACCCTCTCCCTGTTGGTCTTCTGGGCTAGCCGTCTCCGGTGCAGCTACACGCGCCCTCGTCGTGACGCCGCGCTTGTTTCTTGTCTATCGTGTGGGTCGGTGTGCTTTTTGTTTGCTGATGTGTTGTTCGAGTCATCTCGAACACCCGCCGCGCCCTGCAACATTGCTCTGCGGTTGACGACGGGCTGTGCCTTTTCGTGCCTGCCTGCTCGCGCTTGTTTGCTCGACTTTGTGCTCCACTCTTTGTTTTCGTTGTTTCAGATTGTGGGTTGATTCGGGAAGGGACATTTACGATGTAGAGGATTTTTGCGTCCAAATATTGTGTGCAGGGCTGTGCAGCAGTGCGACAAGCGCAAAAAGGTGACGTTGACACCAGAAGACATTGTGGAGGCGCTGCGTGAGGCCGAATTCGAGGACTTTGAGGCGCCAATCAAAGAAGCTCTGGCGCAGGCCCGCAATGGGGGTGTTGCTAAGAAGGTGGGAACCAGCATGGCGAAGAAGCAGAAGCTTGACGACAGTGTCAACGGCGCCGACACGCCCACAAGAGCAGAACCCGATAACAAGGACGGGGAGGACGATGCCGAAGACGATGGTGAGGCCGAGGCCGCTGCCAATGGTGGCGCAAGAGTTGAAGATGAAAAGATGGAGGATAAGGAGGCCGCTGACGAGGGCAAAGAAGACGATGATGAAGGAAACGACAAGGAGGCGGCAGACGGGGCCGAAAATGCCAAGGATGACGAAAAGGACGACGCCTGAAGACATGGTCCCTACAGGTTCACCCAGCCTGTGCCAACGCAGTGAAATAGAAAGGCGAGTCTAGACAGCACGATTACCTCGAGATAACAAATATGAAGGAAAATAGCATTTCAAACCCGCGACACTGCAGACTCAAGACAAGATTTTTGTTCCAGCCTTTGCAAACCCATTTTTGTTGAGTACAGGTGTGTGGAATCTTCTTGCCCATCATTCTGCTCGAACTAAAACATAAATACTCAATCCTGGTAGCAAAATTTCGCAAAGTTTTTTGACCCATCGCTGCAAACAAATCTCTGCTTGATGTTCTACGACGCACACTCTTCCCACACAAACGTTCTTCTGTTCCTGAGTGTGAAGCCTGGAGTAGAGATGCCGACGCAAGGAGCGATACCAACGCAAGGAGGGATGACAAGGCAATAAGGAATTGCAACGCAAGAGGAGAACACAAGAAGAGACTGCTGAATGAAGATTGAATTCCGAGAGGCCCTCACAGGACGCACCCAAAAACTCTCCCGCTGGTCCACTTTCCTTACACTGTTTTCCGAACTCTCTGCCGACACTCCGGCCCTACACCCACATGCACGCCTATGATGTGGGATCAGGGCTGGGCGCGCGGCAAGCGGAGGGGCTTTGGCCCTGGAGCCGCCGCGCGCCACAGGAGTCGGACCAGAGTTTCAGCGATTCATCTAATCCGTGTTTACTATAGACACGTCAGAAGAGAAGGGACAAGCCAGAGACACAGGTACACATGTAACGTTTAATGCTCTAAACTCGACAAGCTCACCTCGGATCCTCGATATCTTCTTGTGCTGTGCGATGAACGCGAGGGAGAAAAAAATAATCAATCTTCAAATGTTCGGTCAGGATCTAAACTTCATCACTGAACTTTCTCGTTCGTGACAAGATCTCGTTCGTAGGCGCTCAGGCTAAGGTCACGCCAGTGGCGCACGGCGGCAGACCTTGTTCGTACGCGCGTTATCGCTCTCCCCCATGCACAATAGTGGGATCTTCAAGAGACAAATAATGGGCAAACCCAAAAATATTATCGATGTGTAAACATGAAAAAACATTAATTAGGCGGAAAATTAACATAAGACCCAAAACGCAGTGGTAGGATACATTAGCCGCCGACGCAACGTAAGAGTTTAGCGGCGAAAGAAGCATGGCCAGTCATGATCTGGCGATGTCCGACGAAAGCCGGGGACGGCAAGCTTTTGGTGACGGCATCAGCCACCATTTGAGAAAATTCAAATTCAGTTAACGTTCCACACAAGTACATCGCTTCTTGCCCTGCTTGGCTGGCTGCGACAAATTCATCTTCGGAAGTTGAAAGAGACACGTTGTCTTGTCGGCGACTTTTCCAAGAAATTGGCCCACCATTCATCGTGAGAATATATCCGGTGTGAGATCGGCAGGTGTAAGTGTCGCCAGCCCAATCTGCATTTACCGAACCCCACAAAACGTTGACGTTAGGGTTTTCGTTAGAATCACGAGAGTAGCAGATTGTTTGATTCCAAGTGCCGCGCAATAGGCAGCCCGGCGGCGAATGCAGGCGCGATGGGCAGCTCTTCAGTAGGTTGCGATTTGCACAGCGAGCGCCGGCAGCGGTACAGTGGCAGGCGCGATAGGCAGCCCGGCGGCGAATGCATCCCTTGAGCGGTGGGCGCGCAATTCACAGGGTTCATAAACAGCAATTCGTCTAATCCGTGTTTACAATAGACACGTCAGAAGAGAAGGGACAAGCCAGAGACACAAGTACACATGTAACTTTTAATGCTCTAAACTCGACAAGCTCAACTCGGATCCTCGATATCCTCTCATGCTGTTCGATGAACGCGAGGGAGGAAAAAAGAATCTTCAAATGTTCGGTTAGGATCGAAACTGCGACACTAAACTTTCTCGTTCGTGACAAGATCTCGTTCGTAGGCGCTCAGGCTAGGGTCACGCCAGTGGCGCACGGCGGCAGATCTTGTTCGTACGCACGTTATCGCTGTTTCCACTTTTTTGTTTTGTTTACCTTCTCAGGCTTTTTTTGGAGATCGGACGTCTCCTCGACCAAAATCTGAGATCGGACATAGTGGTCCGAAAATCAGGTCCAGTACGTTGTTCGCCATGGAGGGACTCGGGCCCTTGACACAGACAGTTTCCTCTCAGGCTTTCCGTTTTTTTTCTTGTATTTTGTTTTTTGGGATTTGTTCCTTGCAGACCGGTGCGAGTCGAAAGAGCCTTTCAAATGTTTGTGAGAAATATTGGTTGACTAAAGATTGCAGTGGGGGATGTATGAATCCGCTCCACAGCCCCAAGACTGAATACGGAAAAACGGAATTCGGAAAGAAGAACACCGAGACAAAATTTGAAGAATCGGACCAAAATTCAGGAGCAAATTTGATCCTGCGACCGGCGTGATGGTTGTGCGTGGGCTATCGTGCGGCTGAAAAAAAGTTTGGGTTGACCCGGCTCAACCCCGGGCCGATTTTTGATGTAACAAAATGCGTGGTGATTAAAAATGTGGGTTGAGCCGGCTCAACCCGATTTTTGTGGAAACTAAATATAGGATTGAATTGGCTCAAAACGATTCGCATGGTCCGACATGATACGTAAGGTCCGACATTTCGGGTGTAACCGGCTCAATCCCACATTTGATCAATTACTTGAGGATTGGACCGGCTCAACCCGATTTTGCGGGAAATACAAATCGGCTATGCACTTTGGCTTTTTGTGACCCAATTCCCATCAAACCCGACTTGCAATGGAATTTCGCTTTTTTTTAAATCTGGACCTGCCCAATTCCCATTAAACCCGAGCTGCAATTTCGCTTTTTTTGAATTCAGGACGTACATGCCCACAATGCATCCAAACCGACATGCAATTTTACTTGTTTGGAAATCCAGAGGTGCCCAAATACCATCAAACCCGACCAGCTATTTCAATGTTTTGGAAACCAAGACATGCCCGATTCCCATCAAACCAAACACGCAATTTCGTTTTTTGTGGAATGTGCACCTGCCCGATTCCCATCAAATCCAATATGAAATTTCGCTTTTATTGAAATCCAGACTTTCTATCAACTCTGATATGCAATTTCGCCTCCCCAGGCGAAATCCGACAAAATTGAGGGAAAACGTTTTTTCTCGTGGGTTTTGTCCGTATGGGCTCTGGCTGACTGCAAGTGGTGAGAGGAAAGCAGAGGGGCTTTACCCTGCTACTCCCCTGATGACCCACACCATGGATTTGGGCCTGTCCATACGTCTCTCTATGTTCGAGTTACATGAGACTGGTGACTGGGATATCTTCCGGCCACATCCGACGATTGTTCACACAAATTGACTTCAGCCGGCTGCAGGCAATTTTGTAACAAAATTTTGACTTAATCCGGCTAAATTCAATTTTTTTTCGCAAAAGTCCACTTCAGCCGGCTGAAGTCAAATAATTTTACAAAAGTCGACTTCAGCCGGCTGAAGTCAGCTTTTATTGAGTGCTGCAAACGTTTTTGCAGCAAAAAGTGCAACACTTTTTTTCCCCCAGAATCGCAAATTTTTATTTTTTTATATTTTTTTCACATCATCTGGCTGATGTCGCGAAAATCGGTCTTCAGCCAGAGAAGGGTATGGAGAGAAGGCTGATGTCGGATTTTCGCGAAAAAGAGTGTTGTTGGGAAAAATCCGTATGTGCTCTGGCGTGCTGAGAGTGGAGAGAGGAGGGTGATAAAGACCGTCCGCTTGACGCGCGCCCAGTCCCCCAGAATGGGCGAGGGCGGAGACTGGTGGAGCTGACCAATGCTTGTTAAAGCAAAAGGAATTCTCAAGGTTTGCCATCGTGAATGAAATAATGCCCGCATCCCTGTGATACCTGCTATTAGTTTTCAATAAAAACTCTACTCTCACACAAACACACATGAACTTGATCGTTAAATCAAGCATTGTACTCTTTGAATTGTTCAACCTGGTTGAGTCAGTAGGTGCGGTTCTGAGTCCGCTGATGGGTAAAGAAGCTCTGACTCTGAAGCATCATAGATGCCTCTCACGCCTCTCATGCCTCTCACGCCTCTGACTCTGAAGCATCATAGATGCCCACTGTTGCACTGCCTGCTCAGGCTGCTGCCACGCCGCTACAGAGCAAGTTAGTGCATGACACTCTGTCTCAAAGAAGCAGCACTTACATGAGGCCTTTAAGTTCCACGCAGGTGTATAGAACTTAAATCATGCAAAGTGTAGCGCCAGATTTGGGATGGTTCCTGATCTGTTTGTAGAAACATGGCTGGCTAGGAAATGAGCCGCTTGGACTTGCTAGATAGATATTCCTGAGAACCCAACTTGCCAGTGAAAATCAAATGGTAGCGCTCGGCGTTTGCTTGAAGAAGCAGGGCTAACTAGGTGGGAAAAGGTGGTTTCTAAGACGGAGTGGCGTCGCTGAACTGCAGGATTAGACACACGAGTACTCTTCATGTGCCTTGTCGCAAACTCTCGATAAACTCTCTTGGAGCCGGGTAATTGAGACAACGGAGATGAAAGAATCAATCAAATACGGAGACGAAACCATGTGCTGTCAAGTTATGGAGCCTCACACCGCTCAGAGAAGATTTCTTTCTACAGTATGTTTGGTTTTGCACGCACCCCAGCACTTCTGAGTTGCACGGCCCGGACTCACCCTAGAGTCAAGGCCACTGGCAGCAGCTTCGAAAGATTGTCCAACTTCATGATCTTACCTTCGACATGACTGTTGGGCTTGAAAAACCTCGAGTCAACGACTATCTATTGGTAGTGGTTGGCATTACGGTTACAGTCAGTGGCCTGGCACGAGCAACAAGAAGTTGAAAATGATTGGTGAGGTGATGACCTGCGCCGCTTATTTGAAAAAAAAGGCGCGGTGCAAGCAAAACTTGGTGTGTTGCTGCTGTAGCAGCAGTAGGCGACGGAGCAGTGGGCAGAAAGGGTATAAGGCCGAGGGAGTGCGAGTAGCTCGCCTGAATGTGTCCTGAGAGCAGAGCTCTTTCCATGCCCCTTCTTTTGCGCTCGACGAGACAGGTGGCGGTCAGATTTAGCTTGGCGTTTTGATCTTTTCTCGCGGTTTTTCTGGAAGTGCGGAGACTGCGACAGGACGGCCAAGTTCACAGGCGGTGACAGTGTTGCACTCAGAGGCACCGTGCACACAGGGCCACGGCACACAGAGCATGAGCACAAGAGGGTGCAGTAATGGGCAATGCTGACTTGTTTTAAAATACAAAGTAGATATGTTGAAAGAAAGAATGGGGACACCAAGTGAGGTGCATCAAGAAAGGGGCGTGTGCTGCGTGTTGTGCGCGTGTTGTGTGTGACAACTCGCAAACGGCCTCGACACTCCTCCATTCCTTGCCTCTGTCTTGTCATGAGGTGCTCGGATGGTCAGAGGTTGAGTGCTAACAGAGGAGATGCCGCCACTGTGTTGTGCTTCTGTCGCAGTGGCGCGCACATCAACTGCAGAGGGCAGCCACTGCATATGTATGCCCTGCACACTGTCCAAACACGCGTGTGTTCTAGAGGCACGTGCAGGCCAGTGATCACTACCGCCCAACATAGAGCCCTCTTTGCTAGAGGGCCGCGACGGAACTTTGCCAAAGGCCGCGCCGGCAATCGCAAAACTGACCCCTTTCCCCCCCATCTTGTTAACCTCTCCTCTATCAACTCCCTCTCTTCCCCCCCCCTTCTCCCCCTCCCTCTCATGACCACCGCTTGCGTCTGAAGCGGCGAGGACATGCGGGGCGTTGAAAGGATGCGGTGGAAGCGCTGATTGTTTGGTAGCGCCCTTGGGGCTTCTCTGTTGCACATCAGTGGGTAACAGTCCTGTAGCTCCCACCGCAGCAACCTGCAGACGCGAGGTGAAGTTGACACGTTTGTTCAGATTGTCAACTTTCTTGAGGACGATTGACACATCTGTAGTGATAGAGCTGATGCGATTCACAAGATCCATTAGCGTCTGTCGGTTCACTTGGACCTCTTCTTCTTGCTCATCTTGGTTAGCGAAGGCGTTTGCGCGTGCTTGCTCCTTGAGGCTTTCCAATGCCATTTCGTGTGCTTGCTGCGCAATGTAATAAGATGCATCGCTATCTCAGTCATTTGCGATTATCTCAATCATTTGCACCCTCATACACACATGAGCAATTGCACATGAACAATGACAATGACCAAGAATGGCAGTGACAATGAGAATGCAAGGTAGAAGGATAGTCGCACGATGGTCTCAGCATCACATCATACAGGGCAGGAGGGGGCAGGAGGCAGGGGCATTCACATCGTCAAGCTCCTTTTCGGTGTCGGGCACTTCGCTTATCGAGAATGTTGCGAGGAAGAGGAATATTTTCTCCTTAGCGCGGTTGATGACGATATGAACTGTGATTGCACGTCATAGTATGTTATCGTCGTGACCATTGCACGTGATAGTGTGTTATTGTCGTGACCAACAATGTCTCATATTGACTAGTTACAATCAAAATATGATATCCGTCACTGTGACTGATGATGCGATGTTGACTGAGAAAGAATATCACTATTACACCGTGGGTGGGCTTGGCAAGTGCGGCGCATCTGAGTGTGTAATGACTTGGTCAGCTATCGTGTATCAAATGATCAGCCTTCACAAAGCGTGACATGTCAAATGACACTTTCAAGCATGGCGCATCCAGCCACAAAATCATGGTGGGTAAGCCTTCAAAAGTCGACTAAAGATCCAATTAATTTTTGTGGTCACTATAGATCTTTGAGGTGATTGAGACTGATTTGGTTTAGTAGAGCACAATCAAATCTTCACTATTGCCCAGCGCATGAAGCAGAAGGAAGATGCATTCAAAGGAAGATGCATTCAAAGGAAGGAAGATGCATTCAAATCTCATCACCGAAGATGCATTCAAAGGATGCATTCAAAGGAAGATGAAGCAGAAGGAAGATGCATTCAGATGCATTCAAAGGAAGATGCATTCAAATCTCATCACCAACACCAATTCAAATTCAATCACCAAGAAAGACTCGAATGGGTGTCGTTCGTGTTTGTGGGCAGGGCAAGGTAACGGTTCAAGTTTGATCTGGCCTTACTGACACCAGATCAAAAGCCAGATCAACGCAACTAAATACCTAAATTACTACAGCGAAAAGGATTTGATCTGGTCTTTAGTCAACCCTTAAAAGCAAGTCCATTCAATGCTCCTCTGTATCCAAGTTTGGTGTTTCCAAAGAGGAATGAGACGCATGAGCGTGAAGGTGTGGGATAGGAGGGCA
>Ga0105052_10006614_pt1 | contig 11659 bp, 13 predicted proteins | sample FRY03_FD_78094 | JGI IMG/M metagenome (GOLD analysis project Ga0105052, IMG submission 78094) | Freshwater microbial communities from Lake Fryxell liftoff mats and glacier meltwater in Antarctica - FRY-03 | ecosystem: Environmental > Aquatic > Freshwater > Ice > Glacier meltwater ... | reverse complement strand
TTTGTGTGTTCCATGACTCGATTGGGGTCGCACCCGAGACTATTTTAATTACGACATGAATAAAACACAAACTTGAACACTCAGGCGTGCGTGAGTCCCACCGAGATTCCAAACCCCTCTCCGGTGGAACTATTACCACTGACCAGGGTCTAACCTGCATCCGAGATGTTGCGCACAGCGAGTGACTCGGATAAATGCGCTGGTTTGGTTTTGTTCCATCCATGTGAGAAGGTCCAGGACAAACTTCAATCTCCCTAGCAGGCCCAGCAGCGCACTAAGACTCGGACATTGAGACGTGGTTGGATACTCTGAGGTAGAAGATTCCTTACATGTCACCAAAAGACGGCTGACATAGATGGTCAGGCACGCGGCAAGCTAAGAGACTTTAGCCACAGCCGCCGCGCGCCACTCGAAATCAGCCAGAGTCCATACAGATTTTCTGGGAAAACAATCTTTTGATTGAGCCGACGGCGGAGATTAGAAAAAAGGGGAAAAAGGGAGAAAAATAAAGTGAGAGGGAAAAACAAACTACCAGAGGGGAGTGCCTGCGGCATTCAACTACCAGAGGGGAGTGCATTTACCAATGCCCTCCCCTCTACTACGGGGTTTTTTGTTCTCCCCTATTTGAACCGTTGAACAATCCTCATTACTCTAGTCAGCCACATCTGCCCGGGGGATCCCCAATGTGAGGGCAAAAGTTCGTGGATGGGGCCAAGTTCGTGTTTTCGTTCACCATTCAAGTCTCCTCAGGCTCATCGCAGAACCAGAGTCAAGACGCAAAGCAATAGACTGTCCAGACAAAGAACCATGCTGCGGAGCGTTGCGGCAGTTGCATGCATGCTGCACAGCGTTGGCGCCTTCGCGCCGGCGGCAACGCCAGGCCGTCTCGGCCTCCGACCGGCTGTCACGTCTCGAGCGGCAACAGCGCGCCGTGCGGCGCCCTCCTTGGGGCCTGTAATGCAAGACTACCCGCAGCCCTCGAGGCTCGCGAAAACGGGCATGCTCGACCAGCTCAAGGGCAACCCCAGCAACTACCAGGTTGGAAATGATCTGTCGCGAAAGTTCAAGGATTGCAACGGCAAGGGCGGCAAGAAGAAGGTGGCCATTATTGGCGGCGGCCTCTCGGGGCTTGCGTGCGCTAAGTACCTGGTCGACGCTGGGCACGAGCCACTGGTGCTAGAGGCTCGTGAGATGCTGGGCGGCAAGGTTGCCGCCTGGCAGGACAAAGACGGTGACTGGATTGAGACTGGTCTCCACATCTTCTTCGGCGCGTACCCCAACATGATGAACCTCTTCAAGGAGCTCGATATTGAGGACCGCCTGCAATGGAAGGTGTGCGCTATTTAGTATTCCGTTTTGTATCGTCCTGACATGTTCTGGTGGGTTTTCCATGATGTTTCGTTGACAATTTGTGCCATGTTTTTCTGCCGTGTTTTTCTGTTTTTGCTGTTTCGACAGGTGCACAAGATGATCTTTGCCATGGCTGAGCTCCCGGGAGAGTTCACTACCTTTGACTTTATTGAAGGCATTCCTGCACCCTTCAACTTCGGACTTGCGATTCTGCTCAACCAGAAAATGCTCACCCTTGCTGAGAAGCTGCAATGCGCGCCTGCACTCCTTCCCATGCTTGTCGAGGGCCAGGATTTTATTGATCAACAGGACGAGCTTTCTGTTCTCGAATTCATGCGCAAGTATGCTAAATGTGTGTTCTTCTGCCAAAATACGTTTGTATGTAATCATTTACACTTCACAAAAACCAATAGAGAGAGTGAGAGCCGCATACACGTTCATGCACGTACAGAGAGAGGGAGAGAGAGAGCCGCAAACATGTATGTTGATATGCATACATGTATTTTTATATACATACTTATGCATGTGTATATGAATAATATGTATATGTAAATTCGCATAATTTGCATGTGTGTATGTGTGCATGCATATAATACTCGTGTTATGCTCCTATGTATGTGTGTACATAAGCACACATGACCGATATTTATACACATCAAAATTTGTACATAGGTACGGTATGCCAGAGAGAATCAACAGCGAAGTCTTCATATCGATGGCCAAGGCGCTTGACTTCATCGACCCTGACAGGCTGTCGATGGCAGTGGTGCTCACCGCCATGAACCGTTTCCTCAACGAGGATGACGGGCTTCAAATGGGCTTCCTCGACGGTACACCCACTCACACTCGCACACGCATTTGCGCACACACTCGCGCGCACACATACACACACACACACGCGCACCGTTTACGTGTTTGCTACCGGGGCGTTGGGTGGCGGGGCGCACTGATTCTACACGTCTGCGTAGATTTTTTTGAGTATGCATGTTAACTAACTCCCTGTTGATTGACTTTGTGTTTGTTTGCATGTACGTGTGTGCATGTTCATGTATCTTTACACATGTGTGCACATGTGTGCATTTGTGTGTGCATGTGTCCATGTATGTGTACGTTGAAAACAACCCCATCTGGGTAATCTTTTTTACAGGCAACCAGCCCGAGCGGCTATGTGCGCCCATGGCAGAGCACATCAGGAAGGGTGGCGGCGAGGTAATTTTCGTGTGGTTGTGTATGTATTCGCACAAAGATACGAATATGTGAAATTTTTACTGGTTTTATATATGCATGCGTGTTAGTATACACATGTACATGTATGTACGAATATATATGTATGTTTAAATATGTATACGTATGTATGTATGTGTGTATGTGTAGGGTGGAACTCAGTCAGAGAGCGCATCGATTTACACTGTTCGAAAACGATTTATTCATTGATAGATGAATGAGTATACATGTATATGACAGAGAGCGCATCGATTTACATTTTTCGAAAACAATTTATTGATTGGTAGATGAATGAGTATACATGTACGTGATGTCTTTATATGTATATTGTAAATGTGCGTGTTTGTGTGTGTCGATTTGTTTGGTTGTTTGTTCACAGGTAAAGACGAGCATGCCAGTAAAGCGCATTGTTACGAACGAGGATGGCTCAATCAAGCACCTTGAAATGCGCGACGGCTCCACTGTTGTTGCTGACGAGGTAAGCATGTAAATATATATATATGTATGTAAACATATACACACGTACACACATTCATGAAATTTCGCATACCCACGTAAAATGTAATATACACGTTGATATACACTTTTGAACCTCGAGATTTTTGACGACTCCAATGTGGTTGCCAATGAGGCATACCTTGCCGTATTTTGCAGGTAAGTCATCCATCTGATGTATTGCTTATTTTCGGAAAGTGGCAGCTCCCCTGTCGTCACGGACGAGTGGTTTGACAATTATGTACCCAGTATTGTGTTCATGTACATATTCTTCATGTGTGTTGGTTACACTGCAACTCATGCGACATTCTCAAAATCACTCGCTCAATGAGCCAAGTCGCTTTCAAATGCTGGATGCGCCAGAGCTGGGCAGATTTGAGGGAAAGATGTTGTCAAGCACTCGAACTTGACACGGTTTTTTGTGATCGTTAAATATGTTGCTCACGTTAGAGTTCGTGATGAGTAGATCCGAGACTTCATGAAACATATATATGAATATACATGTATATTCAGTACATCTCTGCAATAAGGGTGTACATGTTGAAAAGAATGGAGCTGTGGGAATGCCCTGATGTGTATGTGTACATAATTGTTTATGCAGTACATTTCTGCGATGCCGGTGGACGTGTTGAAGAGGATGGAGCCAGCGGCGTGGCAGAAGATGCCCTATTTCCGTCAGGTACGACAATATGTCTGTGCAGCAAGACCTACAAAAGTCACATACGTCAGAAGATACCTACAAATTAGACCTGTGGAAATGGAAAGGGACCAACCAAAGAGAGTCAACACACACGCACATACATCTGCACATCTGCACTGACGATCGAGAGAAATGTGTGTTCAGATGGACGAGCTTGAGGGTATCCCAGTCATCAACCTCCACTTATGGTTTGACAAGAAACTCACTGCGGTAACTTTTCTCCGCCCTTTGCTCTCTGGAGCTCTCGAGCACGCCTCCTTTATTGCCCTTTTCGCTCCTATGTTATTGGATCTGTTTCTTTCATCTGCACGTACGAATGTACGTTCTTTCACCTCTTCAATATTTATGTATGTGTCTGCATTTATGTTGGTTCATGTTGAACATATATATTGATATGATCACTTGAATGCATATATATGTTGATTGTGTTAAATTTAATTATGTTTATATATGTTGATTGTGGTAAACTTACCAATGTTGAATGTAGCTTGACCACAAAAAAGAAAACATATACATATAAATATACTTCGTGCTGCTCCAAGAAAACATATATATATATATGCGAATAAAATACATGAATCTGTATAACGTGTATATACATTTTCATTTTGGTGCATTTAGGTGGACCACTTGTGCTTCTCGCGCTCGCCGCTGCTGTCGGTGTACGCGGACATGTCGGTGACGTGCACGGTAAAAAAAATCACATTCTCAGCAGTCAGCCTGCTACTCAATGCACTGAATAAAATGGCTCAAGATCTGACTTTTGATAATGTTCATCCAGGAGTACTACGACCCCGTCAAGTCGATGCTGGAGCTTGTGTTCGCGCCGTGCTCGCCGATTGCTGGTACAATTTTTGGAAGATCACCTCGTTACGAGATTGACCTAAAAATGGCTTTGAAGCCGACTTTTATGAGAAATTGTGCCTGAACCACTTGCTGTGTGCAGGCGGCAAAACTAACTGGATGACGAAAAGTGATGACGAGATTATTGCTGCGACAATGTTGGAGCTTGAGCGTCTGTTCCCAACGGAAATTGCCGCGGATGGCTCCTTGGCTAAATTGAAAAAGTATGTTGTGCGTGTTGTGTGTATGTACTAGTGTGCGTGTGTATTTATAACTGTATCTTTTCTGTTGAAAGGGCCGTGGATGGCTCCATGACTCAAGTGAATACCAATGTTGTGTGTGTATATTTATACATGTCTAACTTCCCTTGAAATTGCCGCAGGTGGTTCCGTTGCCGAATTGGAAAAGTATGTTGTGCGCGTGTGTGCATGCGACTTGAATTGCGTGTGTATGTACGTGTGTGTATATATTTCCATGTGGAATTGTGTATGTATGTATTTCTGTCACTCACTTTCTATTGGTGGTACTATCCTTTTCCCGTGGCGTGCACACACACGTTCTCACTAGCACAAAATACTACACACTCACTCACATACGCTATCCACCTCATGCCTCTTTTTACACGCAGTCCACATACTTCCCTTCCACTGCCACTTCTTTGTTCCCCATTTCCCCGCTATTTCCCAGCCCCTTTCCCCATGACCTCTTTCCCTACCCTACATCTCTTCACACTCGCCCAAATTACAATTTAAAAATTGCGAGGAATATGCTAGTTACAATTTTCGTGTTTCCCTTCTCCCCCGACTCGACATATAAATACATACATATGTAAGTAATATGTGCAGACACATTTGCTGGTTCTCTTTCTCTTCCTTACACTCACACACATACAGGTTCGCGGTAGTGCGGACGCCGAGGTCAGTGTATGCTGCCATTCCCGGCCGCAACAAGTTCAGGCCGCAACAGAGGACACCCATCCCCAACTTCACTCTGGCGGGTGATTGGACTTCGCAGAAGTAAGTGTACTTGTATTTCAACGAGACACGAATAGAGAAATGGAGGAAGACACAGGAAGGTGTGGGGGTGGAATTGTCGGCACCATCAAAAAAGTTGATGGAAACGTAGTGCAATGTAGTCTGTCGTTGTCAGTGCACAGGAGGGATGGACGGACAGGGACACACATACACGCAACACACTAACACACACATGAAAGATAGAAAAAAAGTGCTTGTGCAGAGTCCCAGGGCTCAAGATTGCCAAAACACACACAAAGCACAGGTTCCTGGGCTCTATGGAGGGGGCTATTCTGGGGGGTAAGCTGGCAGCTGAAGTGATCGTGGACAAGGCCATGGGCACTGCCGCGAAGTCTGAGAAGAAGATTGTGCAGAGGTATGTTGTGAGACAGTGTGTGCCGGTGTTGTGTAGACAACGCATGACAAGACAGAGACTGGAACGCGCTGACACATGCGCGCACACACACGCACACCTGGTGTACATGAGTGTGCACGCGGAACACGCGCACAAGCACATCCACGATCACACATACATGATCATATATACACGCGTATACGCATCAGCACATGATTGTGTGCGCGGCGGCAGAGGGCAAGATCCTTTAGGAAGGTGTGGGTCGTGTTGTAGTATATTGCAGCGCGCGCGGTCGCAGAGGCTGGAGTGCGCATTTTTATTTGACATGACTGTGATATGCCCTAGATGCGCTACATGTATGAGATGCTCTACATGTATAAGGCACCACTTGTTTGTGATGCACTACACGTATGAGATGCACTACATGTATAAGATGCACTACACGTATGAGATGCATGAATATGATCACCTGAAACGCAACATGATATGACGCACTGATAGGCAACACAACACGCATGTTCTCCATATATGTGAGAGTGTAAATATCGCAAAGAATCGTGTGACATTCACAAAATAGACATCACTTTACAAGCGTTGGTGCAGGCCCAGTGTACACATATAAATGAGGTGCGCTTCTTATGTGAATGCGGTTGTACATAAGGAATGCGTCCCGTCACACACATTAATGAGTCATGTCACACATAATCAGTGTGCATGATGCGGCGGAGGCCAAGGTGCCCAAGGAGCCGGCGGGTCTGTTCGGGGATGGTGCCATCGTCTTCGGCGGTATTTATTCATATATATGTACATACATATACATTTATATTTGTGTGTATGTATTACATTCTCTTCGGATGGTGCTTTTGTCCTCGGCTGTATGGTGTCAAACATGTGTACACACGTATGAGCACATATGTAAATACATGTTTGTGTGTATGTTTGTGTATATGCATATGACATTCTCTTCGGCTCGCACTATTTTCTTCGGCGGTATGGATTTATATATATGTACACACACATACATATACATCTGTGTGTATACATTACGCTCTCCTCGGCTGGGGCTATTGTCTTCGGTGGTATGGATATATATATGTGTACATGCGTATATATAAGAATATTTGTGTGTATGTGTTAGCATATTCATTGTCTTTGGCGGTATGGAATTAGAGTGCAGGTCGCTTTTGTGTGTTGCCACGTGGAGTCAAGTTTTAGGATTTAGGTGCTTCGTTGTTAGGATTTGTGGTGTTTTGCGCTGTTGTGTGTTGTCATGTGAAGTTGTAGGTGAGGATTTAGATGCTGTCGTTTAATGAATGTAGGCTGAAGGGTTGATGTTGTGTGTGGGATGAAGGATGGAGGTGCTGTTGCGTGTGCCTGTGTAGGGTTTCGGATCCAGGCGCTGTTGTGTTCAGCCGTACAACCTTACAATCCTCCCCTGCCCTACTCTCCAACTACAAACTTACAATCCCTCCATACTAACCACTATCATTTGCAATGAAGTATTGAAATGAGATCGCGTGTGTAAGTTACAATTGCAAGCCTCCTATAGAAGGTGGCAGTGTAATGGCCCCCCGGACCCCTGCATCACCAAAAGATTGTCAAAACAAGATAGTACTGTGGATCCAGGCGCGAAGTGTGTCTAGCAGTCTGCATTTACAATGTAGGGTGTATGTCTGATGTTTAAAACTCTCTCTCCAGGCGGTGCTATCTTCAACAAGCAGAACAAGGAGCTCATGGATGCTTCGGACCCCGAGCAGTTGAAGCAGACTGCTAATGTGCATTAAAAAGTGAGTCGACCTATTGCGGTTCCCCCCTCGTCACGCAGACACACACATCCACACCCCGAGCTCATCGGCGCACGAAGGAGACACGCGCACACACCCCGAGCAGTTGACTGCTACTGTTCACTCAAATGGGACACGACGTCTATTCGCTCATCAGGGACACGCACACTCACACGTGTGTGCACTTCGCCACTGCCGAATACCTGCTATCACCCCAACACACGTGCATGTTAAGATGAATAAACCCGCGGCATCACACTGTGTTGTATTGGGCGAGACAAATTTATTGTATGTGCGCGAGACACTGTGTTACATGCGTGCGAGATACACATTCATGTGTGTGTGAGGCATTCCTGTACGTGCTAAACACACTTCTGTCTTCCTTTCAGAATCAATTAAATATCCAAATACGAAGTAGTCTCTTCCTGCATGTGAACATGAGCTCATGCATGTGAAACTATGGTGTGACATTCATGTGTGAGTGACTTTCAAAAATGTGTACTTTACATTGTGGCACTTTCTCTCACTTTGGTGTTTCTGTATACTGCACGTGATAAATCATTATGTCCTGGTGTGTGTGTGTATGCTTGTGTGAGTTTGTGTTCTCTCACCCTTGCATTACTGCTACATTATGGGACTGCAGTTTCAAGTCCTCAAATCGTGTCAACATTGTGGAATAGTACTTTCTCTCTGTTATGTACCGCTGTGTGTATGTGATACATCATTATGTCCCAGTGTGTGTCTGTTAAGCGTTATTGTGCAGCTCCTTCTTTCTTTCTTTGTTTCGTTCGTGGTGAAACCCAAACTTACTTAAAACCAAAGAAACTGTCCCGGACCGTTGCCCGCTTTCTCTACGTTATGTCACTGTGTGTATGTGTGTGTGTCATAAATCATTATGTCCTGGTGTGTGTATGCGTGTGTTAGTGTGTGCTCTCGCATTACGCTTACATTATGGTACATTGGTGGAGATAATTGCTTTTATTATCACTCTTGAAAAACTAATGTAGTCATCATCATCACGATTCTACTCTTGAAATAGTCAGTCGTCTTTTCTGTGCGTCACGGATTGAATTGCACATGATGTGGCCAGGGCGGCTGGTCATGAATGTGTCACACACCTGAACTTGTTATTGTACGGGGCACATGAATATGTCACTCAGGTAAACGTATTACACACATGAAAATAGTTGTACGTGATGCGGCGAAAGAGTCTTGTCGCCGCTATCTTACGGGTCACCTCCCGCAAATTGCGGGAAAATCCACAGGGTACTGGCTCGGGGCTTATTTGCAGAAAAAGACATATAAATGTGTTACACACATGAATTCTGCACGTGATGTGGCGAAGGAGTCGTGTCGCCCGTACAGGGTGGAAAAGATGCATAGGATGTCTTAAGTTGCAGAACTCTTGCAAAAGAGCCACTGATTATAGGCATCTTTTTCAGAAAATGAAGTATAAAGACATGCCTTCTTCGCCACTCTATATCTTACGGGACACCTTCCGCAAATTAGCCGTTAATTACTGGATTCATTTGCGGAAATGCTTCTGCTAAATCCTGGGAGTCGCGTAGAGAAACCTGCACGATAAGGGTGATTCGTCTGCATCTGCACATGAGCAACTGATGAGAGTAGAGTTTTTATTGAAAACTGAAAGTGGGTATCTAAGGGATGCGGAAGTTACTTGATTCACCCTGGCAAACCCTTAGCATTCCCTCCGCTTTAACACCCATTGGTCAGCTACACGACATGAGCACCTGATGAAAAGGCTCATTTGCGGAAAGAGACTACTAATTGCTTGGGCTTATTTGAGACCTCTCTTCACTGGGGCTCATTCGCGGGAAAAGACCTGCACGATGAGGGCGACTCGTATTTTTCTGCGAATGAGCTACGAATGACAGGGCGCGTTTGCAGAAAGAAACCGCAAATTACTGGGCGTATCTGCGGAAAGAGACCTGCATGCTGAAGGCGATTCGCCGTTTCTTGTGCTACTCGGAATGAATGTGTGGGTTTCAAAATGTATGTGCCGCACATCTGCCCTACCTCGTGTGTACATATATATACATGCATACATACATAAATGCATAAATAAATACATACATATGTACATACGTACAGACAGACATATAGACATACAGACATACAAACACACGAAATACACACATACGTACACACATCCATATATAAGTACATATTTATATACAAATATACGTACATACATGTAAACATACGTACATAAGTACAACGTACGCACATACATAAAATACACGCTCTACTCTCACTTCGTTTTCCCGCATGCACTCGCACGTGCTCTCGCTCTTGCTCTCCCGCACTCACTCTCGCACGCGCTCACGCGCACTATCTCCCTCTCCTTACATCTTCCTCTCGCTCCCTCACTCACTCTCTCAGTCGCTCGCTGTCTCTTCCTTCACTCGCTCACTCTCCTCTCCTCTCCCTGCACTCGCTCTTGCTCTCTCGCACGCACTCACGCGGCTATCTCACTCTCCTGCAATCTTCCCTACGCTCTCTCACTCACTCTTTCACTCGCTCGCCCGCCTTTCCTTCACTCGCTCGCCCTCCATCTTCTCCCGCGATTCCTACTCGCAGTCTCTCGCTCACGCATGAATAGGGCGATGTATGACATGTTTTGGAGAGAAAGACTTCAACACATACGCACACAACATATATATACGCAAACATATATTCACATTATTCACTCGTGCTTACTTCTCGTTGCCTCTTCTTCCATCTCCTTCTCGCTCCCTGACTCACTCACTCACCCACTCGCTCTCCATGGTCACCCGTGATTCATGCTCGCATTCCTTCGCTCATGTGTTTTCAACTTATGTTCAGAAATGTAGCGAGATTCTATATATATCTATTTCTACTCTACACGTTAGAATACCATGCTCTGGTATGGGGTGGCTACGATTAGTAGGCTCCTTCAAAATGTAGGTCTCTTTTGCAAAAGAACCCTATAAAAGAGACTATATCGGAGCCACCCCATATTATCATTCTGTGGTGTCACACTCTCGCGCTTCCTGCGCGCCATATTTCATTTTCTGCAAAAGAGTCATATAATTAGTGGCTCTTTTGCGAAAAATGACCTGCAACTTGAGGCATCCTATGGGTCTTCACCACCCTGCACTCGCTTTTCCTCGCTCACGCACGAGTAGAGCGATGTCAGACACGCTTTGGAGAGAATGACTTCTACATATACAAGCACAACGTATGTATACACAAACATATATACACACTCTTCACTCGCATTGTCTATTCGCTTTTTCTACTGGCATGTTTGTTAGTTTTGTCTAGGTCAGCCCTGTCACAGACATCCTATGGGTCTTCGCCACCCTGTAGGAAGCACGCGTGAATAGTGTGAGTAAAGATGTTTGTGTAAACATTTAGTGCGTGTGTATATGTACAACTCGTTCTTTTCAAAACGTGTCTTACATCGACCTTCTTGCACATTTAGTGCGTGTGTATATGTACAAGTCCCCCGAATTTGTTGTCTAGTCACTATACCTTGTGCTTGTATATGTGCAAGTCATTCTTGTATATGTTCAAGTCAGTCTTCTTGCCAGTCATTCTTGTATATCTGCAAGTCATTCTCCCCCTTGTATATGTGCAAGTCATTCTTGTATATGTGCGAGTCATTCTCCCCCTTGTATATGTGCAAGTCATTCTTCCCCCCGACTTGTTGTCTAGTCGCTATTGTGAAGGTTGAGAGTAAAGAACTGCAAAAACACATATACACACTTTTCACTCGCACTGCCTGTTCGCCTTCCCTCGCTCACGCATTCTTCTCCATACTTGCACGCACGACTTTTGCGAACCCTTTCGTTAGTTTTTGGCACCTGTTGTTGAATCGGGTGTAGAGGGTGAGGGGGGGGGGGGGGGG